>OQWM01002032.1_pt1 | contig 13866 bp, 11 predicted proteins | sample 1691531 | NCBI WGS metagenome assembly OQWM01 (sample SAMN03418257, study PRJEB22391) | human gut metagenome | biome: human-gut; feature: organic feature; material: feces | host: Homo sapiens | place: Tanzania | collected 2013-01
AGCGCAGTACGTTCTGCCCCTCTCCCGCGCAGGCGAGGGCGGTGGATTGGAGCAGGCTGAAATCGGCATAGAGCCAGTCGAAGGAGTCGCCCTCGATGGTCTTGCCGCGCAGGTTCTTATACACCATCTGGTAATCCACTTCGCCATAGTAGGGCTCTTCGGGGTCGATGTCCATATGCCCCTCCTCGTCCTCGTAGATGTAACGCAGGTCGGAGGAATCCACCAGCATCTGTCCGCCAGCAGCGAGCAGGTCGCGCAGACGCATGAGCAACATGGGCAGGCGGCTCACCTTGCCCGCTATGCCGGTACCGTTCATCAGCAGCAGGATGGTGTCGAACCCCACAGGGCATGCGGATTCCGAGGGGGAGAACAGAGGACTGAAGAGGTTGATGCACTGCACATCGCGTACTCCTCGCAGGCGCATCGCCTCGCAACTGAGCGGCGAGATGTCGATGGCCTTGACCTCCATCCCGCGCTGCTGAAGGGCCAGTGCATGGCATCCCGCGCCTGCTCCCACGTCCAGTATGCGTCCCCGCGCCAGGCTCAGAGCCTTCTGCTCCAGCAGGGGCATCTCATTCTGGCTGCGAAAGAGGTGGGCTACGGGCATCTCGTCATCCTCAAACATCGAGGAGCGCACGCGCAGTCGGCCTGCCCGCTGCTCCTTTTGGTAGTCGAGTATGGCTGCTCCCATCGGGTCGCGTTCGGCGCTGAGTGTGTGGGTCTGTATGGGTTGGTGGGTCAAGTGGGTGCTCATGTGGGTGTGTGTAAATGGTGTGTGTGGATGGATATGAGGTCAGTCATCGCGCCCGGGCCTGCTGATGCAGTGGGTCACCTGGTCGGCTTCGCGGAAGTCAGAGGGCAGGTAGCCCGTCTGTCGCTTGAAGAACTTCACGAAGTAGGAGGTGTCCTCGAAGCCCAGTTCGATGGCTATCTCCTTTATCATCATGCCAGTGTAGCGCACCATGCGCTTGGCTTCCAGTACGATGCGGTCGTTGATGAGCGTGAGCGGCGAGTGGCCCGAGCAGTCGTTGACACACTTGTTCAGCGTGCGTGCCGCCACATTGAGCAGGTCGGCATAGTCCTGCACGGAGTGCTTCTCGCGATAGTGCCGCTCCACAGCCTGGCGGAACTGCAGGAAGAGCATGCGTGCCGGCTTCAGTTCGTAGGCCTGCTGCCCCTGTGCCTGGTTGCCGTATCTGAGCACGTTGATGAGGAACATGCGCAACAGAGCTTTCAGCATGTCTATATTGCCGAAGGCCTGGTTCTCATGCTCCTCGTGCTCCATGGCTTCCACGATGCGGCCCAGTGTGACGGCTGTGTCGGCATCTATAATATAATAAGGAGGAGCGTCGAAGGCATGGAAGATGTCGTATTTGAGCGACAGGCTTCCGGGGTCCTTCTCGTCGCGCATGAAGTCGGTGCACATCTTGATGGACACTCCACGGTATCGCTCTTTGTCGTCGAAGTGGTGTATCTGCCCTGGGGTGAGGAAGAAGATGGTGCCTGGCTTCACCTCATAATCGGTGAAATCCACCGTGTGGATGCCTTCGCCCTGCTGGAACCAGAGTATCTCGTAGAAGGCATGAACGTGTGGAGCGCAGTCGTTGATGTCGCTGCGCATCAGGAAGTCAGGCATGTGCCCTATGCGGAAACCGTTGCCGCTGGGTGCCGCGCATACGGTCTGGTAACGTCCTTCAAGTTGTTCCGTGTTCATCTGTAATGCTTTAGAATGTCCTGCAAAGTTAGGTCTTTAATGGTAGATTTCGGCAATAAGTTGGTGTAAAATGCCGCTCATGCCGAAATTTCCCATCGCTTTGCGGGTTTATCTTTGCAGTTGCGGACTAAAAGGAATACTTTTGCATCAGTAATCACATTTAACCAAAAAGAAAGGAAAAGACTATGGGAAACAAGTATTCAGGCACTCAGACCGAGAAGAACCTGCAGGCAGCATTTGCCGGAGAGTCGCAAGCGCGTAACAAATATACCTACTTCGCCTCGGTGGCCAAGAAGGAGGGACTGGAGCAGATGGCGGAAATCTTCGCCCGCACAGCCGACAACGAGAAGGAGCATGCCAAGCTGTGGTTCAAGGAGCTGGGCGGCATAGGCACCACTGCCGACAATCTGCTGGCTGCAGCCGAGGGCGAGAACTATGAGTGGACAGACATGTACGATGGCTTCGCAAAGACGGCCGACGAGGAAGGCTTCACGCTGCTGGCCGAGAAGTTCCGCATGGTGGCTGCCATCGAGAAGCGGCACGAGGAGCGCTATCGTGCGCTGCTCCACAACATCCAGGCGCAGGAGGTGTTTGCCAAGAGCGAGGTGAAGGTGTGGGAATGCCGCAACTGCGGACACATCGTGGTGGGTAAGGAGGCTCCCGCAGTATGCCCCGTATGCGCTCATCCGCAGGCTTACTTCGAGGTGCACATGGACAACTTCTGAGCCGAAGCCGGCCTGGGCACCCCGCACAGCGGGTCAGGAAAGGGCAATCCCCAGTCTCCGATGCATGGAGGCTGGGGATTGCCGTATCTGTGGGGTGCCTTTCGGCTCCCGGGATTATCGCATGATGGTCTGTGCGCGGTCGGGTCCTACGCTCACGATAGTGATGGGAGTGGCAGTCTCCTTCTCTATATAAGAGATGTAGTCACGCAACTCCTGGGGGAACTGCTGCTCGCTGGTCATCTGCGTGAGGTCGGTCTTCCAGCCCGGCAGATCCTCATAGACAGCCTTCCAGCCCTCGGTGTCGTAGGGCATGTCGGTAGTCTGCACACCGTCCTTCTCATAGGCTGTGCACACGCGGATGGTGTCGAAGCCGTCCAGCACGTCGCTCTTCATCATGATGAGCTGGGTCACTCCGTTGACCATGATGGCATACTTCAGAGCCACCAGGTCGAGCCAGCCGCAGCGGCGGTTACGTCCTGTCACAGCTCCATATTCGTGTCCCACCTCGCGGATGAGGTCGCCTGTCTCGTCGAAGAGCTCCACTGGGAATGGGCCTGCACCCACTCGTGTGCTGTAGGCCTTGAATATTCCGAACACCTCACCGATGCGGTTGGGAGCCACACCCAGTCCGGTGCACACGCCGCCGCATACTGTGCTGCTGCTGCTCACAAAGGGGTAGGTGCCGTGGTCAATGTCCAACAGGGTACCCTGGGCACCCTCTGCCAGCACGTTCTTGCCGGCCTCCAGAGCGCGGTTGATTTCTATCTCCGTGTCGGTCAAGGGGAACTGGCGCATGTATTCCACGCCCTCCATCCACAGTTTCTCTTCCTCTGTGATGTCGAAGTCGGTGTAGTGCATGTCGCTCAGAATCTGCATATGGCGGGCCTTCAGCGCATCGTACTTCTCCTGGAAGTTGTCCAGAATGTCGCCCACACGCAGTCCCGTGCGGCTTGCCTTCTCGCTGTAGGTGGGGCCGATGCCTTTTCCTGTGGTGCCCACTTTGTTCTTTCCCTTGGCTGCCTCATAGGCGCGGTCGAGCACACGGTGCGTGGGCAGGATGAGATGGGCGCGCTTGCTGATGTGCAGACGGCTCTTGAGGTCGTAACCGGCAGCCTCCAGCTCATGTGCCTCGGCAGCGAACAGGTCGGGAGCTATCACGCAGCCGTTGCCTATGATGTTCAGTTTGCCCTCGTCGAAGATGCCTGAGGGGATGCTGCGGAGCACGAACTTCTTGCCCTCGAATATGATTGTGTGTCCGGCGTTGGGGCCGCCTGCGAAGCGTGCCACCACATCGTAGCGGGGTGTGAACACATCTACAACCTTTCCCTTGCCCTCGTCACCGAAGACGATACCAAGCAAGGCATCAACTTTTCCTTTCGTCATGGGTTTGATCTATTTAGTCTGTTTTACTTTCCTTATCTGCTCCATGTAGCACTTGCGGCACAGTCCGTGCAGGTAGAGGACGGGCTGCTGCACCACAAACGACTTGCTCCTCACGGTGGCCAGGTAGGTTTCCAACTCCTTGCGCTCCAGCTTGGCCACCTTGCGGCAGCGGCTGCACACGAGGTAGGCCTTGGGTGTGGGCTGCAGATTCAGCTCATAGTGTGCTGCCCGGGTGAGCGTGTGCTTGATGAGGAGCTGTGCTTCCACCATGGTCTCCAGGTTATTGAAGAGGGTGGTGCGGCTCACTTGCATCTCTCCGCGCAGTCGTATCTGCTCGTCCAGCTGGTCTATTGTGAAGATTCCGGGTAGCAGGCACGCCGCCCTCAGGATGACGTATCTTTCGGGTGTCTTGCGCATCTTCTTGGCTGTCAGAAAGTCTGTCAACCGCTGCGTGGCTGCTTCTATGATAATATCCGCATCGTGCATACCATCCACAAAGGTATGGCTTTATTTTTGCTTGCAGCCCTTTTCTTCCTGCTTTTTCATGCGTTCCTCGTGTTCTTTCTTCCAGTTGAGTGCGGCTGCGATGGCTTTCTTGAGGCTTGGGCTGGCGCTGTAGGAGAGGGCGTGGGCCTGGTTTTCCAGTTCCTCGAGCGAGCGTTCCTCGATGGGCGCATCCTGCTGGAGCAGTCTGGCCACACAGAGGAATCCGCACAGCTGCTTCATTTCGTTGTCCGATGCAATCCACTCGAAGGCCAGTCCGCAGGCACCGGGTGCCTTGGGCAAGAGGTGTGTGGCCATTATCTGAGCCACCTCGGCGGTGGGAATCTCATCGCCCCAGATGTCGGCGAGGTCGGCTGCAAACTCCTGGGGAGGCATGAGCAGGCATGCCAGCAAGCGCGTTTCGCGTATGTTTTCATTCCACAGTTCCTGGGCCAGCCGGCGGCTTGGGGTGAACTGGGCTGCTATGCTCTGCAGGCGTGGGAGTTCCACTCCGAACACCAGTTTGTAGGGCATCCCGGCCTCTCGCATGCGGGCAGAGAGGATTCCGTTCATGCTTGCCCTCAGGTCTTTCTTTATGTCAATGATTTCCTGAAGCATGTTTATATCAGTGTGTTGTATTGTCTGCTGTAGCGCAGCATCTGCTCGTCGTAGGTCTCGAGGTAGTCTATGTGTACATCGGTGATGCGTCCCTCGGAGTCACACACGGGTGTGTAGCGGGGGTTGATGAAGCCCTTGTAGGGAGCCAGATTCAGCTTGCTGTAGCGCTCGAGCACCTCCTGGTGCAGCTTGGCATCTATCTGTACGCCGTATCGCTCCACCATCTGCCGGGCAGCCTGCAGGTCTCCTTCGCTCTTGATGCGCTGTATCTCGGCCAGCAGATTGCCGAAGGCCGTGCGCAGCAAGGGGTAGTCGAGAATCTCCACATAGTGCTTGCCGTCCTGCTCGCTGAGTCTGACGGCTTGCGGGTAGTGCTCCAATGTCCATCGGGCAATGAGCGCCCTGTTGCGCATGTGTGCCTCTTCTATCTGGTGTCCGGGCTGTATGCGCACCATCTGAGTGAGCAGCCCGTTCATCATGTAGCTGTAGTATTGTGCCTTGTAAGCCTCTTGGCAGGGTGTCAGACCCAGTTCCACCAGCTTCTCATCCGCCAGGTAATAGAGGCCGAAGAGGTCGGCGCGTGCTTCCTCGATGGTGCTTCCGTAGGCCTTCAGCGCATCGGGATCCACGCCGGGCAGCAGTCTTCCGCTTCCGTGACCCAGACACTCGTGCAGGTCAGTGTGCAGGTCGTCGCACACCGAGCCGTACCGGTCCATCATGCTTACGGTCTGTGCGCTGTCGGCAAACTCGTTGCGGAATCCGTTTCCGCGTGCTGCCTCGTCGTAGGCATGTGTCAGATTGGCAATGGTCACGCTCTTGCTTCCGTGCTCGGCACGCACCCAGTTGCTGTTGGGAAGGTTGATGCCGATGGCGCTGCTGGGGTAGAGGTCGCCGCCCAAGATGGCTGCGTTGATGACCTTGGCCGACACGCCGCGGCACAGCGGCTTCTTGAAGCGGGCATCCACAGGCGAATGGTCCTCAAACCATTGCGCGTTCCGGCTCAAGGCCTGTGCTCGTCGGGTGGCCTGGTGGTCGGTATAGTTGACGTAGCCTTCCCAGCTTGCTTTCAGTCCCAGCGGGTCGCCATACACCTCGGTGAAGCCATTGGTGAAATCCACTTCGCCCTCGGTCTCCTCCACCCACAGGATGGTGTAGGCGTCGAAGACGGCCAGGTTGCCCGTCTCGTAGAACTCGATGAGCTTGCGTATGACGCTCTGCTGCCGCTCGTTTTCGGCATAGGGGATGGCTTGCGACAGCATCTGCACTATCTGCCGTATGGCTGCTCCGTACATGCCATCGGCCCGCCACACGTTTTCGTGCAGGCTTCCGTCGGCAGCCCTTTCCAGCCGGCTGTTCATGCCGTACATGATGGGGTGCTGCCGGTCGCCCTCTGCCTTCTGGCGTGCGTAGAACTCCTCGGCTTCGGCTTGTGTGATGCCGGGTGCATAGTAGTTGCATGCCGAGGTGAGCAAGAGGTCTTCGCTTGCGGCCTGGTTGACCCTCTTGGGCATGACCGAGGGGTCGAAGATGACGGGGAAAAGCTCTTGTTCCAATGCCTCCAGCGAACTGTAGCCCAGGGCGATGTGTTCCGCCTGGAGCTGCTCAAGTGCCTGGTGCAGAAACTCCTGCGTGAAGCCGGGCTGGAACTTCTCGCATCCGTAGTGGTGGTGGATGCCGTTGCTGAACCACACGCGCTTCATATATACAGCAAAAGCGGCGAAGTCCGCCGATGAGCGGTCGCCGCTGAAATGTGTATATACAGCCTCCAGGATGCGTCGCAGGCGCAGGTTGAACCGCCCGTTCTGGTCCCATAGGATGTCGCGTCCAAGCAAGGACGCCTGGCTGAGGTAATAGATGAGAGTCTTCTGACGGAGTGTCAGCTCGTCGAAGCCGGGCACCTGGTAGCGGAGCATCTGTATGTCGGCGAATCGCTCGCCGGCATACTGAAACACCTCCGCACTCATTTGGTCTCGGTGGCTTCGGCCTTTGCCTGTTTGGCCTTACGCTTCTCGGAGCGCTCCTTCTTCAGTGCATCCAGTTCGGCCAAAGCCTTCATGCGGAACTCACGAGGAGTGCAGTTGGTGCGCTTGTAGAAGGCGGCATAGAACGACTGGCGGTTTGAGAAGCCCACCTGAGTGGCCACTTCCTCCATCGACATACGCTCGCAGTGCTTGTCCTTGAGCATATACATGGCTTCCTTGACGCGGAACTCGTTTACCATCTGCGAGTAGTTGTCCTGGAAGCGGAGGTTTATCACCGCGCTTATATAGCGGCTGTTGGTCTCGAGCTCCTTGGCGAGCTTCTGAGCGGAGTAGTCTGGATCCTTATATTTCTTCTCGACCACGAACTTGGCCATTATCTTCTGATAGAGCTCTTCCACCAGTTGGGGGTTGACCAAAGTGCGGTAGAGAGGGTTCTTTTGCTTTTTCTCTGTGAGGTTGTACTTGTTTCCTGCCATGACTTAAATGGGTTTATTTTCTTTATTAACCAGCACAAAGTTACGAAATCAACTCTTTTCTTGTATATTGACAATAGATAAAGAATGTTAACAGGGTGCATTTCTTGATCTATTTTGACCCAATGAAGGGCTTGCGGAGGTGTTTTACGGACAATTTGGTGGTATTTTTATAGAATAAATGCGATGTGGAGCGCTGATTTACGCATCACATCGCATTTTTTGAAACTTTACTTTTTGTTCTTCGGGATTATGCACTTTATTGCCAGGGGCAGTTCATTTTCTCCCTTGAGGCGCCACACCACGCGGCATGAGGCTCTGTGCTTGGTCGGCTGAAACTTTACATCTCGCCTTTCCCCGCTTTGCCTTGCGCTTGCCGGGGGATAGCGCCACGGGGGGTAGTCCTTCAGGATGCCTGGCCGGGTGCAGTGCGGTGCGTTGGCTGGTGCAGCGCATTGCGTTGGCCGTAGCAGCGCGCTGCGATGGCCGATGCAGCGCGCTGGCTTATTCGGCTGGTTGTGCTGTGCTGTGCTCCTGACTCTCCAGCGTGATGTCGGCACGCGCTATCTGGAGCATGATGTCGCGCCGCTGCTGCTCGAGCGTCTCCTGCTGGCTGGCCAGCGATGCCAGCATCTCCTCCTCGTCTCCGCTGGCTTTCCCGCCCTCGGCTTGCAGGCACACGATGCGGCTGTTGAGGTTGTCAACGCGCTCCTGGCAGAGTGCTGTCTCGAGGGTGGAGGACTGGATGCGGGTGCGCAGTTCGTGCCAGTCGCGGTCGTCCTGCATCATGCGCTCCAGTTCGGCATACTGGATGGGAGAGTTCTGGGCGTTGAAGTTGTGTATCCACACATCCACCTCGGCCCTTCCTTCGGCCAGCATCTCGGCCTGGCTGTGCTCCAGCTGGGTGCGGAAGTCGCTCTTGCCCCTTGCCCTGCTGGCCTGGCTTTGCACCTGCTCGGCTTCCTGTGCCACCTCGCTCTCCTCTGCGATGGCCTGCAGAAACTGCTTGTAGCTCTCGCGGAAGGGAGTTCTGGGGTCGCCCGAGCCTGCCAGGCGCTCTATGCCGGTGGCGTATTCGTCGGCCTGTGTGCGGCAGGCTTCGATGCGCTTCTGCAGCGTGTCGGCCCACTGGTTCACTGCAGCCTGGCGCAGGGCCAGTTCCTCGAGCAGAGCCTGCTCGGTGCGCTGCTCCTGCGACTCGTCCTCTATCTGCTTGTTGACGGTGTTCCAGGCGGCAGCCATCTGCTGTATGCGTCCCTTGAGCCCCTCATGGCTCTCACGCCATTCGCGCAGCCAGTCGGTGATGGTGATGTCCTTGTCGGTCTGCTCGTATATCCGGCTGTAGCGCTTGCGCTCCTTGTCGATGCGGGTCTGCACCCTCTCCACGCGGCCGGCCACCACTTGGCAGGCGGTGTTGACCTCCTCCAGGCGTGTGCTCAGTTCGCTCTTGCGCTGCTCCAGCTGCTGCAGCTTCTCGCTCAGGGCGGCTATCTGGGTGTGGTGGAAGGTGAAGGTGTCGAGCTCCTTCTGCGCCAGCTCGCCGTCTCGGCTCACGTTCTCCCTCAGCTGGCGTATCATGGCCTGTCGTGCCTCCTGGTTTGTGCTGGGCGTGCAATCGCTGAACGAACGGTCGAGCGGTGCAAAGATGTCCCACTCCCTCACGTCCTCGTTCTGCCTGCTGCGCAGCCTCTCGAGTGCAGCCTCCAGTGCTTTCCGCTCTCCCTTGCTCTCTGCCAGGTCGAGCCGGAGCTCCTCCAGCTGTTTCTGTTTGCCCTGCGCTTCGGCCTCCAGCAGTTCGTAGTCGGTCTTGAAGTCGCTTATGAGCTTGCTCTGTTCGAGCATCGTGTCGCAATGGTAGGGGTGATGTTTGGCTCCGCACACCGAACAGGCGGTTCCCTCATGCAGTCCCGCACGCAGCTGCACCACATTCTGTCCCTTGCTCAGCAGGTAGGTGTATTCCTTCTCGCGGCTTATGCGCTGTGCCTTGCCGGTCTCTGTCTCCAGAGTCTTGACGTTGGCCTCGGTGTGCTCAATGTGCAGGCGCAGTTCGTTGAGGCGGATTTCCTTCTCTTCTATGGCGTTGTACCCTGCCGAGATGCGCCTCCACAGCGATTCGGCACTGAGCAGCATCTGCCCTTTGGCCTTGAGGCTCATGGCACGCTCCTGCATGAGGAAACTGTCCTGGCCCTTTGTACTGTTGCGGTGCATCTGCAGCTCGGCCTCCAGCGTCTCGGTCTGCGACACTATCTCGCGGTATTGGGTGTAGAGTCTGGCCAGTGTCTGGTTCTCCTCCTGCTGCGCGCGTGCCACTTCCTGCTGGTGTGCCAGCAGCGCTTCCTGATGCTCCTTGCTCTCGAGCAGCTGGTCCAGGCGCAGCAGGATGGCCTCGGCGTGCACCAGCATATGCTCGTGCATCTCCATGCTCTGGCGGCCTGCGCGGTGCCGCTCCAGTTCCTGCGTCACCATCTCCAGTTCGCTGCGGTGCTTCTGTATCTCCTCTGCCACCGCCTCGGCGGTGCGCATCACGTTCTCTTTGGTCTCGCGCAGATACTGTATCTCGGCTTCTGCATTCTCCTTGGCACCCTCCATGCGGCAAGCCTGGAATGTGCTGTCGTGCACCGACGTGAAGCGCTCCTCGGCCTGCTTGTGCTCCTCGGCTGCCTGCCGCTTCGAACTGCGCCAGCAGAAGGAACGACTCTTCCTGTGCAACAAGCGCCAGACCACTCTCGACAGCGAGGCTGCACTGCTCTCACGCCACGAACAGGTGGAGAGCATACTCAAGAAGGTGCTCCGTGCGGCTCTCCTTCAGCCTCTGCAGTTGGGCGCTGTTCATCTGCCTCTGAGGATTGGTGGGGGCGGGTGCGGGATGCCTCTCGTCCTGTGGTATGCTTGTGTCTGTATCCTGGTTCATAATATATATAATGAGATGTGAATGCAAAGGTAGAGGTTTTTTTTTGTTATCTTCTCATTATCCCTTAACTTTGCAGGCGGATTTACAACCAACTTCTTTTATGGCACAGAAACCAAGCATTCCCAAGGGGACGCGCGACTTCTCCCCTGTGGAGATGGCTAAGCGCAACTATATCTTCGATACCATCCGCCAGGTGTATGCACTCTATGGATTCCAACAGATAGAAACACCTGCCATGGAAACCCTTCAGACGCTGATGGGTAAATATGGCGAGGAAGGTGATAAGTTGCTGTTCAAAATTCTGAATTCTGGCGACTATATGAATAAAATCAGTGATGAGGATATTCATTCTTTAGGATCATTGAGGTTGGCAGCAAAACTTTGTGAGAAAGGTTTGCGTTATGATTTGACCGTACCTTTCGCTCGTTATGTGGTTCAGCATCGTGATGAACTTCAGATGCCGTTCAAGCGTTATCAGATTCAGCCAGTTTGGCGTGCAGACCGTCCACAGAAGGGTCGCTACCGCGAGTTTTATCAGTGCGATGCGGATGTAGTAGGTTCTGATTCCTTGCTCAATGAGGTGGAGTTGATGCAAATTGTGGATACTGTTTTCACCAAGTTTGGTGTTCGTGTCTGCATCAAAATCAATAACCGCAAGATCCTGACTGGTATCGCTGAGGTAATCGGTGAGGCTGAGAAGATTGTGGATATCACCGTGGCTATCGATAAGCTTGATAAGATTGGACTTGACAATGTGAATGACGAACTTCGTGCTGATGGTATCTCTGAGGAAGCTATCGAAAAGTTGCAGCCAATTATCTCATTGTCAGGTTCTAACGATGAGAAGCTTGAAGTAATTGCTAAAGTATTGGAAACTTCAGAAATCGGTTTGAAGGGTGTAGAGGAAACTAAATTTATCCTTGATACGCTGAAGACTGTAGGGTTGAAGAATGAGATTGAACTGGATCTTACTTTGGCTCGTGGCTTGAACTACTATACCGGTGCTATCTTCGAAGTGAAGGCACTTGATACTCCTATGGGTAGTATTACCGGTGGTGGGCGATATGACAACCTTACTGGTATCTTCGGTCTTCCTGGATTGAGCGGTGTGGGTATTTCTTTCGGTGCAGACCGTATCTATGATGTACTCAATGCCCTCGACCTTTATCCAAAGGAGGCTGTGAATGCCACACAGGTCCTCTTCATCAACTTCGGTGAGAAGGAAACTGCATATTGTCTGCCTATCGTCCGTCAGGCTCGCGAGGCAGGTATCCGTGCTGAAATCTTCCCTGACAAGGCTAAGATGAAGAAGCAGATGAGTTACGCCAATGCCAAGAATATTCCTTTTGTGGTTCTTGCTGGTGAGAATGAGATTGAACAGGGTAAGGTTACTTTGAAGAATATGGAGAGTGGTGAGCAGCAGTTGGTTTCTGCTGATGAACTTATCGCTGTCATCAAGAAGTAATTTACTTAGGCGTCATCAAGAAATGTTTTTCTTGGTTTATAGCCAATATGAAATAAAGGCAGGGAGCATCAGTTTGGATGGTCTTCCTGCCTTTTTTAAAAATAATAACTGAAAATTCAAAACTTAAAAACGAATCGTTATGATGAAAAAGATTTTATCCTGGTTTGCCTGCCTGTTTCTGGTGCTCGCTCTGACATCTGGCAGTAAGGTAACGACCGTCTTTGTGATAGGTGATTCTACTGCTGCTGAGAAAGGTAATGCCAAGAATAATCCAGAAAGAGGATGGGGTATGGTACTGCAGGGTTGTTTTGATGATAAAATCATCGTTGATAACCATGCTGTGAATGGTAGAAGTTCTAAGAGTTTTATCGATGAAGGTAGATGGCAGAAAGTATTGGATCAACTGAAACCGGGGGATTATGTGTTTATTCAGTTTGGTCACAATGATGAAAAGCCTCATGCCGACCGTCATACAGATCCAGGCTCTACCTTTGATGCCAATCTGGAGCGTTTTGTCAAGGAAACACGTGCCAAAGGTGGTATCCCGGTTTTGTTTAATTCGGTAGTGCGCAGATGTTTCTATCAGGCACCAGTGGAGAATGATGATGACGAGAAATTGAGAAAGACTACTTTTGCGGGTGAAGAGAAGATAAATAGTGATACACTCATTGATACTCACGGAGCCTATGTCGTAGCTCCTCGTAATGTGGCGCATCGTCTGAATGTTCCTTTTGTGGATGCCACAAAGATTACTCATGATATTGAGACAGAGTTGGGCATTGAGGGAAGCCGTAAGTTGCATATGTGGTTCCGTCCGGGTGAATGTTCTCAGATTCCTAAAGGTCGTCAGGATAATACCCATTATAATGTATATGGAGCTCGCCTGGTAGCCAATGCCTTGGCTGATGAGATTGGTAAGCAGGTACCTGAACTCAAGAAGCATGTTCGCCATTATGACTATGTGGTTTCAACCCGTGGACGTGGCAATTACTTTACACTCCAGGATGCTGTGGATGCTGTTCCTGCAGGTAAGCGTGTTAAGGTTCTTGTACTCGATGGTTCCTGGAAGAAGCCTGAAAACATGAAGGGGAAGAAAATCAAGTTCATCCTTCAGTTTGGAGCCAAGATTACTGATTAATCTCAAAAGGGTGTGTCATGGACTTGTGACACACCCTCTTGTATTCTATCTAATCTTGAACAATTTCAATCTTCAGAATAGTTTCTGTCGTATGCTTGATTCTGAAGTCATCTGAAGTGCGTTCACCCACTACCCATAGAATATTTCCAGCAGAATCTGCCAAAATGAGTTGCGACTGTTTTTCAAATAGAAGTCTTTTATATTTTTATCTGAAATGCTATACTTAACTCACCCCAGATCATAGGGCAACTACAAACTCCCGTCTCTAAGGCATTAACTATAGGCGGTGAGTGACCGACTCAAATATAATGAGTCATGATCCTTTGATACCGGATTTCTTTACATTCTGTGCTTTTGCGACCATTCCGACCCGGTATCATCATAACGAAAGGGTAAATGACAATGGATATTTCCGAATTAAGAACAAGGATTAACGAAATAGACGAACAGCTTGCATCTCTCTTCACCGAAAGAATGTATATATCCGCAAAGATAGGCGAATATAAATACGAAAACGGCATAGAGATAAGAGACCCCAAGCGCGAACAGGAGATCATCGACAATCTTTCCTCAAAGGCCGGCAAGATCTATTCTCCGTATATAAAAGCCTTATATTCCGATATTTTTGATATGAGCCGCAGGCTGCAGACCCAGCTCCACGAGATCAACTCTATCGAATACGGTCTTATCGGTCAGAATGTTGCCTACAGCTATAACAAATGGATACATCATGCTCTTGAAAACAGATCCTACGGCTTATACAACATCTCCGAGGAAATGCTTCCTCTTCTGTTTTCAAAGCGTGCCTTTAAGGGTCTCAATGTCAGCACTCCTTACAGAAAGGAAGTTATAAAATACTGCGACATTATCGACCCGGCTGCAGAAGAGATAGGCTATATAGATACTATTGTCAAAAATCCGAACGATACACTCACAGGCTATAATACTGCCGCCGAGGCTATTGCAGCCACCGC
>OQWM01002040.1_pt1 | contig 13844 bp, 16 predicted proteins | sample 1691531 | NCBI WGS metagenome assembly OQWM01 (sample SAMN03418257, study PRJEB22391) | human gut metagenome | biome: human-gut; feature: organic feature; material: feces | host: Homo sapiens | place: Tanzania | collected 2013-01
TGATGTTGATGCAGAGAAAATGCAGGGAACCGTAAAAGAGTTACCTTCCAGAGAAATGATTGATGTACCAGTAGACGAGATGCTTATCGTCGAGTTGTATTCTAAATAATCATAAACTAGCGGGCTGAAAGAAGAAACAAATTACCCGAAAGAAGGAGGGGCTTTGTAGTGTTCGATTTTCAAAAACCAACAATTGAAATTGCTGAAATTTCTGAAGACAAAAGATATGGAAGATTCGTATGCGAACCTTTGGAAAGAGGATATGGTACAACACTTGGTAATTCTTTAAGAAGAATCATGTTGTCATCCCTGCCAGGTGCAGCAGTAAGTTCAGTAAAGATCAAAGGTGTTCTGCATGAGTTCAGTTCCATCCCAGGGGTTAAAGAAGATGTACCTGAGATCATCATGAATATCAAATCTCTGGCAATTAAAAACAACAGCTCATCCGCTGAAACAAAGCAGGCTTATATCGAGTTTTCAGGAAAGGGTGTAGTAACTGCCGGAGATATTAAAGCGGACAGTGATATCGAAATCTTAAATCCAGAGCTTGTGATCGCAACATTAAGCGATGACAGCAGCAAACTGGATATGGAGCTTACAATCACAAACGGACGCGGATATGTAGGCGCAGACAAAGCAGACAAAGAAGGAAAAGCAATCGATGAGATCGCAGTTGATGCGATTTACACACCAGTTGAGCGTGTAAACTTAAAGGTTGAGAATACTCGTGTAGGTCAGATCACAGATTATGACAAATTAACATTAGATGTATTCACAAACGGAACATTAACACCAGATGAGTCTGTAAGTTTAGCAGCGAAAGTATTATGCGAGCACTTAAACTTATTCGTAGATCTTTCTGAGAATGCCAAGACAGCAGAAGTCATGGTAGAAAAAGAAGATGACGAGAAAGAAAAAGTTCTTGAGATGAGCATTGACGAATTAGAATTATCTGTTCGTTCATACAACTGCTTAAAGAGAGCTGGCATCAATACAGTAGAAGAATTAACAAATAAGACTTCAGAAGATATGATGAAAGTTCGTAACTTAGGACGTAAATCATTAGAAGAAGTTTTAGCTAAGTTAAGTGAATTAGGATTATCCCTAAGTTCAGGAGAAGAATAGAAACCAGACCCGCCTAGGCTGAAGGCATAAGTAAGCAAGGCGAAAAAACACAGGAGGTCATTATAATGGCAAAATACAGAAAATTAGGAAGAACAGCTTCCCAGAGAAAAGCACTGATCCGTGCAGAAGTAACAAATCTGTTACATCATGGAAAGATCGTTACAACTGAAGCAAAAGCAAAAGAAATCCGTAAGGTAGCTGAGAAACTGATCGCTTTAGCTGTAAAAGAAAAAGACAACTTTGAAACAGTTACAGTTGACGCTAAAGTTGCTAAGAAAGACGAAAACGGAAAACGCGTGAAAGAAGTTGTAGATGGTAAGAAAGTTACTGTTTATGAAACAGTTCAGAAAGAAATCAAAAAAGATTTACCATCCCGCTTACATGCAAGAAGACAGATGTTAAAGGTATTATATCCTGTAACAGAAGTTCCTACAGAAGCAGCTGGTAAGAAAGCTAATACAAAGAAAGTTGATTTAACAGCTAAGTTATTCGACGAGTATGCACCAAAATATGCTGAACGTAACGGTGGTTACACAAGAATCGTTAAGATTGCTCAGCGTAAAGGTGATGCAGCATTAAAAGTAGTACTTGAATTAGTTTAATCAACAGTTCAATACTGACTATATTATTTAAATTCCAAATCGACAACAACAAAGAGGTCTTATTCCGGAACAACTGGGATAAGACTTTTCTTTTTTTATGGGAAATAGTATACTATCCTTATTACGGATCAGATAGGAGAATATTATGTCCATATTGAAAATAAAAGACTTAGTTCACAAATATGTGACCTATGGAGATACAGAAGAAGATAAACAAGAGATCGCAGCAATCGATCATATTGACATCAATGTTGAGAAAGGTGAATTCGTAGCAATCCTTGGAAAGAATGGTTCCGGGAAATCATCTCTTGCGAAGCATATCAATGGTCTGCTCATGCCGACAGAAGGCGCAGTATATATCAAAGGAATGGATACAAAAGATGAAAGTACCCTCTTAAAAGTCAGACAGAGTGCAGGAATCGTATTCCAGAATCCAGATAACCAGATCGTAGGAACAACGGTAGAAGAAGACACAGCCTTCGGTCCAGAGAATCTCGGAGTGGAACCAAAAGACATCTGGACAAGGATCACAGCAGCTCTGACAGGTGTGGGAATGATCGCATATAAAGAAGCAAGTCCCAATCATCTTTCTGGTGGACAGAAACAGAGAGTAGCAATTGCAGGGATCATGGCAATGGAGCCAGAATGTATCGTATTAGACGAACCAACAGCCATGCTGGATCCAGAAGGCCGCAGACATGTTTTGTCGCTAGTGAAAGCATTGAATAAAGAAAAGAATATCACGATCCTTATGGTGACACATCATATGGAAGAAGTAATCTTAGCAGACCGTATCATCGTGATGGATCAAGGAAAGATTGTTATGGACGGAAAACCAAAAGAGATCTTTTCAAGGGTTGATGAGATGAAAACATTAGGTCTGGAAGTTCCGTATGCAACAGAACTTGCATGGGAACTTAAAAAAGAAGGTGTTAACTTGTCAGATACGATAACAACAAAGGAAGAGCTGGTGGAGGAATTATGTCAATTCGTTTAGAACATGTAAGTTATGCGTATGAAGATAATTCCAGTAAGAAGAATTACGCATTAAAAGATGTAAACTTAGAAATAAAAAAAGAAGAATTTATTGCAGTGATCGGACACACAGGTTCTGGAAAATCAACATTGATCCAGCATCTGAATGGACTGATCAAACCAACGTCTGGAACAATATATTTCGATAATGAAGATATATATTCAGAAGGATACCCATTACGAGAATTACGAGGAAAAGTCGGTATATGTTTCCAGTATCCAGAACATCAGCTATTTGAGACAACGATTTTAGATGATGTATGTTTTGGACCAATGAACTTCGGAAAGACGAAAGAAGAAGCAACAGAGATTGCTGTCAAATGTCTAAAAGATGTTGGATTACCAGAAAAATTATATCAAAAATCACCATTTGAATTATCTGGCGGACAGAAGCGAAGAGTAGCGATCGCAGGGATTCTTGCAATGGAGCCAGAATATTTCATTTTGGATGAACCAACAGCAGGACTTGATCCAGTTGGAAAAGATCAGATCTTAAATCTGTTAAAGAAACTTCATGAAGAAAAGAAGATTACGATCATTCTGGTATCACACAGCATGGAAGATGTTGCAGATTATGCACAACGTGTGATCGTTATGAATGGCGGACAGGTCATGTATGAGGGAGATAAAAAAGAAGTATTCTCTCACAAGAAAGAATTAGAAGAAGCAGGACTTGCTGTACCGTTTTATCGTCAGGTATGTGAAGAACTCGCAGATAGAGGGTTTCCGATCCAGAGAGATTTATTGACATTAGAAGAAACAAAAGAAGCAATTTTAGAAGGACTAAAAGGACTGAGAGGAAAATAAAATGCTCAAGGATATAACAATTGGACAATATTATAAAGAAGACTCTCTGATCCACAGACTCGATCCGAGAGTGAAACTATTTGCAGTCTTGATCTACGTCATTACATTATTTATGCATAAAGCACCTGCAACTTATGTGATGTCACTGCTATTTTTGATCATAACGATCAAGATTTCAAAGGTACCTGTAAAATATATTTTAAGAGGATTAAAAGCGATCGCAGTGATCTTGTTATTCTCTGTAATGATCAACATGTTATTTATTCCAGGAAAACCAGTGATCCAGTTCTGGATCATATCAATTTCCGCAGAAGGGATCAGAACAACTATTTATCTGGGAAGCCGTCTGATCATGTTGGTATTAGGAACGTCTTTACTGACATTTACAACAACACCAAATGAACTGACAGACGGACTAGACAAATCACTTGGATTTTTAAATAAAGTCGGAGTACCAGTACATGAGATTGCTATGATGATGTCAATTGCACTGAGATTTATTCCAATCTTAACAGAAGAATTAGAAAAGATCATGAAAGCCCAGACAGCCAGAGGAATCGACTTTGAATCTGGAGGTCTCTTAAAACGAGTAAAAAGCATGGTGCCGATTATCGTACCACTGTTTGTAGCAGCGATCCGAAGAGCGAATGACCTTGCAATGGCAATGGAATCCCGCTGTTACCATGGCGGTGTTGGAAGAACTAAATTAAAACCATTAAAATACGAGAAAAGAGATAAGATAGCGTATATCGTCCTGTTTGTATTTTTAGCAGTGATGATCTATTTATCCTTTTTTAGTCCATGGAGGTAAGATACGATGAAACGAGTAAAATTAATCGTAGCCTATGATGGAACCAATTACTGTGGATGGCAGGTACAGCCAAATGAGATTACGGTCGAAGGTGTCTTAAACAAACATATATCAGAACTTACAGGAGAAGACATCAAAGTCATCGGAGCCAGCAGAACGGATTCAGGAGTCCATGCCCTTGGAAATGTAGCTGTATTCGATACAGAAAGCCGTATTCCGGGAGAGAAGATGGCAAAGGCATTAAATGCAAGACTACCAGAAGATATCATCGTTCAGGGCTCCAAAGAAGTGCCGTTAGATTACCATCCAAGATTTCAGGATACAAGAAAGACATATGAATATACCTTTTACAATGCAAGATACGATAATCCAGTGACAAGCAGACACCATCATTTTGTATATGTACCACTTGATGTGGAGAAAATGAAAGAAGCAGCTTCTTATTTCTTAGGAGAACACTGTTTTATCAGCATGTGCAGCAGTAAAGCACAGGTTACATCCTATGTCAGAGAGATTTACGAATGTGATGTGACACAAAATGGCAGATATATCACGATGAGAGTCACAGGAAGTGGATTTCTCTATAATATGGTACGTTTAATGGCTGGAACGCTTTTAGAGGTCGGAAGAGGAAAACAAGAGCCAGAATGGGTCAAAGAAATCTTAGCATCCAAAGAAAGAGTGACACCAGGACCAAAACTTCCAGCAAAAGGATTAACATTAATTCAGATTGAATATCCGGAGGATCGAGCGAATGCAGAATAGCTTTATCATATTTCAGAAATTGTTAGTATTGTTTGGTTTTATGCTGATCGGATACCTAAGTTACAAGAAAAAATGGATCAGTGATGATACAAGTTCACAGATATCAGGACTGATCGTAAATATATTTAATCCTGCATTGATCATATCTGGCGTGATCGGTTCCGTTGGAAATGGAAACTGGAATCTTGTGATCATGGACCTGATCCTTGCAGTGATCTTATTTGTGGTATTGATCCTGATCAGTCCGGTATTTGTTCGTATTCTAGGTGTTAAAAAAGATGAAAGAAATATCTACGCAGTGATGCTGATCTTTTCGAATCTTGGATTTATGGGGATTCCGATCATTGAAGAATTATATGGCAGAGGAGCTATTTTTTATATAGCACTGTATACACTGGTATATAATATTCTCTTTTACACCTATGGAATTTATCTTTTTGAGAAAGAACGTGCCATGCAGACAGGACAAAAAGCCAAGATCACATTCCAATGGAAAAAGATGATCAATCCAGGAATGGTCGCATGTCTGGCTGCGTTATTGATTTTTGCATTTCAGATCGATGCACCGGCACCTGCGGTAAGTTTTGTACAATACTTAGGAAATGCAGCAATCCCACTCTCCATGATCATTACAGGAGTATCTTTAGCGAAGATGCCGTTGATCGATGTTTTCAAAGACATCAAGATGTATCAGTTTACATTTTTAAAGATGCTGGTGATCCCAGTGATCGCAGCATTTGTGATCCGGCTGTTTCATTTAGATCCTGTTCTCTCAGGGATCATGGTATTAATGTTTGGAATGCCAAATGGAAGCATGGCAGTGATGATGGCGATCGATTATGGATTAGACAGTTCCATTTGCAGCAGAGGAATCGTTCTGACAACCTTATTATCGATCATAACATTGCCAATTGTGGCGTACTTGATCTGAGAAAATAAAAATTAATCACATTTTTATAGGAAATTACAAGATTTATCAACATCATTTCAACATACATAGGGATAATACACCCATATGTTGTGGAAAGAATTATAAAATCAAGACCATCTTGTGGATAACATCAAAAATTTATCAAAAACAACAAGAAAAAATCTTGACACACCCGGCTGCGTATTATATAATAAGAAACTGTGACATGCAAGAGAATACTACCCCAATGCCCCGGTGGGAGTATTTAATATAGACACATATGATTGATAGAAATTTTAAGGAGGAACACCATGAAAAGTTTTATGGCCAGCCCATCAACAATTGAAAGAGAATGGTATGTAGTTGATGCTACAGGACATACATTAGGACGTTTAGCATCTGAGATCGCAACAATCTTAAGAGGTAAAAACAAACCAACTTATACACCACATATCGATACAGGAGATAACGTGATCGTTATCAACGCTGAGAAGATCAAAGTAACTGGTAAGAAATTAGACCAGAAGATCTATTATCATCATTCAGACTATGTTGGTGGAATGAAAGAACAGACATTAAAAGAAAAATTAGCTAAAAAACCTGAAGACGTAATCTATCTTGCAGTTAAAGGAATGCTTCCAAAAGGACCTTTAGGAAGACAGATGATTAAGAAACTTCACGTATATGCAGGTGCAGAGCACAACCATGCAGCTCAGCAGCCAAAAGCATTAGAGATCAAGTATTAATTTTTGAAGGAGGAAGAAGCAGTGGCTACAGCAAAATATTACGGAACTGGTAGAAGAAAACACAGTGTTGCCAGAGTATATTTAGTACCTGGAACAGGAAAAATCACAATCAACAAAAGAGATATCGACGAATATCTTGGATTAGAAACATTAAAAGTAGTTGTACGTCAGCCATTAGTTGCAACAGATACAATTGACAAATATGATGTATTAGTAAACGTTCATGGTGGTGGATTTACAGGACAGGCTGGAGCAATCCGTCATGGTATTTCCAGAGCTTTATTACAGGTTGATGGAGAATTCCGTTCAACATTAAAGAAAGCTGGATTCTTAACAAGAGACCCAAGAATGAAAGAAAGAAAGAAACCAGGTCTTCGCAAAGCACGTCGTGCACCACAGTTCTCAAAACGTTAATCATACGTTACAGAAGATACGAAGAATATACAGAGCCTTTCAATGGAGAAATCTATTGGAAGGCTTTTTCTTTTTCCTTATTGCTAAAAACTGATCAAAGAATGCAAAATGAGGTGATTTATGTGAAATACGAAGAGCTGTTTCAGTTAAAAGATTTTCAAAAAGCAAAACTGTTGACAGGAGATAACATTCTGCTAAGAGAAATTACAGGTGCCCACGTGATTGAGATGGCAGATGGAGTCAATTGGGCAGGAAGAGGCGAACTGGTTTTTACAAGCGGTGTTGGGTTCCATGAGATTGACCACGAAATGAAAGTATTGATACAAACCGTTGCACAAAATTATGCAGCAGGAATTGTTGTAGAAATCGGTCCTTATATCAAAGATGTAACACAAGAATGGATCGATTATGCACAGGAGCTTAATATACCACTTATGATTCTTCCATATGATATTCCGATCACTAATATCATTTCAGAAATTTACCGCAATGTATACAGCACGCAGGAATATCGTAATTCAGTAGATAAATTTATGAAAGAATGTCTTTATGAGCCAACAGAAGAAATATATGAAAGAGCCGAAGCTTTTGGATTTGATGAGAAAAGAAAACATATTGCATTATTTCTGTCACCAGATGAAAAAAATGGAGATTTAGAACATTTGATGCAGGCGGCCAGACAGAGTTTAAATCTGCAGCCAATAATCTTCACATTGATTGAAAATGATGGAGTTGTAGTAATCTATGATCTGCCAGAAATGTCTCAGCCAGTTCATGAATTGCTAGGAAATCTTCGAAAGAATATAGAAACATTTTATCAGATTTATCATAAAAAAGTTACGATCAGTGCTGGAGCAGGTGATAGTTTTTATTCCATCAGAGATCTAAAAGATAGTGTAACAGAAGCAAAACATGCTCTAAATATGCTTCATATGTGTAAACGGACTGGACAATATAGAATGTATGAAGAAATGGGAATCTACCAGTTATTATTTTCAATCAAAGATGATAGTATATTAAAGAGGATCATAGAAGAGCAGATTGGAATTTTGCAGGTATACGATCAGGAAAATATATCGGATCTATTGACAACATTGGATGTGTATCTGCAGGAAGATTGTAATATCACAAATACCACGCAGAGATTATATGTACATAGAAATACCGTAAAATACAGAATCAAAAGAATACAAGAATTATTGGGAAAAGATCTTCATGATGTCAATGTTCAGTTTAATCTGCGGCTGGCGTTTAAAATACGTAAATTTTTAGATCAGGATCACTAAATAAAAAGGACGGTTCAAAAAACGATCGTCCTTTTTTGATACAGCAAAATAAGAAGTGCTTTGTCCACAGTGGACAAAAAGAATACCAAATCTTTAGAATATATGGATATTTTTATAGGATATTAGCTGTGCTATCATTGAAACTGTTAAAAGAAATAACAAAAATGAAAGAATAAAAACGACCATCAAGGAGGCGGATAATATGAGTCATGAGTTTGTAATGCCAAGAAAAGTGATTACAGGAAAAGGTGCATTACAAGATGCAAAAAACGAATTTCAAACAGCCGGGAAAAAGGCTCTGATCGTATCTGGGAAGGTCATGGAACGCGTAGGAAATGTCAAAAAGGTCACAGAAATCTTAGATAAACTTGAGATAGAATATGCTATATACACAGAAATCACAGGAGAACCAACGGATGTCATGATCAATGGTGGAGCGAAGGTTTACATGGAAGAAGGATGTGATTTCCTGATTGGGATCGGTGGCGGTAGTCCATTAGATTCCATGAAAGCAATTGCAGTTCTAGCAGCAGAATCAGATAAAACAGTAGCAGATTTTATGGGAAAAGAAATCACAACACCACTTCCTAAAATGATCGCAATTCCAACAACCGCTGGAACAGGATCTGAGGCAACATGGTTTACTGTCATCACAGATACAAAAACAGATATCAAAATGTTATTAAAAGGGCCGGTATTGATGCCAGATGTAGCAATCGTGGACTATACATTTACACTCACAAGTCCGAAATCAGTTACAGCAGCACCAGGACTTGATGCATTAACACATGCGGTAGAAGGTTATACTTCAAAGAAAGCACAGCCATTGACAGATACATTTGCGATTTCGGCGATCAAGCGTATTTTCAAATACCTTCCGATCGCCTACAAAGACGGAGATAATGAAGAAGCCAGAGAACAGATGGCACTAGCAGCATTAGAAGCAGGCGTAGTCATTACCAATTCATCGGTAACGATCGTTCATGGAATGAGTCGTCCAATCGGAGCATTATTCCATGTTCCTCATGGAATGTCCAATGCGATGCTGCTAAGTAAATGTCTGGCATTTGCAAAAGATGGAGCCATTGAGAGGTTTGCATTTTTAGGAAGAGCGATCGGAGTTGCAAAAGATACAGATTTTGATGTCGAGGCAGCAGATTCATTTATCAAAGCACTAGAAGATATCTGCAAAGAATGCGATATTCCGACACTTGAAGAATATGGAATCAATAAAGAAGAATTCATGAAAGTGATAGACAAAATGGCAGCAGATGCAATGGCAAGTGGCAGTCCATCAAACACAAGAAAAGAAGTTACCAAACAAGATATGATCAATATATATAAACAGCTATGGGAAGACTAACAGGAGGATATGATTATGAGAGAAATGAGCAAAGAAGAGATCAAAACATTAGACAAAGAACACGTACTTCATTCATGGTGTGTACAGGGAGCGCTAGATCCAACCGTTGTTGCCAAAGCAGAAGGAATTTATTTTTATGATATTGACGGAAATAAATATTATGATATGAGTTCTCAGCTGGTTAATTTAAATATTGGTTTTGGAAATGAAAAAGTAGCAGATGCGATCGCTGAACAGGCCCATAAGTTACCATTTATCGGGCCAGGATATGCAGTTGATGTAAAATCAGAACTAGCATCCAGGATCATCGAATTAGCACCTGATAACATGAGTAAAGTATTCTTTACATTGGGTGGAGCAGATGCCAACGAAAACGCATTAAAGATGGCAAGATTATACACAGGAAGAAACAAAGTATTCAGCCGTTATCGTTCCTATCATGGATCAACCATGGGAGCAGGAAACTTAACTGGTGAACCAAGAAGATTTAATTGTGAAAGTAATGGTGTATCAGGATATGTCAAATTTTTTGATCCATACATCTATCGTGAACCAATTGAATTCAAGAGTGAAGCAGAAGCAACAAAATATTATCTTGCCAAATTAAGGGAACAGATCATTTACGAGGATCCATACTCTATCGCAGCAATTGAATGTGAAACGATCACAGGATCTAATGGTTGTATTATCCCCCCCGATGGATATCTTCAGGGAATCCGAGATATCTGTGACGAATTTGGAATTATGATGATCTGTGATGAAGTTATGATGGGATGGGGAAGAACCGGAGAGATGTTTGCCTTTGAAAACTGGGATGTCAAACCAGATCTTGTAAGTTTCGCAAAAGGGATCACATGCGGATACGTCCCATTAGGAGGTGTCATCGTAGACAAGAAGATCGCAGATTATTTTGATGATCACAAATTAATGTGTGGATTAACCTATTCTGGACATCCACTTGCCTGTGCCGCAGGAATTGCAACTCTAGATGTATACAAAGAAGAAAAATTAGTAGAACGTTCCAAAGCGATGGGTAAGATCTTAGGACAGATCGAAGAAGAATTAAAGAGAAAACATCCATGTGTCGGAGATGTCAGATACAAAGGATTATTCTCTGCGATCGAATTAGTCAAAGACAAAGAAACAAAAGAACCATTAGTGGAATACAATAAAGATCCAGAAAATATCATGGGAGGAATTATTGGGGCACTGAAGAAAAAAGGATTCTCAACCTACAGCCACGAAAATAATATTATTGTGGCGCCACCATTGATCATTACAGAAACAGAACTTCGGGATGCTATGGCGATCATGGAGGAAGTCTTAACTGACGTGGATGCAATGATCTAAACAAAATATTTTCAGAAATCTCTTTTTAACAAAATACAATACATAAAACAAGAAAAATGGCATGTCTGTTTGAAAATGGATGTGTCATTTTTCACATGTAAAAACTATATGGAAAGATTTTATTTTTAGGATAAAAATGTTAAAATAGAAGCTACATAGTGTAAATAAATTAAGAATGGGAGGAACCTATGAAAAAAGAGATCAAAAAAGGGATTTCTATGATGCTTTCACTTGCGATGATCCTTACGATGAGTGTTGGATATCAAGGAAAAAAAGTAAAATTTATGACAAAAAGTTTTAACTATCTTGATGAGGATGTTGAACTTTGATTGGTATGAAGTTCCTGCAAGAAATGGCACATTCCATCAGAATGGAGGCAAGTTGGGTAGATGATAGCTCTTTACCTATTGAGTCTCGGACTTCTGCTGACTATAACCCGTCCAAAAGTATGAAAGAAGAAAAACAACATAACTTGTGTGATAACTTGCATTCGCAGAATCAGACCAAGAATGAGGAGATAAAATGCCTTGTCGCCAAGATTAGTGCGTTGACAGAGAAGATGAGTGCGATTCTTTTTCGACAGCAAGCATACTATGAAAGGAACAAGGCGTTCAACGCCACCCTTTCTCAAAAGTCGGATGTTGAGCTTCAGGAATTACAGGAAACCCTACAGGAACTTACAGAAACAAGGAGAATGCTGAAAACTGTTGAGACCCTGTTAGCAGATGCCAATAAGAAGAACCTTCAGTTGGAAGCTAAGATAAAAAATGCAGATAAGGCACGCCAGGACTTGGAGAAAGAGATAGCTCTCCTTCGTTCTCGTCTTGACAGTGGAAGCAAGAGTTAGTATGCTATCTCCTGTAAATGATAGAAGATAAAACATTAAGAAGCGCAAGTTCTCAATAGAAGTGCAAAAATAAATGAGGAGATAACATTTATGAAAGGAATAGTATTAGCAGGTGGTAGCGGTACAAGCTTGTATCCTATCACCAAAGGTATCAGCAAGCAGCTGATTCCTATCTTTGATAAACCGATGATATATTATCCTGTCTCGGTATTGATGTTGGCAGGTATCCGTGAGATACTCATTATTTCAACACCATTCGACCTGCCTGTTTTTAAAAGACTTTTAGGCGATGGTAGCCAGTTTGGAGTCAAGTTCGAGTATGCAGAGCAGCCTTCTCCGGATGGTTTGGCACAGGCATTTATAATTGGCGAGAAGTTCATTGGTAATGATTCTGCTTGCCTCGTACTTGGCGACAATATCTTCTACGGTGCAGGATTGAACCAAATGCTGCATCAGGCAGTAGTAGATGCAGAACTGAATGGTAAAGCTACAGTCTTTGGTTATCGTGTAAGCGATCCAGAGCGATATGGAGTAGCTGAGTTTGATGAGCAAGGTAATTGTCTCAGCATTGAGGAGAAGCCTGAGCATCCTAAGAGTAACTATGCTGTGGTAGGCTTGTATTTCTATCCTAATAAGGTAGTAGAAGTAGCCAAGCATATTAAGCCATCCGCTCGTGGTGAGTTGGAAATCACGACCGTTAACCAGGAGTTCCTGAAGGATAAGCAGTTGATGGTACAGACCATGGCAAGAGGATTCGCCTGGCTCGATACCGGAACCCATGATTCCCTTTCTGAGGCATCCACCTTTATTGAAGTCTTGGAGAAGCGCCAGGGCTTGAAGGTAGCTTGCTTGGAAGGAATCGCATACCGTCAAGGTTGGATTACTGCAGAACAATTGAGAGAGAATGCTCTGCCTATGTTGAAGAATGACTACGGCAAGTATCTCCTTTCAATACTCAAAGAAAAAGAACAAACATTAAAAAAGAATTTAGAATATTAAAAAATAGGAAACTATTTTGACAGGCGATAAGCCTTGGCTTATTTATTAAGTTATTTTTTGGCTCCCAGGGTTGAGCCTGTCTTCTTAAATAACAATATACAATGAATATAGTAAAGACCGAGATTGAAGGAGTTCTTGTAATAGAACCTAACCTCTTTCGTGATGATAGAGGCTACTTTTTGGAGAGTTTTAACGAGCGAGAGTTCAATGACAAGATTTCTCCTATACTAGGGCATAAGATAAACTTCTGTCAAGATAATGAAAGTATGAGTTTTTATGGAGTGTTGCGAGGCTTGCACTTTCAGCGTCCACCATACTCTCAAAGTAAATTGGTTCGTTGCGTAAAAGGAAGAGTACTTGATGTTGCTGTGGATATTCGCAAAGGTTCACCTACATATGGTAAACATGTGGCTATAGAGTTGACTGAAGATAATCATCGCCAGTTTTTTATCCCAAAAGGATTTGCTCATGGTTTTGTTGTCCTTTCAGAAACTGCAATCTTCCAATACAAGTGTGATGAATTCTATCATCCTGAGGCCGATAGTGGTATTTCTATTTTCGATAGTACTCTCGGTATAGATTGGAAAATACCAACAGAGCATGCCAAACTCTCGGAGAAAGATACTAAGCAAGCGATGTTTAAAGACTTTGATAGTCCGTTTGAGATTAATGATGGAATATTGTATCATAATAATTTAAATAAATGAAACTTTCAAAATCAAAAATACAGGTATTATATTTATATGTTTGTACCCTTGTTGGGGTAATACTCGGTGTACTCATT
>OQWM01002042.1_pt1 | contig 13836 bp, 11 predicted proteins | sample 1691531 | NCBI WGS metagenome assembly OQWM01 (sample SAMN03418257, study PRJEB22391) | human gut metagenome | biome: human-gut; feature: organic feature; material: feces | host: Homo sapiens | place: Tanzania | collected 2013-01
GAGCGGCAGGCTCGCGAAGAAGCCGAACGCAGAAAAAAAGAAGACGAAGACATCGTCAAGTTGCTGGCCACTTGTCGGCAGTATCTCAACGATGGCGATATGCAAGAGGCTTACGAAGTCATACAACGCGCCAAAAAGACGTATCGCGATAATTTGCGAATCGAAGCTTTCGAGTGGAATTACTTGCGCATGTAGATGGCGCAATTTCGGAGTTGGCGTATTTTTGCATGGTAAAAGGTGGCGGCGGATTCAACGTTACAATGCGCTTCGTCGGTAGGCGCATGATATCGAGTTTGTGCTTTTGTACATGGGCGATATGGGGGCTATGTTCGAATGCACGAGCCGCCGACGACCCAGATGTCGATTGGTACGAAATCGAAACCGATCATTTTTGGATTCATTACCCCGAAACGAAACGCGCATTTGCTCAGAAAGCGATTGAGTGGGCTGAAGAAGCGCATAAGGTATTGAGTCCGGCGCTCGGTTGGGAACCGCGCGAAAAGACGCATATCGTCGTCGAAGGAAAATATGACGATGCAAATGGCTGGGCGCGGTCGACGCCATCGACCGAAATCCATCTCTACGCTTATCCGCCGCCGCCATCGTCCGAACTCGCGACTTATGACGATTGGGTGCGCCAGCTCGTGCTTCACGAATATACGCATATTTTGCATACCGATAATTCGCGATCGTCGTTTTACGAAGTCATCAATGCGCTTTTGGGCAAAGTTGCGCGCAATAATGCGACGGCACCGCGTTGGTATACCGAGGGTTTAGCCGTTTATTACGAGACGAAGACGGGAACTCGCGGGCGATTGCGCAATCCCGTCTATCGAACGATAATGCGTCAGGCGGCGTTATCGGGAACGATTCCCGATTTGGGGCGGATATCGACGGGAATGAGTCGATGGCCCAGTGGAATGGGATCGTATCTCTTTGGCGCTTTTTTCGTCGAATCGCTCGCTCTTGAATACGGCGACGAAAAGTTTGCCGAATTTCATGCCCATTATGGTGACGATTGGGTGCCATACGGGCTCAATCGCGCAGCGCTCAAGACTTGGGGCGATACGCTCGATGGCTTATACGAGGCTTGGCGCCGCAAAGCGGCGATCGGTGCGCAAGCCGAAAAACTTGCTTGGCAGATGATGGCTCCGACGACGCCGCATCGCGCCTTAGTTTCGCCCCATCGCCACAAATATCCGCGATCTTTGCATACAAAAAATGCGATTTCCTATGTCAAAAACGATGGCATGAGTGGGCAATGCATCGTCGAACGCAATATTGAGTCGGGCAAAGAAACCGATATCGTCGCTTGTTACGGAGAATGCCAGCATCGCTGGTCTCTAGATGATCGACAATTGTATTTCGTTCAATCGGTCGTCGAAGATGGCTATTGCACGCACAACAGGCTTTTCGTCTACGATGTGGAATCGGGGCTCGTGCGCCAAGTGCCCGATGCAGCTCATATACGTGCGATAGCCATCGACGACGAAGCTCTGTATTGGGTCGAACAAAGCGATGAATCGACAGTTGTCTATCGCCGCCGCCTCGGGAGCGACGATAAACAGCGTATTTATCGAAGTGCCCCCTACGAGCAAATCGACGATATCGACGCTTGGCGCGGGCAAATTGTGGCATCGGTATTCGACCCTATGGCAAAACAACGCGATTTGTTCATCTTCGCCCCCCATGGATCGGGCGATCGATGGAAAAGGACGCGCTTGACGAATTCTTGGGAATCGGAGCTTTCGCCCTATTTTTCGGAAGATGGCGCGATTTATTACGTGAGCGATAACGCGGGAATGCTCAATCTCTGGCATTTCGATCGATCGACTTCTCAATCGCATCGGCTCACGCATATCGTCGATGGTATGATGGCGCCAACGGCGTCGAAAGCGGGCGATATCTATTACATTGGCTACACGCCCAAAGGGCAGGCGCTCGAGGCGATCGAATCGAATGATCTTCGCATATATCAAACGATTCACCACGAAAATGCAAACGATGCAGAATATTCTGCAAATCATTCGATCGACAATGAAAAATTATTCCATTCGGAATCGCCATATAAACCGTATCGATGGCTTTGGCCGCAGATGTGGACGCCGAGCGTGGCTTTGGCTGGCAACGATACGCGAATCGGTGCGCTCATTGCGCGTACCGATTATGCTCAGCATCATAGTTATTCATTGAGTTTTGGCTATTACCCGCAGCGCAACGATTTCGAATATTTGTTGAATTATGCGTGGTTGGGCGGTTTATGGGAAGTCGGCTTGATGCATGGCATGGCACCGGGGCGCAGTGCATACGAACTCAAACCTGGGAAATACCGGTATTTCGATTATCAAACGATCGATTCTTCGATCGATGTTGGGCGAACGTGGAATACGCGTCTTTCGACGCATTTTTTATCGATTCGATATGCCTTGAACTATCAATATGCCAAAGATAACCTCTACTGGCTCCGCACCGATCCATTCGAATACCCCAACATTCCCTCGTTAGGTTGGCACAACGCACTCGCCGTGAGCTGGTCTTATTCGTCGAAGCGTCAATTCGAACGCAGTATGGCAGCAGGCGAGGGCGTTGGTGCGTCGGTGAGTTTGCGGTTTGAAGCGCCATGGCTAGGCGCCGATGATTACAGCTTGATCGCTCGAGCCGGCGTTAGTGCTGCTTGGACAATCCCCGTTTCGTGGCTTCCGCAAACGGTTCAAATAGAAGGATCGGGTGGAACGACGGTTTCGACGGACGAGAATCGCCAGCCGTTTTCGATGTCGATCGGTCAGAGCGGGGCTTATACGGCAACGCAAGAATCTATGCTCTATGGCTACCCCGCCGATTCTCTCTATGGGAGCCATTATTTCTATGCGAAATTGAGTTGGCATGCACTCATTGCCGAAGTCGATTTGGGCACGTCGACATTGCCCATCGGGATAAATCGCTTAGGTGTGGGCGCTTTTACCTCATGGGGCTATGCTTGGCACAAGGCATTCGATATATCGTCGTCGAAATACGACATCGGGGCAAAGTTGCTCGTCGATTACACGATTGGATATCGCCAAATGCTTCGCATGCAATTGCTCTATGCCTGGGGCGGGGCAAGCGAGGGCGGGCATGCCGTCGTCTTTATGCTCGGATTATGAGCGTCGAAAAATCGAGAATTATCGCTTGACCTCGTTCGCATTAGTTGGGAAAATATGCGCGAGTGCAGTCGAATGAGGTGGGGTCTGAGAGCCCCATGGCGATTGAACGAAAGAGGGAAGCGATACTTGTTCGATGGATAAAAGGCATGAATGATCGGTTGAAGTGCCGAAAAACGTGCTTTTGGCGTCGATTGGATGCGACGAATCGCCATGCAAGTGGTTTTCAAAATTCGTTGTAAGTTGGAACAACTATTGCTAAGATTTTGTTGGTGATTTTTGGGTTTAGTTTGTTTCTCACATAGGAGGAAAGCTCATGAGTGATAGTCGCACGGGAGTAAAAGATCCCCTCGTTAGTTTTGCGTTTAAAGTCGAGTTCGATGGAGCGCCTGTTGCGTTAGTCAGTGGTGTCGATGGACTTTCGAAAGAAGTCGAAATGATCGAATATCGCGACGCGGCAACGCCGAACATGCCGCATTTCCGTCAAGGTCGTCGCAAAGCACCTCGCATCACGCTTAAACGCGCCTATCTCAATGGCGGTAACACGAATAAATTCTTCGAGTGGATCGCTGAAGCTGATAATGGCGAAGTCAAAGCTAAAAATGTGACGATTACAGTCGGTCAGTTTGGACCGAGTGGAATTGAAGAACGCGATTTCGGTGGAATGAATGCTTGGGTATTGTCGCAGTGCAAGCCTGCCAAATGGAGCATCAGCTCTCTCGATGGTACGAGCAATAGCTTGATCTTCGAGTCGATCGAACTCGTTTGCGAAGAAGTTCGCCTTTCGAAGTAATGATTTCTCGGTGAAAAAAGCCCTCCGTTCGGAGGGTTTTTTTTATGATCATTGGCTCGCTCGACGATAGAATCATTCAATGGTTGGGCACTCGCCCCCCCAGATAGTAGCTGGCAAGAGCTATTTTAGAGGTCTTTAGCCTTTTTCTGCAATTTATAGAGAAAATTGAGTGCTTGAATTGGCGTCGTCGCGTCGAGTGTAAGAGCTCGGATATCGGCGATAAACGATTGCAATTTTGAATTATCGACCGATGGCGTGTGTTGTGGGGCGTCGCCAAATAGCGATCGCTGCGCCGCGAGCGACGGCGACGACGTCGACGCGTCGGAAGATGGCTTTTGGTCGGATTTGGGCGAGTGAGCGAATTCCTTGCGGCCCGTTTCTTCGAGCGTATCGAGGAGTTCTTTGGCGCGGTCGATGACCGATTCGGGAATTCCGGCGAGTTTGGCGACTTGGATGCCATAGCTACGATTTGCAGCGCCATCGATGAGTTTTCGCAAGAATATGACGTCGGATTTGAATTCTTTGACGGCGATCGAGGCGTTTTTGACGCCGGGGAGGAGATTGGCGAGCTCGGTGAGTTCGTGGTAATGCGTGGCAAATAGGGATCGCGCACCGATTTGGCAATGAATGTGTTCGGCGATAGCCCAAGCGAGCGATAGTCCGTCGTATGTCGAGGTGCCGCGCCCGATTTCGTCGAGGATGACGAGGCTTCGAGACGTGGCATTTTTGAGGATATTGGCCGTTTCGGTCATTTCGACCATAAACGTCGATTGGCCAAGGGCCAGATTATCGCTCGCTCCGACGCGCGAGAAGATGCGATCGACGATCCCGATGTGTGCCGCTTCGGCGGGGACAAAAGACCCCATTTGGGCCATCAGCGTGATAATGGCGGCTTGGCGTATGATCGTCGATTTGCCCGCCATATTGGGTCCCGTGATGATGATGAGGCGCCCATTGTCGTCGAGTCGAATGTCGTTTGGCACGAATCGTTCGCCTTTGGGCAAAAATCGTTCGACGACGGGATGGCGGGCTTCTCGTAGGTCGAAAGCATTGGAATCGTCGATGACTGGGCGCCGATATTGGCGATGATGCGCCGTGTGCGCAAAACTCGCGATGACATCGATATGGGACAAAATGCGAGCGTTTTGGAGAAGTGCAGAAATCTGCTTCGCCGCCATTCGCTTGAGAGCGGCAAATAATTCGAGCTCGCGTTCGCCGCGTCTCGATTCTGCACCGAGCAATTCTTCTTCGTATTCTTTGAGCTCGGATGTATAGAATCGCTCGCTGTTTGTCAGGGTTTGCGAACGAATATAGGAGCTCGGAACGAGGCTGAGATTTGCTTTGGTGACTTCGACGAAGTAGCCGAAATTGCGCTGATATTTGACTTTGAGCGTATTGATGCCCGTGAGTTTTCGCTGTGTCGCTTCGTAATTGAGTAGCCATTGCTGGCCGTTTTCGGCGATTTCGCGGTAGTGATCGAGTTGTTCGTCGTATCCGGGCTTGAAGAAGTTGGTGTCGTTGAGATTGGAAGGGGCATCGGGGACGAGGGCTCGCTGGAGCTCGTCGCAGAGAGGGGCCAGCGGCAGTAGCCGCTCGGCGGCTCGCTTGAACCACACAGATTGGCACGATCGGCATCGATCGACGATGCTCGGGAGCGTTTCGAGCGTATGCGAGAGCATGACGAGCTCTTTGGGCATGACTTTGTCGTTGGCGATTTTCGTGGCAATGCGCTCGAGATCACTCGTTTCGTCGAGGAGGTTTCGGAGCGCATCGCGACACTCGAAGTGATCGTAGAGATCTTCGACGGCATCGAGTCGCGCTTGGATTTGGGCGACGTCTTTGAGCGGATAGGCTAGCCAGTTTTGGAGCAGTCGCGATCCCGAACTCGTGACGGTATCGTTGATTTCTCCGAGTAGAGATCCCTTTTTTTGCCCGCCGCGCAACGTCGAATAGATTTCGAGGTTTTGGAACGTCGCCGCATCGATTTGCATAAATCCCTCGGCGCGGTAGGGGTAGACGCGCTCGATATTGGCAGTGATGGGGTAGTGTAGCTTGCGCAAATAGGCACACAGACCGCAAAATGCGTCGTGGACGAGTTGCGGGCAATCGAAATCTGCGGCGTCGATCGTCTCGATAAACGACAAAAACTTTTCTTTCGACACGGCAATGACGTTTTGACCGTCTTCTTCGTTCATCCAATGGTCGATAATCGATTGTTGGTTGAAGACGTCTCGATCGCAATAAGAAACGGGAATGCCGCAAAAGAGCTTGGGCGAAATTTCATCGTGGGCGCCGTGATGCGTAATGATTTCTCGCACGTTCATGCGAAGGAGCTCGGTTTGGACGCCCGATTCGGAGGCGATTTCGGTCATCGTACAATAGCCCGTCGACAAATCGAGCGATGCTAGAGCGCATAAAATTTGAGAAGAAGGGCGTTTTTTCGAATGATATTCGACATCTTCGCGCCAAACGATAGCCGATAAGAATCGCGCCGATTTGTCGAAGCCCGGGCGTTCGTCGCATAGCGTGCCCGGCGTGACGACTTGCGTAATACCGCGTTTGACGAGGGAAACGCCCGGCGTCGGGAGTTCGAGTTGTTCGCAGATCGCTACGCGAAAGCCCTGTTCGACGAGCTGGAAGAGGTATTCGTTGACCGATCGCACGGGGACGCCTGCCATCGGGAGATCGTCGCCATCTTCGTTTTTCGTTCGTGCAGTCAATACGAGGTCGAGCGCTTTGCTCACCGTCTTGGCATCGTCGAAAAAACACTCGTAGAAATCGCCCATCCGAAAGAAGAGAACTGCATTTGGATTCTGTTTTTTGGCGTCGAGATATTGGTCGATCATCGGGGTCAGCTTCGTCTTGTGCCCCTGAAAGATGACGACGTTTTCCGATAGCCACTCTAAACCTTCGACGGATTCTCCATATTTCACTGCACTTTCCTCTAATAAATGATGATGTTCAACTCTTACATGTATGTTTCGTAAGAGAGTGCGCGGTTTATAGAGCTTTCATCGCATAAAGTCCCGAGTTTTTCGCATTTTTCGGTCGTTTGGGCATAGCGCAATGCCTCGTTTTTGGCCCCTAGAATCGATATCGGTGGCGGGAAAATCGCGAAATGTGTTGAACGAAAATGTGGCATTGGGCTATTTTGAGCGCCGATGTGATCGATAGCGTGATTTGGATAGACGATAGAGGCGTATTATCGATTTGCGTTATCTTTACATGAAGAACATTCGATATTCGTGTCGATATCGAAATTTTAATCAACGAAAAGGAGAGAATTATGCCTTGTATTCGCGTTCAAACGTCGTGTGCCATGTCCGAAACAGCCAAAACGAATATCAAATCGGCGTTGGGCGAGGCGATAGCCGTTATCCCTGGAAAGTCGGAAAACTGGCTCATGGTCGTATTAGAAGACAATGCGACGATTTATTTTAAGGGCAACGATTCGGAAGCGTCGGCTTATGTCAACGTCGGCGTCTATGGTTCGCCCAATGAACGTGCATTTAATGCATTAACGGGTGAGATTTGCAAAATATTGCACGACGAATTGGGAATTGCGGCTAATCGGATTTATGTCCAATACAGCACAACCGAACACTGGGGTTGGAACGGTCAGAATTTTTAATTCTCCTTCTTCATTCGCGAAAATGAATAGAATTCAGTTTTCGGTTTGATGAATTGATTTATCTGCGTGTGCATAGGTATTTTTATAGCTATAGCCCAACAATCCGCCTAACGGCGCCAAGGGGGGATGCACACACTTGGATATCGCGTTCAATACCCATAGACCATAGATTCGTAGTCGTCTATAGCTTGGATGGAGACATCTCGATAGATCGACGTTGGTGGCAAACGGGCTCGAAGATACTCGCTTTGTTGTGATAATTGGTAGAATAATATTCGATAACGTTGAAAAATATCGAATATTATTCATTCTGTTTATGCAATGATCTCTAAGGGAGGGGACGAGAGATTCAAAAGCGTCAATAAACGCGGTAGATCGTTTAGTGAGCGGCTTTAAATGCGATCAAGTCGTAGAGTGCGACGAGTTGTTCTTTGGCAGTTTGTAGGTCGTCGTTGACGATGCAGAAATCGAAGAGGTTGGTTTCGGCGAGTTCTTTTTCTGCTGTTTTGAGCCGTCGTTCGATGACGTCGGGGGCGTCGGTTTTTCGTCCTCGGAGCCGGGCTTCGAGCACAGCCATCGAAGGGGGCGCGATGAGAACGCACCATGCGTTGGGATATTGGGCTTTGAGAAGGCGAGCCCCTTGGACGTCGATGTCGAAGAGGACGTCGAATCCGGCGTCGACATTTGCCTCGATCATGGCATGTGGCGTGCCGTAGTAATTGCCAAAGACCGAAGCATATTCGGCAAAAGCGTTATTTTTGATTTTTTCTTCGAATTCTGGAATCGAAACGAAATCGTATTCGACGCCGTTTTGTTCGGTGCCGCGCGGTGCTCGCGTCGTCGTGGAGCGCGAAAAGCGGCATGTATGTCGCACAGCCATGAGATGGTTGAGCAAGGTCGATTTGCCGGTGCCCGATGGACCGACGACGATGAGCATGTGTGCGCCGATATGGGCTTTGGCGTTGGATTTTGCGTCTTGAATGCCCTTGGGCGTTTCGTAGGCTGTAGACATAGTGGCAGAGACTCCTCGTGTAAGTGAAAAGTGCAAACCGATACCGAATCGGTGAGTCGGGGAAATCCGACATGGCTTTGTTTAACGCTTTTTGTCGGTTTTGGGTATCGACAAAAAGCGATGAGATGGAGAGATGCGCTTTGCGCATAACGACGCCGTATGCCGCAGGCATAGGCGGCGAAATGAAAATCGATTATTTTGGCTGGCGGTCGAATCTTCTTCGTGTGAATGCGAAAGCTAGTGCAGTGAGTGTGGCGAAGAGGAGGGGTGAGGGCGCGCGCGTGGCGGCGGTCGAGGGGGCTGCGGTGCAGGCGTCGGATGATGGCGGGCGCTCGTCCATGGCGAAAGGTGGGGCTTCGAAGAAGTCGTCGGTGAATTTGCAGCTGAGTTTGCTGGGGGGGTAGATGGTGGCGATGGCGGCGATGTCGTCGGCGTCGAGCGAGGTGAGTGATGTGTCGCCGGTGCCGGAGTAGGGGAACATGGTGGCGGAGGCGACGTCGGAGTGGGCGATGCCGAATGCGTGGCCGAGTTCGTGTGTGAGGGTGTTTTGGAGGTCGACGACTTGCGGGCCGTCGGTGGCGACGATGCCATAGGGGTAATATTGCGAGTTGATTTCGATGTCGGCGTCGAAGATTTCGCCTGTGTTTTTGTGCTGCGTGACGGTGGTGAGGGCCATGATAGCGCGAGATTCGCGCCAATTGTCGTCGCGAAAGACGATGATGTTGGCGTTGCGCTTCGTGTAGGGGTTGAATCCTATTCGGTCTTCGTTGGTTAATCCCGAATAATGTGCGGTGAGTGATGATTTTTTGGGGATGTTCCACGCTTGGATGGAGTCGCGGACGATTTTGACGACGGCGTCGAGGGCGGGGATGTCGGATGTGCTGTCTTTGTTGAGGTGGAAGGCGACGCAGGGCGTTTCCCAGTGCGTGGGGTGTGGGGTTTCGTCGATGGTGCATTCGAGCGATTCGCCGCATGTCGTCGTTTGAACCCAGGCTTGAGCGGGCGTTGGCGAAAGGGCTGTATGGGCGATGCCGGTTGAAATGAGAGCGACGGCAGTTGAAATGAGGACACGGGCGACGATGGGCGCGTTGAATGGTTTGTGATTGAACATGATGGACCTTTAGCGACCGAGGCGGTGAGCGGCTTTATCGTCGATATCGTCGTCGTTTTTTTTGTCGTCGTTTTTTTTGTCGTCGTTTTTTTTTGTCGTCGTTTTTTTTGTCGTCGTTTTTTGGGGCGGCTTTGTCGTCGATTGTATTGTCGTCGTTTTTTTTGTCGTCGATTTTTGGGGCGGTTTTGTCGTCGATTTTTTTGTCGTCGATTATTTTGTCGTCGTTTTTTGGGGCGGTTTTGTCGTCGATTGTATTGTCTTTATCGTTGTTTTTTGGGCTGCCAGAATTGCCATCGATATCGTTGCGATCGCTGGCGTTGTGCGCAAGGGCGACTTCGATCTTTTCGAGGAGTTCGGCTGTCGTCTTTGCAGTGTCGAAATCGGATTTCGCGGAGCGGATGGCGCGTTTCGACGGTAGATTGGCGTCGTTTCGACAATTGGCGTCTGAAATCGTCGATTGATTTTGATGGACAATTCTCGGTTCGTAGGAACGCTTCGAGGGTGGCTGAATTTGTGGATCGTCAGTTTGGATAAAGGCGCCTTGCCCGAGCCCCAGGAGCATGGGGAGGCGATAGCGCGGGACGTCTTCGAGAAATGCAACGATCGATTGACCGACGCGAAGACTGGGCTCGCCGTGAACATTCTGTACGATATCGCCATATTCGCCGCCGCGAATGTAGAAAGTGTAGGTTTTGGACGAATTTTGTTCGGGTTTGAGCCAGCGAATGACGTCGATATCGACTGCCGTAACGATGAATCCGGCATCGGTTTGGATCGAATTCATGTCGGTAATCGTGCCGTAGCAAATCGCCGAAGAAAATTCGATGAGCTGCTGATCGGTGAGTTCGGCAAGCGTCGTCGCTTGCGCGATTTCGGCTTGAGTCAGCGCTGTTGTCGAAGCTAGGCATAACGCCATGGCAAGGCTAGCACAGCGGAATACGTTCGAAAATGGATGTGTCGCGTTCATGGTGGGCTCTTTTGTGGGCGTTTGTGGGCGTTTGTGGGCTATTTGGGGAACGATTTATCGATATAGATGGAACAGTTTATCGATTATAGGATAATGGCTATAGAATAGGTGCAAAAGCGGGAATTGGGCGAAATTGAGGAATTGAGGGCTTTGCGGCGTTGGTCATAGCGATTCGGTCATAGCTATATAAATGGAATGGTGCAAAAGCGGGAACTGGGCGAAATTGAGGAATTGAGGGCTTTGCGGTATCACGAGCATAACCCGATCACGCGTATAGCCCGACTACGCGTATAGCTATATGATGAGTATAGCTCAATCAATTCTAACGGAAATACGGAAATGTGGGCGTCTGACGCGTTCTGTGATAAAGGCGACTGGCATTTTTAGAGGCAGATCGCTTTCGTATGTACGAATTGCGCCGTGGATCGCATGCGTTCTGAACCTCGGTTTATTAAGGTTTATCTCGGTTTGGGAGTCATAAAATGCTTATCGATGCCAGAGTCGCCGCTCTAATCGTTGCGGCAATTTGTTTTTGTGGATGTGGAACGACAGCGAATAAAAATACACCAATGTCGGCAAAAGACGAAGCTCGCTACGCCGCCGCCATCGAAGCTAGCGCCGGACAGGGATACCAAATCATCGAAGATGGCGAAATGCTCACCATGGATACCGAAACGGGTAAACTCATCGTTCGACCAGCCCCAAAATCGACGACGACAAATCACAACGAGTTGAAAACGCATTTCTAGATTTAACCTGTGTTTTATCAAGTAAATTTTGGAAATATTCATCATCCAAATCAATACCATACCCCAACAAATGGACATCTGTATATCCAATGCTAGTAGAACACTCAATGGCAGGAATCACTTCAATACCAGCCTCTTTGCCAAGTTTGATCATTTCCTTTACACCACTAATACAATCATGATCACTTAACGCAATGGTCTTTAAGCCTTTTTCTTTGGCAATTTCAATCAATTCTTCAGGTGTAAACTGACCATCCCCTGAATAACAAGAATGCATATGTAAATCAAATCTATTCATACTTACCTCTTACAAAACATAGAAAAATAAAATCACAAAAATACCAAGAATAATGCGATACCATCCAAAAACAGTAAAGTCATGATTCTTTACATAATTCAATAATGCCTTTATCGCAAATAAGCTGACCACAAAAGCTACAAATGTTCCTAATAGTAATAAGAACAATTGTCCAAAACTAAAGAGTCCTACCTTTACTAAATATTTGATGACCTTTAAAAGACTTGCACCAAACATTACAGGGATCGCTAAAAAGAAGGAAAATTCACTAGCAACTGTTCTTGAACACCCACAATATAAACCACCCAAAATTGTAGCTCCAGATCTTGATGTACCTGGAATCAATGCCAAACATTGAAAACAGCCAATCTTTAAAGCCGATTTATAATCCAAGCGCTCGATCGTTTGAATCTTTTCTTTCTTTGGACGTTTCTCTACTAAAATAAAGATGATTCCATATACAATCAAAGTAATCGCAATCACAATATTCTTCGATAAATAATCCTCAATAATATTATCCAACAATAAACCAATAATGGCAGCCGGAATCACGCCAACTATCACTTTTGACCATAATTGAAGCGTTTGTTTCTTCTTCTTAGCTGACTTTCTTGCATCAAACGGATTCAATTTTTGATCGTACAAAACCAACACAGCTAAAATACTACCAAATTGAATCACAACTTTGAATACTTCAAAAAATTTAGCTGGTTCTAGTGGCCAAATACTTGAAAATAAAATCAAATGTCCCGTTGAAGAAATAGGTAACCACTCCGTAATTCCTTGAATGATACCTAAAAAAATCGTTTTAATAAAATCTATCATTCTTCATTCCTTTTTGATGCATAATCATGAACCATCTCTTTAAAGATTTCTCCACGAATCTCATAATTCTTAAATTGATCACCTTATTCTTCTGCTGAAGTCTCTTCAGTAGTTTCAGTATTTTCTTGTTCTTCTGGTTTAACTTCAATCTTATAATGAGTAAGACGAGAAGCTAATTTAACGTTTTGTCCTTTTTTACCAATAGCTAATGATAAGTTCTTATCATTTACTAGGGCTAAGGCTTCTTTCTTAGTTTCATCTTTAATTGATACTTTAACATCTTTTGCAGGGCTTAAAGCATTTGCTATAAACTTAACAGGATCTTTGTCATATAAGATTACATCTATTTTTTCACCACTAAGTTCTTTTAATACATTGGCTATTCTTCTTCCTTTTTCACCAATTACCGCTCCTATTGGGTCAACATTTGTATATTCAGTATAAACTGCTATCTTGCTTCTACTTCCAGCATCTCTAGCTACTGAGTATAACATAATTGTACCATCAGATAATTCTGGTATTTCAATTTCTAATAATCTTTTAACAAAACCATAATGACTTCTTGATAACATTATAAATGGTCCTTTAGGTCCTATCTCTAATTTAGATACATAAACCTTTACTGAAGAACCCATCTCTAATTTTTCACCTGGTATTATTTGATCTTTTGGTAAGATACCACTACATCTTCCTAAATCAACAAAGTAATTATTTTGATCTTCACGAGATAATGTTCCAACCATTAGTTCTCCTTCTTTATCTTGGAACTCTTCTGAAATGCTTTGTTTTTCTGCTTCTTTAATTCTTTGAACTACTATTTGCTTTGCTGTACCTGCTGCTACTCTACCAAAGTTTGTAGGTATTTGAAGTTCATTACCTATAATTACTTCGCCTAGTTCGATACCCTCTACTAATTTTTGAGCATCCTCTAATGATATTTCTGTTTCTTCATTTACTGGTTCTTCTACTACGGTTTTATAAGAATATAATTTTATATCACCTGTTACTTCATCTACTTTAGCTTCAACATTTGGAATTCCTTCGTTTTTCTTATAAGCTGCTGCCATAGCTTGTTCCATAGCGTCTACAACTATTTTTTTGTCTATTTTTTTCTCTTCAACAATTGCATCTAATGCTTTCATGAATTCTTTCATTTGTTTTGCATTCATTTTCTATCTTCCCTTCTCTTTAGTGGATACATCTAAAATGTATGACTCCTTAATTAAATCTTTTTCATCTAGTAATGGATTAATAATATTTGTTACTTCTACACATTTATCAACATCTATTATTTCATCACTATCGATTAC
>OQWM01002043.1_pt1 | contig 13831 bp, 10 predicted proteins | sample 1691531 | NCBI WGS metagenome assembly OQWM01 (sample SAMN03418257, study PRJEB22391) | human gut metagenome | biome: human-gut; feature: organic feature; material: feces | host: Homo sapiens | place: Tanzania | collected 2013-01
ATTTCACCGCCCTCGGCACCTCGTCGTCGGCAGCTGCCATACCCGTGACGCTGAGGCAGACGTTGAAAAACGGCGTGAACGACGGCATTGCCGGCTTCACCGTTCCGCTATGCGCCACCATCCACATGACGGGCTCGATGATGAAGATAACCTGTTGCGCCCTTACCATCTGTCTTGTCAACGGCATGCCGTGCAGTCTGCCGCTCTTCCTCCATTTCATCCTTGTCCTGGCCATCTGCATGGTGGCGGCCCCCGGTGTGCCCGGTGGTTGTGTCATGGCAGCCTTGGCGCCCTTAGCCTCGATCTTGGGCTTCGATGCCGACATGCAGGCCCTCATGATTGCCCTCTACATCGCGATGGACAGCTTCGGAACCGCCTGCAACGTTACGGGCGACGGTGCCATCGCCCTCGTGGTGGATAAACTGTTCGCACGGACGCAACGGAAGGCAGAATAGATAAGCCTTATCTACAGATGGAAAAACTATTGTTATTGAAGGCTATTGCCGTCCCAGCAACCAGTCGATGGCCGACACAATGCAGATGCTTTTACTGTCAACCTTATAATCACGAGTGCTGGTAAAAGCAATGAGAGTCAACTTATCACAACGCAAGACAGAAGAGGTTCTGATGAGCGAATCCGTCTCTCGCTTGAAAGTTTTTTCTCCCTCTATATCGTAGGCTACCTGAATGAGTTCCACTGCCTTGTCTTGATTACATACAACGAAGTCGATTTCCTTAGAACGTGGATTCTCCTTGTAATAATAAATATCCAAAAAAGAGTTTGTGCATCGGCGCAAAAGTTCAATGTAAACGACATTTTCCAAGCGCCACCCAATGTTCTCTGCTGCAAACGCATTGTCACGATTATTTTGAAGACCAGAATCTACGATATAAGCCTTGGCATTTCTGATGCGCTCCTTACTCTTGAAGGAATGCTTGGTGAGTAGTTGTATAAGGAATGCTTGACGCAGATAATCCACATACTTCTTAACTGTCACATCCGACATACTCAGGATTTTTGCTAAATCATCATAATTTACCTCTTGGCAAACATTGTTGATAAGGTGGTTGGCTATCTTTCGCAAAGCATTAACGTTGCGTATGTTGAAACGGCGCTGTATATCCTTGGTAACGATGGCTTCCATCAAACTTTGTACATAGCCACGCTTGTTGCGCATATTTTGCATCTCAGGAAATCCTCCATCGGCAATGTAGTCCAAAAAGGCTCGCTTCCTTTCAGCGTCAGCCTTGGTGGTAATGCCAACAAGGTCAACATGATGAAACTTGCAATATTCATAAAAGGAGAAAGGGAACAAATGAATCTCATTGTAACGCCCTGTGAGATGAGTGGCAAGCTCGCCACTCAACAATTTAGCATTGCTGCCAGTCACCACTAAATGTAAATTGCTGCGAAGCAGACGATTGACAAATAAGTGCCATCCATCTACATCTTGAATCTCATCTAAAAATATATATTTGATATCCGTGCCATACACTTGATAGATGCAAGAGAGAACGGTATTCAAGTCTTCTGTTTTCAACTTTGCCAAGCGATCATCATCAAAGTTGGCGTACCCATATTTCACATGATGCTCCAATAAAACCTTATGACAAAGTGTTGATTTGCCACTTCGTCTCACACCGATAACCACTTGTGCAAGCGGACTATCTAATTCAAAAAGGCTTTCTTCATATCGGCTGACCCACTTTTGGGGTTCATAACTTTGAACATATTCCTGTTGCTCAGCTAAGACTTGCAATATCACTTTTTCATCTACCATAGTTGCTCTATTTGAAGATTAATTCTTATTTCGATTACAAAAGTACAATAAAATGTTTAAAATCAGTAGGTTAGCGTACTTAAACTTTGCTAAAATGCATATTTTTATCCTTCAAACTTTGCTAAAATGCATTTTTTTGTTCTTCAAACTTTGCTAAAATGCAGATTTACATGAACTTAAGATACTTTTTTCCGATAAATGTTTGCCGTTTACAAATATTCATCGTATCTTTGCATTATGAAATCTTCGTTACGTAAAACTCATAATGATGTAAATGCTTATGGTACAGTTAAATCCTTTTATTATTGAAGGCTATCTTTCGCCGGAATATTTCTGTGATAGGGTAGAGGAAACAGCTCTTCTTACCCGCCATTTGACCAATCGGTGCAATGTCGCGTTGATTGCGCCAAGACGTCTGGGTAAGTCGGGACTGATTTATAATTGTTTTCAGCAGGAAAACATCCGTGAGCAGTATCATTGCATCTATATTGATATTTATGATACGAAGAATTTGAACGAATTCGTCTATGCGCTGGGCAAGGGAATCCTGACGGCACTCAAGCCAAAGGGCAGGAAAGTATGGGAATTTTTCCTGAATATGCTCCAGTCTTTGAAGTCAACTATCTCTTTTGACATCAATGGAAATCCGGAGTGGAGTGTTGGTTTGGGAGATATTCAGGCTCCGGATATTACGCTGGATGAGATCTTCGCTTATCTCGAACAGGCAGATAAACCTTGTCTGGTGGCGATAGATGAGTTTCAGACAGTTGCAAACTATCCAGAGAAAACCGTTGAGGCAACCTTGCGTAAGCGAATACAGAATTGCCACAATGCAAACTTTGTCTTTTCTGGCTCCAAGCGCCACATGATGGCATTGATGTTTACTTCCCAGTCACGCCCGTTCTATCATAGTTCGAGTATCATGGGGTTGGAGGCAATCAATGAGCAGACTTACCTGGAATTTGCCAATCACCATCTTGCCAGGAACAATAAAGAGATAAGTGCAGCGGCTTTTACCTATTTATATCATCATTTCGATGGCATTACCTGGTATATTCAGTATGTACTCAATATGCTTTATACTTCAATTTCTGATAGGTCTTTGTTGCAGGAGGATGATGTCAGAATGGCGATAGATAGCATCCTTTCCCAGCAGCGTTTTGCCTATCAGGCCTTGCTGTATCAGCTTACAGCCAAGCAGAAACAGCTTCTCATAGCCATTGCTCAGGAAGGTAAGCCTTCTTCCCTGATGTCGCAAGAGTTCTTGCAGAAGTATCATCTTGGTGCAAGCACCGTGCAGGGAGCAGTCAAGACTCTGCTCGACAGAGACTTTATTACGCAAGATGAAGGCGTTTACCAATTATGTGATAAGTTTTTGGAGCAGAGTTTAAGTGGATAAAAAAGAAAGCAAATGTATGAATTTTATGGGCAGAATTTGAGGTATATATTAGGCTAAAATGGTTGAAGAAGTATATGTAGTCAACTAAATATAGGAAACGACAATATAAAAGTCAGGAAACGACATTGGCAGCTTATGCCCAAGGCTTGTTCAGTCGATGCCCGTCCGTAGGTCCGTAAGCAGTCCCCATAACAAAGGGCGGCAGTTTGCTTCGACCAAGACGTGACAGACGACGTGGTGACTGTCATCGCCAAGATGCAGCCCATGTATGCCGTGCTTCGTGATACAAGTATGAAGACAGACTCGACTGCAACCAATTTCGAACAGATATTCAAAACATATTCACCCAATACGGTGACAAAGATATTGTAAACAATATGGACGATAACAATAACGGAAATATCGTAATATACCAAAGTGAGGACGGCAAGACCCACTTGGAGGTAAAATATGAGCAGGAAAGCCTTTGGCTCTCCCAACAGCAGATATGCGATCTCTATCAGACAAGCAAATCAAACGTAAGTGAGCATATCAAGCACATTTTTGAAGATGGAGAATTGAAGGAAGATGCAGTTGTTCGGAAATTCCGAACAACTGCCGCAGATGGGAAGAATTACAATGTGACCTACTACAATCTCGACATGATTCTTTCCATCGGCTACCGTGTACGGTCGCTTGTAGCATCGCGCTTCCGCCAGTGGGCAACAGAAAGGCTGGCAGAATATCTCTACAAGGGTTTCACCATGGACGATGAACGCTTGAAGCAACTGGGAGGCGGTGGATACTGGAAAGAGTTGCTGAACCGCATCCGTGACATTCGCTCATCGGAAAAGGTGATGTATCGACAGGTGCTTGACATCTATGCCACAGCTGTAGACTATGACCCTCGCTCAGATATGTCGGTGGAGTTTTTCAAGATAGTACAGAACAAACTCCATTTTGCGGCTCATGGTCATACTGCGGCAGAAGTAATCTACCAGCGAGCCGATGCAGACAAGCCTGTCATGGGTTTGACCTCTTTCAAGGGAGACCATCCCACACTGCGTGATGCGAAGATTGCCAAGAATTATCTGGACGGCGAGGAACTGGAGATTCTCAACAACCTCGTTTCCGGTTATTTCGATTTCGCCGAGACTCAGGCAAAGAAGCATCGTCCTATGTATATGGCTGACTATATCGAGCATCTCAACCGCATCCTCTCTGCCAATGGTGACCCTCTTCTGCAAGGTGCTGGAAGTGTGAGTCACAGCCAGGCTATGGAAAAGGCGGAAACGGAGTACCGCAAATGGGAGGTCAAGACCCTTTCGCCCGTAGAGGAGGCTTACCTCGCCACCATCAAGATGTTGAACAACAAGGGTAAAGGCAAAAAATAAAGGTATGATGGAACTTCGACACTATATAGATGTATTTTCTTCTTTGCACACTGCAAAGGTGAAGGGACGCATAGCACGACTGATGCGCGACAATCCAGACATTACCTATGCCCAACTGACAACGGATTTGGGGATCAATACCTCAGCCGTACAGAAGTTGGTGAAGCGTATGACGAACAATGGCTATATTACCCGACTTGAAAATGGTTTATGGCGAGTGATTGCCACGTCGATAGTGTAGTTGGAAAACTGCAACACTACGGTCTGTAAAAGTTGCAAGCTCATAGAACAATGTGACTGCGGATGTCGGGAAGTCGCAAACATATTATATGGCAATCCGAAGAAAGTGGACACCACGATAATGAACATAAAATAGACCCAAGGAAATGAAGTTAGGCTATATACATACAAACAAGGACGAACAAGCCAAAGTGCTGCAGGTGATGAAGATGCTTTCAGAATCAGTAGCACTTGACGAGCTGGGCATTGGACGAATCAGAGATGCTTTCTCTGACCTGATGTTCCCCGGCATATCGACTTTACAGAAACACATGAAGTATTTTTCTCTCATGCCTCAACTGTATAAAAAGGCTACGGAGAAAAGATACAACAGACTGAGCGAGGTGCGTTCCGAGGTTATCCGTCTTGAAAGACTGATGACGAAGAATCTTGTTGATGGTTCACCCGAAGGTACGGTGGGAATAATAGGAAGTGAAGTGATTGGCAGGAATAGCGCCAACTATGTGAAGTATGATCCATCGTACATTTACAACTCTGGTTTGCAGACATTTGGGATATTGCGCAATCCTCAACTGTTTGAACTTATCTATGCTACATCAAAGCACCTCCACGCCCAACCGCAAAAGTACAAGTCGGAAGACGAAGACACAGCCAATGATTCAGAGGAAAAGAACGGACTGTACCAATTCTGTTCCTTTCCAGTTGTTGCCTATGACTTTACAAAAGCCTGTACCATAGCATTGACGAAGGAAGACAAAGCCTTTATCGTTGACCATATCTCGAAAGCAAAAGCATGTCAAGGCACACTATTGAAATATATAGTTGAGCACAAAGAGTTGCCATTGGCAAAAGAGTTTCCTGGTATTGATGAAAATATGTTACCAGATGAGTTGCGAATCATGCAGAAACGTGCGCAGCAGTTTGCTGATTTTATGTATGTAGTCCATCTGCGCTACAACTGCATCTACTCGGAAAAGAATGGGATTCGTGATGAAAAAATGTTTGAGAAGTTCTCCATAGAGCATGACAGGTTCAAACATAGCGGTATCAATATAGACGATGTGCTTGACATGGTAACTTTGCGCGAGAACTCGTCGAAAATGTTCTGTCGAGAAGTAGCAGCTTGTCTCGCCAGTGACAAGATCGCAGAACTTGACGACTGCATCATTCGGAGGGAAAGGCGTGTAAAGGGAACAAGACGAAAAATTGGGAATCAGGCATATTCTTATGATCCAAAATATCCAGTACACAATTACAAATTGTCGTTCAGATGGGAAACCGTTAGGGCATTTGTAGATGAACTAAGAGGAAAGGAGGCAAGCAATGGCTGAAGCATTGTTTAACGAAGTGATGTACAACGAGGTTTTGGCAAGTGACGGATTTGTGGTGGATTATGCTGTCTGTACCACTTATAGCCTTGACATGCCCACCTTGTTGTCTGTGCCGTTCATGTTAGGAACGATGAGTGAGCTGACAGATGATGCCATGCGTTCTCCACATTATGTATTGGAGGCAATTAACAAGTCGGCTGGCAAGTTTGCGGTGTTTTGTAACGCAGGCAACATTCATGTTCCCCAGAACACAAAGACCAACATCTATTCTCTTCTTGAAAAAAGTATCGTACAGATAGCCTTGTCTTCAAAAGGCAAAGGATTTGTGAACTTCCATCCCAAGGTATGGGTCATAAAGGAGTCAAATCCAGAGAACGGCAACGAGCAATTGAAGGTTGTCGTTATGTCTCGCAATCTCAATACATCAGAAGACCTCGATGTTGTATGCGAGTTGACCGGTGTTGTTGGCAAGAGTCCTACCAACAAGAAAAAGCACAAGCCATTGCTTGATTTCCTCCTTTGGCTAAAAAATCAAGCAAAAGACAGAAATATGCGTAAAGGGATAGACGAACTTTGTGAGGCTCTCAACCATGTAAGGAAATTTGAGACGGAACTGCCATTTGAAGATTACGGGTTCTTCCCCATGGGTATTCCGGGATATGACGGTAGAGAATGTTGCTTGAACAAGATGCTTGACCATGCAGCAGAAACAATTGTCATTTCCCCCTTTGCTGATGAAAGCATAGTTCAACAGTTCGTCCAGAGTCACCCTGCTACAAAGAAGACACTTATTACCCGTCACTCCAGCGTAACGGATAAGATGCAGACAATGAATGATGGTGTGTATGCAGTGAAAGAGGTGATGACTGACCGAACTGAAAAAGACACCTGTGTAGACATACATGAGAAGGTATATTTCATACGCAATAGCCAAGATTACTTGAACTATCTATACCTTGGTTCAACCAATGCTACTCAAAATGGATTCGGGCGGAATGTGGAGTTTTTACTCCGACTTCAGTTTAAGCCATACAATATGAGTTATGACAAATTCCGTAAAGAACTCATTTATGATGGTAAAGACTGTATGTTTGAGAAGGTAACTTCTGTTATGCCACAAAATGACAAGGACAAGGACGATACAGAAAATGAATTTCAGTTGAACAAGGCAATCAGAGCAATTGACGATGCAAAGGTAAGCGTTTCAAATGATGGAACTTATGATGTAACGATTCACTGCAAAAGGTATATTGATGGCACATCGGTATTCATTTACCCTCTGTGCAGCCAAGCTTTAAGACAAGAACTTACTAATGGTACAGAATTCAAATCTTTGCCATTGGCTTCAGTAACGGAATTTTATGTATTGGAAGTCGGCAACATCAAACGTGTTGTTAAGATAGACACCAAGGGAATACCTATTGAAGAACGTGACAAGGCTATTTTTCAATCGGTTATCAACACGAAGAGCAAGTTTATCAATTACCTTGCCTTTATGTTGACTGACAACCCGGATGAATTCTTGGCTGAGAGTCAACAGATAGAACGTGAACTTTTGCAAGGTAGCACAACTGCATCAGATTTTGAGATGACTACCTCTCTTTATGAGGATATGGTGAAAGCGGCTTATGCTTCTCCTGAAAAGATAGCTGCTATCAAGAACATTATGGACAAAGCTGACAAGTGTGTGATTCCTGCCAACTTCGAGAATATGTACAACCAATTTGCAAATGCATTGAAAAAGACAAGACGCTTATGATAACAACAGACTTTCAAGAAGCAACTGCACAGAGAATACTCCACATGTTTAAGGACATTGGGAAGCGTCGCATATTGCTTGCAGACGAGGTGGGGTTAGGAAAAACCATGGTAGCCAGACGTGTCATCGAACTTGTAAAGAAATGGCACGAGGAGCAAAAGGACAATTTCTTCAAGGTGGTGTATATCTGTTCAAACATAAACATTGCAGACCAGAATATTGCCAAGCTGGGTGTTGATAACAAAATGAATGTGAGCGAGAGCCGCCTGTCGATGCAACACTTGTTTATCACCTTAAAGAACAAGGAAATCTGCGACAAAGCCAAGGAAGATGGTAAGATGCCAGAATCTATCATACCTCTTACCCCTTCCACATCTTTCCGTTTGACAAACTCATTGGGTACGGCTAATGAGAGAGCCGTGATGTTTGATATATTGAAACACGATAGCCGGCTTGAAAGTTGCAAAGCGGAACTTAGTCGCTTCTTTAGTCAAGATGTGAAGTCTTGGGATAGTTTGGTCAGTTGGTATGATGAGAAAATTGATTCTTGTATAAATTGTAATATCAATAACTCGACACTTGGCTATCTTGAATATATGTTGGCGAGATTGAAGGAATGTATAACAGACGAAGATTGTGAATACCTGAAGGGCTGCGCCCTCAACAAGGAATGTACGTGGAACGAAAAGTCGGGAATTATAAATGTTGTTCGTAGAGCTTTTGCTACGATAAGTATAGACATGCTCGACCCTGACCTTGTCATTATGGACGAGTTTCAAAGGTTCAGCGACTTGTTGCGAGAAGATGACGAAAATGAACAGAGTATGCTCGTTCACAAATTCTTTGATGCGACAAGAACAAACACAAAGGTTCTTTTGCTTTCGGCAACTCCCTACAAGCCATACTCGACACTCGAAGAAATAAACGAAGACGGCAAGGACGAGCACTATGAAGACTTTATGAAGGTCATGGACTTCTTGTTTGTTGACAAGAATGATGCGAAAGATTTTCAAACCAAATGGCAAAGATATTCAGCAGCACTGAAACGGACAGACATAAAAGACTTGACCCCATTAGCCGTGGCAAAAGATGACGCACAAGATGCGTTGTATGGTGTCATGTGCAGAACAGAACGTTTCAATTCTGGTATTCTTGATGATTCTCATGTAACGGACGTAGATGTTTTGTCGGAAGACATTGTTTCTTATGCACAAGGACAAAATCTGCTTAAGCAATTGGAGGTAGAAAATTTGCCTATAGAGTACGTGAAGTCGTCTCCTTACTTGCTGTCATTCATGGATAGATACGTGTTGAAGCAGAAAGTAGAGAAGGAACTTGGAAAAAACAATATCATAACAGAACTTCCAACTGAGACATTGTTATTGAGTAAATATAAAATCAACAATTATTATGACATTGCGGCAAGCAATGGTAAACTCAAATATCTTCATAATCTTGTGTTTGGAGAGAAGCACAACAACAAAGTACAATATTTGCTTTGGGTTCCAGCATCTCATCCATATTACAAAGCAGGAGGTATCTTCGAAAGCGAAGAGGCAAAACGCTTCTCTAAGATAATACTTTTCTCTTCATGGGAAATGGTACCGAGAATGGTGTCTTGTATGATGTCATATTATTCGGAACTATACACTTTGGGCGAAATAAAAAAGAAACAGCCTGAAATACGATACACTGTACCCGACAAGAAAAATAGGTACGGTGAAAATCGTTTGCGTGCTGACAACCTCTTGGAATATCCATGCAGAACGCTGGCTGAACTATATGTGCCAAAGGAATATTATGGTCATAAAATAGTTGATATACGCAAGCAGATTTTATCGAAAATCAAGTCCTTATTCTCTGCTAACAAACAGATTTCTGCGTTACTTCCTCAGCATAGAAGTAATGCCCGGCATATCCTTGCGATAATGAAAATGCTCGATGATTGTTACGAGGAGGATGATGCCGTTCAGATTCGCATCCCTGCCAATGCCTTAGATGTGCTGACTGATATAGCTATTGCTTCTCCTGCAGTCTGCGCCTATCGCCAGTCACACAGCCAGGAAGACGCAAGCCAGGCAGCCAAGGCCCTCGTTTCAATTTTCAACAAGCCAGAAAGTGCAGCAGTCATTGACCTCCTATATAATAAGAAAGGTGACGATGATTACTATGAGTCTGTACTTGAATATTGCGTAAAAGGGAATCTTCAGTCTGTCTTGGACGAATATGCCCATATGCTAAATTCTGAAAAAATTGGAAAGGCACTTGAAGAATCCATACTTGGTACAACCATCCTCAAAGTAGACACAAAGGAATCTATTGGCAAGGAGGATAAGAAAATATCCATGCGTACGCATTTCGCCATTCCTTTCGTAGACAAGACTTTGACGGACAAGACTGTTGCAAGAACAAGCAATATACGCAATGCATTCAATTCTCCATTCCGCCCGTTTATACTTTCTTCTACATCAATTGGACAAGAAGGGTTGGATTTCCATTGGTATGCCAGAAAAATTGTACACTGGAATTTACCATCGAATCCAGTTGACCTCGAACAACGAGAAGGACGTATCAACCGCTATAAATGTTTGGCTGTAAGAAGAAATGTCGCAAAGCTATATGGCAATGTATTCTCTTGGGATGAGATGTTCGCAAAAGCAAAAGCCGAACTGAAAGGGGAAGATTCGGAGATGGTACCATATTGGTGTTTACCCGTTGACAAACTGTCTGATGAACAGAAACAAAAATTGGAATACATTGAACGCATTGTTCCTTTATATCCTTTAAGTCGTGACTGCTACAGATACGAACGGCTTGTCAAAGTTCTCTCACTTTATAGAATGACGTTGGGCCAACCACGTCAAGAAGAACTTTTGGAACTTCTGAAAGACATGAAACTCTGTGAGGAACAATTGGAGAGTTTGACCATAGACCTATGTCCGTTTTATAAGAACGCATAAGTCCACTTCACATACAAAAAGTAGATGAAGATGTTGTTGTTTACATACTGGTTATATTGTCTGATTATTAACCAATTGGAAATGGTATCAGCCAACAAGTACAACCATTGTAATTACTCATTCTACTACACGAAAAGGCCAGATCAAGGTGTTGACGACTTAGTCATAAAGGCAGGTTTCGACTTCTGATAATTGCTTTGCATTGCATGATTTGGATATGAACTGAAGTATTGCCATCGGGTTGAAGGGGCGGCCCTTATATTTGGCAGTGATGTGAAGATGCTCGCCTGTGCTGCGCCCTGTGGAGCCAGTGATACCTATTGGGAAGCCGGCGAGGACTGACTGACCTTGCGTGGTAATGATTCGGGAGAGGTGGCAGTAGCTGATGCGGAAGTCACCATGGCGGATGGTGACGAAGTTGCCGGAGCGAGCGTCATAGCCGACCTTCTCGACTGTGCCATCGAGCATGGAATAGACTATGGCGTTGTGGGCGGCGAGGTCGATGCCGTTGTGCATCGCGCGCTTGCCGGTGAATGGGTCGGTACGGTAACCGAAGGGTGACGTGATTTTGATAGTACGGAGCGGATAGGTCATGGAGACGTGACTTGTCCGCTCCGCTTGTTTTATGGTGTTGGGAAGCTCGGACTCTTGGGGCATACGGACTTGTGAGGTGTCGCTTTCGGGTGATGCCTCTTTTTCGTTTATAGCGGTGATGCGTACTCGTGGCGCATGACCGCTGACGGTGTTGAACTGCGCCTTCGCTATCAACGGGATGAGGGCAAAGACGATGAGTATTGTGATGATGATTGATTTCATGGATGCAAAGGTACGGCGGTAAGTCAGTTGCCTTTGCAAGGCAAGCATGAGGGAGGGTAAGTTATAACGGTATGGACATAGACGTTACAAAGGTAATTCTTTTACCTTGAAAACCACTTTGTTTGGCTGGCAAAGTATGGTTTTAAGGTTTGATTTAACATTATTAAATATAAATATGTCAAAGAATTCCACTTTTGTTTTTTTCGCTAAAAAGTTTGTATTCTCAATGATTATTCGTATTTGCATTATGAATTCTTCGTTACGTAAAACTCATAATGACGTAAAAGCTTATGGTACAGGTAAATCCATTTATTATAGAAGGCTATCTTTCGCCGGAATACTTTTGCGATTGATGGCATACTTGTCCAGCATCGCTTTGCCTATCAAGCGTTGATATACCAGTTGACAGCCAAGCAGAAGCAGGTGCTCACGGCTATCGCTTTGGAAGGAAAACCTTCTTCTCTGATGTCACAAGAGTTTTTGCAGAAGTATCATCTTGGGGCAAGCACCGTGCAAGGAGCGGTCAAGACTCTGCTTGACAGAGATTTTATCACGCAAGATGATGGGGTATTTCAGTTATGCGACAAGTTTTTGGAGCTGAGTTTAAGGGGATAAAAAAGGAAGCAAATGTATCAATTTTAACGATGCGTTTTATAGAGGTCTAACGATGCGCTTTATTAGGTGTTAATGATGCGCTTTATTAGGTGCTAATGATGCGCATCGTTAAGTTAGGTCGATTTTTAACAAGTTATATTCTTGAAAATCAGGTAATTTGAAGAATAAAACGGAAACTTACATCCGTATGGATGCTTGAGAAAAAATAGACAAAAGGCGGTGCTCCGAGTAAAATCGGAACACCGCCTTTATTCTTGGGGCTTACCCCACTTTCATTTTTCCCTGCCCAAGGAAAAAATTCTCCTTGCCCACGTAGAAATTATGCTTTGGGCAGGAAATAATTTTTGGGGGCGTATTCTAAATCCTTATAATAATTCTGGAAGCTGAAATAACTTGACACTATTGCTACCCTTGATGAGGATGTAATGGTCGTGAGGCTGTGCTTCCTTGATGGCAGCCTTTACCTCTTCTACATCATGGAACTTGCGGTAACTGCATGGAATATCCTTGAATTCATCACCTACCAGCCAGACATTCTCCAAACCGGCAGCCTGCAGTTGGTCAACTACCTTCTGATGTTCCTCATGACTTACTTCTCCGAGTTCGCCCATCTGACCTAAGATCGCCATCTTCTGGGGTACATCCATCACACGGAAATTCTCGATGGCAGCTGCCATGCTCGAAGGGTTGGCATTGTAGGCATCCACCACCAGCTTGTTGTGCGCCGTCTCTTCCAACTGTGAACGGTTGTTGCTTGGAATGTAATTTCCCAGAGCATGATCTATCTGCTGAGGCTTCACATCGAAATGAAGGCCGATGGTGATGGCGGCAAGCATGTTGTCGATATTGTAAGAGCCGATGAGATGAGTCTGAACCTCATGCCAGTCGAAACTCTCGGAGCGCCAGCGGAACTTCAGGAAAGGAGCGCAGGAGATAACCTCTCCCCAAACATCACAGTTCTCATCTTTGCCGTAGGTGATGAGGCGGTTGATATTGCGCTGGTTTGCCATCTCCATCAAGTGCTCATTGTCAGCATTGATGAATACCAAAGCATCGTTGGCTGCAAGGAAGTCGTAAAGTTCGCCTTTGGTCTTCTTTACTCCCTCAAAACTGCCGAAACCTTGCAGGTGGGCACGACCCACATTGGTAATCATGCCGCAGATAGGCTCCACGTAATTCACGAGTTTCTGGATGTCGCCAGGATGGGAGGCACCCATTTCTACAACAGCAATCTCATTTTCCGGATTGAGACGGAAGAGGGTCTTAGGAACACCGACATCATTATTGAAATTGCCCTGAGTAAACATCACGTTGTATTTCTCATCGAGCACGGCAGAAACCAATTCCTTGGTTGTGGTCTTGCCGTTGGTACCGGTGATACCTATAACAGGAATGTCGAAGTGGCGACGGTGCTCACGGGCGAGTTCCTTGAAGGTGGTGAGGCAATCCTCTACGAGGATATAGCGCTCATCGCCCTCCTTGGCATACTCTTTTTCATCAATAATCACATAGGCACAGCCTTTCTCCAAAGCCATGTCGGCAAACTTGTTGCCATCA
>OQWM01002049.1_pt1 | contig 13812 bp, 4 predicted proteins | sample 1691531 | NCBI WGS metagenome assembly OQWM01 (sample SAMN03418257, study PRJEB22391) | human gut metagenome | biome: human-gut; feature: organic feature; material: feces | host: Homo sapiens | place: Tanzania | collected 2013-01
TTCATCCGACTGATCGAGCAATCTCATTTCTTCGACAAAACGCACGGGGTAAAGTTTCGCGATTTCAGCGACTTGTGCTCTGAGTTTATCGTGCGACCAAATTGCAAACTTTTTCAGTCCTTGTCTATCCATCGTTCACCCTACTTTGCTATGATCAAAACGAGGCAAACCGAGCAGAAACACTCGATTTGCCTCATCAATGTACGAAATCAATGACTTCACCGATGTAAAATCTATGCATCGCCCGATTTAAGGCATGGGGGCGATTTCTGGCGGCTTCTTCGACGGATCGGGCACGCGCTCCATCACCGAAAGCCCATCGGTCTTCGTCTTTGCTCGCCTGCGCAACATTTTATGTTGATTCGGAATTTGCGTCGTCTTGAGCCAAATAATGAAGTTCTCCCCCGACTGCATATTATAATGATAATCTCCTTCTTCGGCCAATCCAAGCGAGCGCATCTGCCGCGTGCGCAACACGAGCGAATTGTCGGCAAATGGCAGATTGATGATATTTCTTCGATACTCTGGGCCGTATTCAAAGTAATGTTCCGCATTCGACGGATACAAAATCGTCAGTTTCAAACCGCTATCTCGCAATGCTTTTGCAATATCGATCATCGATTTATTGCCCGTCAAATCGCCGCAAATCGGAATGACGCGATGATTGAGCCACAACTGCCGTATGCGATTATATTGCGTTTCATCGGTAAGAAACGTCGGTATACCAGCCGCAGCCGAAGTTTTACTATTCTTTGAATATTTTTTAATCACGCGAGTAAATCGCCCATTGACTTCGCGACAGCCAGACTTCCATGCTTTCATCGCGGCATCGACCTCGGACGGAAAGTACTTTTCGAGTGCAGCTTTCATCTTATCTGCATTGTCGCGCTTCCAATACGACCGAAACTCATCAATATTACTCGCAGCCATAAACGCCGCACCGTATGCAATATGCAAATTGCGTATTTGCCGGTCGAAATCCATCGGCAAAACGATCGACGAATTCGCCCATCCTGCCAACAAATAGACTTGATCGGTGCCTACGCCAGAAAGTACACCTCCGCGATCTTTGATTTCATTATACCAAACGTAATGTGCGTTCTCGTTCGAAACCCAATAATGGGCATCGCGCACGAGCTGTTCGGGGTCGGGGTCAAAGCGAATTGCCTTGAATCGCGCCTCGATTTCACTCGGCAACATCTGACTTGGGTCGTTTGCCACCGCCGCCGAATCTTGCACCTGCGCCGACTCCTGCGCTTGCGCCGGTTCGAGCATTGCGCCGCCAACCACCGCCAACGATACCGTCAATATCCATGTCAATCTTTTCATCGCGTCCTCCTATACTTTCAAGGATGTGATAATATATACAGTTACAATCATCATAATTATAACCATTCTTATGATGATAATTTATTTTTGGGGCTACGGCTATCGGTCTACGCCCGATACGCCTCCGCGCGCAAGCTAGTTTCACTACGCTTGCGCCGCGCGCCTATTGCCAACTCGGCAATACGGCGCGCCTTTGCGACTGCGTACCCAAGCGAGTACCAAGCGCCACGGCGTCTCAATGCGATCCTCGTGCCAATTAACGAAGATCAATTCTCGACAAACGGTTTGAGTTGCTTCGAACGCGTCGGATGCCGCAACTTGCGCAACGCCTTCGCCTCGATCTGACGAATGCGCTCGCGCGTCACGTCGAAGTCTTGACCGACTTCCTCGAGCGTGTGATCGCTCTTTTCGCCAATGCCGAAGCGCATGCGAAGGACTTTTTCTTCGCGCGGTGTAAGCGTGGCGAGGACTTTTCGCGTTTGCTCGGCGAGATTTCGCGAAATGACGGCTTCGGCAGGCGATATAACCGACTTGTCTTCGATAAAATCGCCAAGATGCGAATCTTCTTCCTCGCCAATTGGCGTCTCCAAGCTGATAGGTTCTTTGCCGATCTTGAGCACTTTGCGAACCTTCTCGACGGGCAAGTCCATCTTATCGGCGATTTCTTCGGGTGTCGGTTCTCGTCCGAGATCTTGGACGAGCGATCGGCTCGTTCGAATCAACTTGTTGATCGTCTCGATCATGTGAACGGGGATGCGAATCGTTCGCGCCTGATCGGCAATTGCTCGCGTTATCGCTTGGCGAATCCACCACGTTGCATAAGTCGAGAATTTATAACCGCGTTTATATTCAAATTTACCGACGGCTTTCATCAAGCCGATGTTGCCCTCTTGAATGAGATCGAGGAATTGTAAACCGCGATTCGTATATTTCTTTGCAATCGATACGACGAGGCGTAAGTTTGCATTGATGAGCTCGCTCTTTGCAATTTCTGCAATGCGTTGACCTTGTTGCACGCGCTGATATGTACGATGAAGTGCATCGGACGAAATATGCGTATCGCTTTCGATCGATTCAATTTCGCGCATGTGCGCCATAATCGTTTCGTTATAGGCAAAAACGCGAGCTTCGTTGAAACGCTTACCCATCAAGATCTTTTGCGTATCTTTGGGGTTGGCTTGAATTTCCATGCGAATGCGCACGATTTCTTGTGCCGTCGATCCCGACTCTTTTTCGCAGCGAGCAATCTCTCGCGTTGCCGAATCGAGTTTTTCGATCATCGTCTTGAGTTTGTGCACGAGTCGTTCGCTCAGCTTTTTCGACAACCGAACGTGGAGTGCCAATTCGTAGAGTGCGCGCTGATTTCGCATCAAATCACTACGCAAACGCTGAACGTAAATCGCAGATATGCCATGCGCATGTTCGAGCTTTTCTTTCAAACGAATGACATTGCAGTTGATCTCACGCATGCACTCGACGTGGGCGAGAAATTCAGCGCGAATTTCGCTTTCAGGGCGATCTTCACCAGCGTAGTCCGTTTCGTAATCGCGCAAGACATCTTGCATTTTGAGCTTTCCGCGATCGACGCTGTCGGCAATGCCGATGATTTCGCGCACGCCAAAGGCGCTCTGCAACAAGACGTTGAGGACATTTTGCTCGCCATCTTCGACGCGTTTGGCGATTTCGACTTCTCCATCGCGCGACAAGAGCGGGACATTCCCCGTTTGCGTCAAATAGCGGCGAACTGGATCGGCGTTTTTATCGCTATCTTTCGAGGCATCGTCGTCGGCTTCGGGAGACGTGGCGGCGCCAGTTTCGGCTTCAGCCTCATCGCCCATCTCTTCATCGCCCTCTTCGAGTCCATCGGAATCGCCATCGACGTCTTCGCGATCGGCATCGTCGAGCAAACCATAGTCGTCGTCGCCTGCTGCTTCAACTTCATCTTCGAACGTCGCATTGCCAATTTCGACACCGGAATCCGACATATCGTCGACATCGAAATCATCTCCAGCCAAATCGTCATCGTCGATATCGGTCGGATCGATATCGGTTGGGTCGATGTCGTCGGGATCGAGATCCGATAGTCCTTTGCCACCTGCCATGCCTTTATTTGGATCGAACATGCGGTCGAGCGATTCGACGCCCGTATCTTTGAGCTCGGGATCGCTTTCGAGTGGCTTTGGCGGCTTTGCATTGGGAACGAATTTCGTCACATCGGGCAAGGGAGCGCCCATGCGCTTCGTCGACTTTTCAGAACTAGATTTCGCCGTTTCCTTAATATTGTCGACCGCATCGGCTTTGGCCGTCGATTTCTTCGACGATTTTTTAGCAGGTTTCGCCTCGGCCTTTTCCGTTTTCTCAGCTTTATCTGCTTTTGACGCCTTCTTCGCGGGTTTCGCTTCGGCGTCGGACTCTGCTTCTTTATCGGATTTTTTCGTCGATTTAGTAGCTTTTTCAGCCTTCTTCGCCTTCTCTTCGACGTTCTTGTCGTCGTCATTAGACTTTTCTTCGGCTTTTTTCGATTTCGACGATTTCTTTGCGGTCTTTTTCTCGGCTTCGCCATCGCCAGCAACTACGGCCGATTCTTCAGCTTCGCCATCGCCCTTTTCTTCGGCTTTAGCCCCCTTTTTCGAAGGCTTTTTCGTCGCCTTCTTCGCAGGCTTTTCGGCTTTTTCTTCACTCTCGGCTTTTACTTCGACTTCATCTGCCGCAACTTCTGTCTTTTCTTCGGGTTTATCGACCTTTTTCGAAGCTTTTTCTAAAGCTTTTTTCTCGGCCTTCTTCGTCGCATTTTTCGCAGGCTTTTCAGCTTTTTCTGCGCTCTTGGATTTTGCTTCGACGGGTTGTGTTTCGGCTACGACGACGACAGCTTCATCTGCCGCGATTTCTACCTTTTCTTCGGATTTATCGGCTTTATTCGAAGCTTTTTCTAGAGCTTTTTTCTCGGCCTTCTTCGTCGTCTTTTTCGGCTTCTTGGTGGCTTCGCCTTCTTCTCCGGCCGTTTCGATGTGTTTTTCCATTGCCAATTTTATCTTAGCATCGACCGAGAGTGCCGCTTCGTCGTCAGCTTTTACTTCGACCTTTTCGGCAACTTCATCGACTTTTTCGGCTTTTTTCGCCTTCTGCGAAGACTTTTTCGACTTTTTCTCTCCGACTGTTTCAGCTGCTTCAGTTTTTGCAGTCTTCTTCGCGCTTTTCTTTGCGGGTTTCTCTGCATCGGCAGAATCTTGGGTTTCGCCAATGATTTCTGCAGTTTCTACGGATTCAGCTTGTTTGGCTGCGGATTTTTTCGACGAAGACTTCTTCTTCGTCGCACCGGTTTTAGCCTCGTCAGCGACAGTTCCAGCTTCTGCGCTTTCGTCAGTTTTCGTCGACTTTTTCGATGATTTTTTGCCTTTGGCGGCAACGCCTTCGTCGGCTGTAGCTTCGGCGGCGTCGGTTTTCAATTCGGAATCAGATTTTTCTTCTTTTTTGGGCTGTTTCGCTTTTTTCGACGATTTTTTAGCCTTTGTATCGCTACTCTGATCCGTATTCAAGAGCCCTTTTTGTGCCAGCTCATTGTCGAACAAGATGCTAACGCCTTGTTTTTCGATCGCTTCGAGGTATTGGTTTGCCAAATCGCCCGAGGCGACGTTTGTAGGCAAGGTATTCTGCAAGTCGTCGAAGCTCAGCGTGTTATCGTGCTCTTTTGCTTTGGCGACGAGCTCTTTCACGACGGATTCATCGACTTGTTGCGTCATCTCTTGATCTACGATTTCTTCTTTTTTCTTCGTCATTCGAATCTCCCTGCTGGGTAATTGCTTCGACTGTTTACGGTATCTCTATGAACTGATATCGCATATCGCCGCCCCAAAAGGCGCGGCGACATGCGTTAAAACGACATGAATATGCAATCTATTTGCGAAAAGTGCTTTCGCAAGCGAAAATCATCGATGCGGCGACGTCGATTCGCTCTGTTTTGTCTCAGTCGCCTGAAACATGCGTCGCTGGTGATAGCTTTGCTCGATGACGCCGAGCAAAGCCTTATCTTGCTCGAGCAGACTTTTGACAGCCTCGGTATCTTGTGCTTTGACGCAAACGGCTATCTCCTCTGCAATCCGAAATCGCTCTTGTTGTGCCCACGTCAAAAAGAGCGTAGCCAGTGCGCCTTCATACCACAAGTCGCTACCTTGTTCATCATTTGGAGCTTCGGCTTTGCTACAGATGAGGCGATAATATTGAGCCAGAGCATCGGCACTGAGATTGTGTTCGAGCCCGTACTCCGAACGATCTTCGAGTTGTGAAAACTCGGCGAGGAAGTTGCGCAAACTCGCATCTTGAATGAGATCGAGAAGCGAGGACTCGAAAAACGAAGCGCATCGCTTATCGGAGGCGACGATCATTTGCGCCACGATAGCCTCGATACTTACGGGTTTATACGTATCACTTTGGCGGTGATCTTGAAGATTTTGTTGTGACACACGAGCGCGATTGTCGACGGCATCGAAATCGAATCCGAGTTCAGCGGCGAGTTTTCGAGCATCGGCGCCCAAAAGCCTTGCAGATTCGCCGAGATAATGGCGTTGTGCCAATGTATCGGTAAATCCGGCGATGATTTCGCCGAGTTCGGCGTAACTCTTTTTGCGCAACTCGGGGGTCAACGATAAGATTTGATCGCATTTGCGCTCGATACACCAAGCGCCAAGCGGCTTTGCTTGCTCGATGAGCATTTTCATGCCATCGGCGCCGTAGACTTTTAAGAACGAGTCGGGGTCGTCTTCACGAGGCAATTGCACGGCAAAAAGCCCCTCAAAACCGCGAGCCAAGAGAATTGGCAATGCGCGCATCATCGATTTTTGCCCGGCTTCGTCGCCGTCATACATGATGTAGACCGTCTTGGCGTGGCGATAGAGCAAATCGACTTGTTTCGGCGTCAGCGCAGTCCCGAGCGATGCGACGGTGTGGCAAAATCCGTAGCAATGCATCATCACTGCATCGACATTGCCTTCGACTAAGATGGCGCAATGCTCGCGAGCAATGTGATTTTTAGCTTGATAGAGCCCGAAAAGGTGCTCACCTTTCGTATAAATTGGGCTTTCGGGACTATTGATGTATTTGGCGACTTCGCCACTATCGAGTGTTCGACCGCTATAGGCGATGATATCGCCGCGAACGTTCATGACGGGGAACATGAACCGATTGCGGAAACGAGCATAATAGCCGCTGCCGTCGTTTCGAGCGGCAATTAGGCCGAGAGTGCGGGCGTCTTCAAGCGAAACACGTGCTGTTTTCAGTGAATCGACGATGCCATCCCACGATTCTGGGGCGAAACACAGATGAAAAAGTTTTGCAATCTCAGGCGATATGCCGCGCGATTGGGCGTATTCACGGCACGCGGATCCATCGGGACTTGCATAAGCTTGTTCGAAATATGCCAATGCAAGGCGATTGATATCGAAAAGCGAAGCTCGGCGAGCTTTTTCGATTTCGCGAGCATCGATCGTCGCCTTATCGGCAGGTTTGACCTCGATCCCGAGGCGTTCGGCGAGTCGCTCGATGGCTTCGGGGAAAGAAACGCCTTCGAGCTTCATGAGGAATTTTGCGGCATTGCCGCCTTCGTGGCAACCAAAACAATAAAAAATGCCGCGATCGGGATTAACCGTAAAGCTGGGCGTCTTTTCGTGATGAAACGGACAACACCCCCATAGACGTCCACTCTTCGTACGCAATGGAACGTATTCTTTGACGAGTCGAACGATATCGGTTCGCTCTATGACTGTCCTAATCACGGATTCATCAATCATTCGTCTAAAATACTCCCCAATATGCCCCCAACAGATGGCTAGCGCCGACTAGCCAAGAGCGAGCATTTTAGGGATTGTTTGCGATTTGTCAACATCGATTATCTATATTATTCACGATTGTGCAGGGATAGGTGTCATGTGGCGCGTATGGCGAAGCCATAGCGCCACGGCGTAGGCGTATGCGCGCAACGCAAGTGAGCACATAGCCGCAGCTGCGTAGGCGTATGCGCGCAACGCAAGTGAGCACATAGCCGGAGCCGGCGCCGTATGCCAACGGCATAGGCGTCGAAAAAAAGCCCGCATCGCAAACGATACGGGCTATTGCTATCGGGCTATGCGCTTATTGCGAAGTCGTTTAGCCGATTTTTTCGCGCGGGACGCCGGCAAAACCGACGAGGAATTCCGACGCGATGCGAGCACCGACTTTTCCTTCGCCTTTGAAGTTGCAAAGCCCAGGGATTTTGACTTGCCAGAAGTACTCGTCGGGGCCCCAGCATTCTTTGTAACGCACGAAGATATCGCCTGATGCAATGCATTCTTTGAAGATGCCACAGAAGATGTCCCAAACTTGTCGACACGTATCGACGAGGGCATCGATGCTGTCGACGGCAAAGCCGAGAATACCAAATATAATTTTGACGATGCCTTCGCCAGAGACGGGTTGTGCAAATAATTTGGCGATTTCGCCCAACTTTTGCTGCCGGCCGCGTGCGAACTCGATGACGGGTGCTAAGATGCGGTTCATCGGTGCGCCGAGTCCGTTGATGGCATTTTCGAGAGCATCGACGACTTTTGCCACGAGTCCATCTTGCCCGACATCTTGGAAGAATTCGACGATCTTGGCAATGGGTTCGGGGAGCAGACTCATGAGGAAATCGGCATTGCCGACGATGAGTTGTTTGAGAGCAGCGGCCCCCTTCTTGATCTTCGTAATGTTTTCTTTGATGCTGTCGAGCGTGAGATCGCCGGCGAGTATTTTTGCTGCGACAAAGATCCCAACGCCGAGCGGACCCGCGACGGTGAACGAACCGACGAGACCATTGACAAAGCCAATGGCCTCGCCAATGGCACCGAGCCCCTCGGCAACAGCCGTCACTTGGCTGATCGTCTCCATCATGCCGCCCATGCCACTGGCACCACCGTCGACATTTTTGCCGAACGATTCTTGCCCAACGGTATCGGGCGAATCGAGTTTCGGACTTTCTTTACCATCGCCGACGGCAGGCGCAGATTTTTTCGAGCCGTATTTTTGTTCGACTTCGCCAGCTTTGGCTTCGACGGCTTCGGTCTTCGTGCCGCCGTCGCCCAAGTCGGTCTTCTTGCAATCGCCACCGTCGCCCGCAGGCGCATCGCCGAATGCATAGTTTTTGCCCCATTCGAAGCTGAAAATGTTGCCCAAATCGAAGGTCCATTCCTTGAGCGGCCATACACCGCCGGCACCGCACCCCTCGGCATATACTTCGGGAATAATCGTAAGCGCGGCCGTCGCAGCAACGGTAAACCCTATGCCGACATTGCCCGAAAGCCCTTGCGGGCCGCCGACGAGTTTGCCTTCCAACGACGCATCGGCTTCTGCCACGGCTTCGGCTTTACCTTTGACGCGCAATCCCGCCTTAGCCAAGAGGAAATCGGCTTCAATTCCGATATACGGCGCGACCGTAGCAGAAAGGCTGAGCCCGCTCGCAATCTCCATATCCATTTCGAATTCGGGGAGTCCGCCTTCCGAGAGCGTATCGAGTCTGCAGGGCTTGAGCGTGGCACTTCCCGATACGAGGAGCGGCTTCATATCGATTGATGCACCAAAACCTACGCCGAGAACGGCTTTGAGCGGTCCAACGATAGGTATACTCGCTTCGGGAGAATCGTCTTCGCTCGCGTATCCCATGAGCGTCGTGCCAGGGAGCATTTCGACATTGGTTGCTTCGATTTTCCCCGAGATTTCGGGATTCTTCCAGCCGTTACCGTTATCGAATTTTACAGTGACTTCACCTGTAAGCCAATCGGTCACTTTGAAATCGAGTGTTCCCGTACATACGACAGTATTGGATTCAGAATTGTATTCAATTTCTGCTGTACCAGAGAGCTTATCCTTGAATCCAGTTACCGAGACGTCACCTTTGAAATAGATGGTGTCATTTTCTCCGCTCTCTCCCTTAGTCCACCTAAAGGGATCGACGCCACCTTCTATGGTGAACCCATTCGTTTCATATTTGATTCCAGCACTACCCGAGATTTCTTGGAGTACGTTTTGTTCAATTCGTACAGTAGCCCCTAAATCCGTGAGTGAAAGATTAGCACCTAATGGGAATTCCCCATTGAGCTCAGCCGTTCCTTCGAATTCTTCGACGAGATTATTTTTAACATCGACAGTTCCCGATGCAGTGATATCGATCGTCGAATCGCCACCGCCTTCGTCGGTTTTAGGCGATTTAATTTTGACTGTTAGAGAGCCAGTAATCGACTCGATGTCACCATCGGTAATGATTGCCGTACCTTCTGAGCCTTTACCAAGAATGAACTGGCCATTTTCGTCGGGGAATGGCATATCTTCACATAATGCAATCGTTCCCTCGGCATTGAGCGTGCCTTCTTCACTCTTATAAGTTCCCGAAACGCTTCCAGAGAAGAAATCTTTACCATCCTTTTTGCGGAACATAACATTGATACCGCCAGAAAACTCCGTAATGACGTTATCTTTAATTTCGCAATCAAATGCAGAATCACCTCCATTTCCAGATGGTGTAACGAAGAAGTCGATTTCGTCAAATTCTTTGATCAATTTTTCATTAACAAACCACGCTTTAACACTTCCCGATACAGAATTTGTATTCAAGCAATCGAATTCACCATCACTCTTGAAATTCAAATACTCGCCATTCTTTGCGTCAGAAAGGGCTAACAAAACTTCGCCCTTGACATTGTTAAGTGAATTATTGGTAACGAGAATATTAACTTTTGACTCTTTGAGAATGAGATCGCCGCCTTCAGAGTGTTTTAGCGTCTTTTGATGAACAGTGACTTCGCCTTCTGCCTTGACAAGTTTGTCCTCTTCTACGTCATAATTAAATGATATATCGCCATTGACTTCGAGCGGATCTTCCGAACCTTGTTCTCGCAAATATAGACCTGCATCACCTTCTAATGTTTTAATCGTATTACTTTCAATACTTGCAGTAATTTGACCGCTATCGAGTCCATATTCATAGAAGGCTGGTGTTGAATTCTCATTCACCTCCTTAGAAATTTCACCAATTTTGATTTCTTCGTCGCAATGGAGTGTAACATCGCCACTAATTCCAGTTTCTCGCGTGTAATTAACGCCTTCCGAACCAATTCTGAATTTCGCCGTCGTGCCATTATTCAAATGGAGCAACAGATCGATTTCTCCTTGAAAAGTCGCTTGAGCCAAACCTTCGGCGTCGAATGATGCCGTCGCTGTTACGTCTTTGGATGAGATCTCTATCTTATCGCTCAATTGGACATTGAGCTCAACTTTGCTCGTCACATCGAGCTTTGAAATTGCGCCCGTATCGACGTTAATGTCGAATTCGGCCGTTCCTTCATTGAACTCGATCGATACTTCATCTTTGGTATTTTTGAGCGATGCTTTGGCTTCGAAGCCGGCGGTGCCGTCGAGCGATGTAATCTTGTTGTCGGTCATTTCGCTCGTGATCGAAGTTCCTTGGGCTTTGAGCGTAAACGATGCATCGGCGGCGCCCGCTTCGCCGTTTGGCTTGAAGACGATATCTTCTTTGGGCGCAACGGTGACGGAACCATTAAACGACGCTTCTTGAACTATATAATTGAGGTTTTCGCCTGTAATCGTAGCGCCGAGGGGGTGTTCGAGGTAGTCGTTTGCCTTCATCGTATAATCGAGCACGAAGTTACCTTCGACATTTGTCGGTGCATTGCCATCGACGACGAGTTTGAAACTCGATCCATCCATGAGTATCAACTCATCGACGCCTTCGCATTTTGCGAGCGTACAAGCATTTGTCGTCGTCACGGTGAGCTCGCCGATCGCCGTCGGTGAACCTTGGAGATCATCGATATCGAATGACGATGATCCGTTAAATTCGAGCGGATCGGGCGTGCGCAATGCCCTTGTCGTGCCATTAAACGACGTCTCGACGCTCAATGAATTGACGACGTTTTCAGAAATAATTGCCATGATACTGTTGCCATCGATGAGCGAAATCTCCGTATTCGTCTCGGGGTCTTGTCCGAGGATAAAAGTGACGTTATCGATGGCTTGGACGCCAATATTGGGCGACGAAATGGCGAGCGTATCCATGTTGACCGTTGCATCTTCGACGAAGAGTTTGAACGATCCTTTTCCTGTTTTAAATATTTGGTTTTGTATATCGAGTTGTGCCGCCCCTTTGAGTCCAATGCTCGTGATGGAATTGGCGGCGATATCGATTTGAACGCCCGTGTCACCGCTCAATAATTTAAGCGAATTACCGCCTTCGCCGGAATTGTCGACGAGATTGAAATCATTTTGAAGCGTGGCATCGACGTGCCCCGAGAACGTCTCACTCGGGACGGAAACGACGTAGCCCACGATATCGCAGTGAACCGACAACGTATCGTTTTTGCTCTTGACGGGGACATTGGCATCGAACGACAAATCGCCACTGATTTCGGTTACCATCGAATCGGCGATGACGATGCTAGCGCTTGTCTGGTCGCCTTGTTCGCCAGCCTTAATCGTGAGATCGAGCGACGACGAATCGATTTTGAAATCGCTTTCGAGTTGTGCCGTGGCGGATCCGTTGAGTGCCCCAGTATTGACGTCGTAGGTACAGCCTTTGAAATCGCCGGCAAACATGAGCGGTGTAGATCCGCCGCCTGCTACGGACTCGGTGGCGCCTGTCTCGGCGGCGCTAGCTTGAGCGGCACCTCCGCCGCCGCCCCCTGCGCCATCGGCGTGGCCGTAGTTATAACTGCCTTCGAATGTAATCGGTGCAGTGTCGGAGCTCGTGACTTCGATTTCGGCCCAAGCGCCCGAGCAAATGCAGAGCTTTGTCGATCCGACCTTGTAGTCTCTATCGAGGACAAATTTGCCCTTTCCCTCGTATGAATCGGTCATGAGATCGACTTGGAAATCGCACGTTGCCATGGCATCGCCGCCTTCTCCATCGCCTTCGCCAGCCCCAAGGAGCTTGAGTGTACCGTTTGCCGAGAGCTTATCGCCTGCGAATGAAACGGCGATGCCGCTTTCGTCGCTCTTGATCTTATTCGTTTCGAGGCTCAAGACGCCATCGGCCGATTTCAAGCCGCTCGACGATGAAAACTCAGCAGTAAGCGATTCGAATTTGAATGGACCGAATGATTTCGGTTCGCCAAGGCTGACGACGCCATCGAATTGACCACTCGAATTGAACGAGAGCTCGTCGAGATTAATCGAGATATTGTCTGAACCGACTTTGAAATCGGCTCTTCCGGAGGCAGTCCCCGAGAAGCCCGAGTCGGAGACGTCGACATCGCCTTCAAACGATGCCGTGACAAAAGCGTTTTCGCCGATAACTGGAATGCTTTGGGCGTTGACCTTGAGCGTGCCGCTGGTTATCGCATTTTTCTCGATTGTGACAGATCCTTCGGCATGGGCGATGCCAGCCAAATCGGCATCGACGCCGAAAGTGGCATTGAGAGCCCCGTCGTATGAAGCCGATTCGACGGTCACGGTGACGGTCGTAGCCTTTCCGCCATCGCTCGTGGCGTCTTCGCCCCCTTCACCACCTTCGCCATCGCCGCTGCCATAGGTATGCGGAGCCAGTGTGACCGCATCGAGGAGCTCCGCCTTGAAATTCTCGCCATCGTAATCGACAGCGAGTTCGACAGTGCCGTTTGGATCGGCGAGTTTGTTGATATTCGTGAGAGAGAGCTTGCCCTTGGTGCCGGAGATGGTGCCGTTTTGGGCATTGAGCTCGACCGATCCCGAGAACGACATCTTGCCTTCGCCGCCGCCGCTATCGACATTTAATCCACCCGAGATAGAAGTATCGGTGCCGCCGTTAAATGCCTGGGCCAGGATCTTACCGATGGCGTACACGTCCACGGAAGGATTCAGCGTGGCCATGGGGTCCCGGACCTCCGGGGCGGTGTAGGCGCTCAGGTACTTCTCCGGCAGGGACAGCATGGAAAGGTCCTCCATCCGGGCAAGGCCCAGATCGCCGGCGAGCACGACGGCGTGCGCTGCTGTCCGGCCATGAAAAAGGACTCTGATGAGAAATACATCGTCAAGATCCTCTCCATTCCTGCCAACCAGACCAAGGTGGAAGCATTGCTCCTGACCGGAGCCTTCCCTAACAGCGCAGCGGCGCTGGATTATTTCCGGGGCCTGGGACAGGACATCGTAAACGAGACAGAGGAACTTGAAAAACTATCCAAATTGGAGGGCTTCCTGCCCTTTGACGGGGTGCAGATGCTCCCCATGGACGGCGAGGTAGGCTACGACGTGTACCTGCTCAGCCCATACCGCCGGAGCCTGGAGCGGTACTTCCGCAAGGAAGTCATCACTCACCTGGCGGCGGTGAATTTGGGACTGGACCTGTGTGCGGCGGCGGCCATTGCCCGGCACGAGGGCTTCGTGTGCATCGACCTGAAGCCGGAGAACGTGTTTATCTCCGACAAGCAGGAGTACCGCATCGGCGATCTGGGCCTTGCCCGGATGGAGGACCTTTCCATGCTGCAGTGG
>OQWM01002053.1_pt1 | contig 13807 bp, 10 predicted proteins | sample 1691531 | NCBI WGS metagenome assembly OQWM01 (sample SAMN03418257, study PRJEB22391) | human gut metagenome | biome: human-gut; feature: organic feature; material: feces | host: Homo sapiens | place: Tanzania | collected 2013-01
AGGTTGCTCCAACTGTTCGCCTTTTGCAACTTGGATAATCTTCTCCACGCCGCCCCAACCGAGCAGCACAGCCACCACCACCAGCGCCATACCGATAATTGACGACGCCACGGTTTCGTATTTTCCGTGTCCATAGTCGTGGTCTTGGTCGGCAGGCTTGCTGCTGAGTTTCACAAAGGCTATCACCACGATGTCGGTCAGGAAGTCGCTCAGCGAGTGAACGGCATCGGCAATCATGGCGGCAGAGTTGCCAAGCACACCTGCCACAAACTTAAACACCAGCAGCAGCATGTTCACGATGCCGCCAGTGAGCGTCACTTTATAAATTCTTTTGTCGCGATTTTCCATTTCTTTAAAAATGATTCGATTTTAGTCGATAAACTGAATGCACACCGCTTTCGCCACACTGATGTGGTGGAGCGTGTAGAGTAGGGTGCCGTCGGCGGAATTGATGCGATAAACCTCAATCGTGTCGCTGTCGCGGCAAGCACAGAGCAGCAACGAGCCATCGGGCGTGATATTGAAATGACGTGGGTGAAGCGCCGTATGGGTATAGCCCACTTGCGTGAGCCGCCCATCATCACCAATATGATACACGGCTATGCCATCGCCTGTGCGGCGCACGCTGGCGTAAAGCCACTTGCCATTGGGGTGCACCATAATGTGCCCTGAGGCGTGCGCTGGCGTGGGGGCAACCGTAAGAGTTTGAATGAGCGATAATGCACCACCATTGTAGCCAAACACCATCACCTCATCGCTCAACTCGGTAATGAGGTAGGCAAATCTGCCATCGGCGCCAAAGCAAATGTGGCGTGGACCGGCTTCGGGGTGAACGGCAGTTTTACCGTGGCGCAGCAGCCGTGCGGTGCCATCGGAGTGGTGCTCGATTTTCAGAATATGAATGCAGTCGCCACCCAAATCATCGGCAACGAGATATTCACCGTCGGGCGTGGTGGCGCAGAAATGAATGTGGCTGCTCTGCTGGCGTGGTGATGTGCCGCACTCGTGGAAAGTGAGCGTTTGGGCAGATGCTGACAGCGAGCCATCGGCAGCAATGTCGAACAGCTCCACCGAACCGCCGCTGTAATTGCTGATGCACAGGGTGCGAGGGCTGAGCCACAGAATGTGGCAAGGGTCGGCACCCGAAGCCACAGTTTGGCACGCCGTGAGCGCACCACTTTCGTCCACAGCAAGGTGATGCACGCCCGACCGACTCCCACTTTCATTCACGGCATACACATGCCCTCCAGAGGGCGAAGCACAAAGGAAACTCGGATTTTCCACCCGATGCCTTCCGAGGCACTCGGCCTGTAGCGTGCGAGGGTTGAGCGAGTAAATCAGCACGCCCTCACCACCGAGCACCGTGTAGGTGCCCACCGCAAATTTTATGTCACTTTCGCACATGGTTAGAAATCGCTGAAGAAGCGAGGTTTAATCAGCAGACCGATGCGCAGGCGTGAGTGAAACTTGTTGTAGTCGAGCAGGTTTTCACCGTAGCCGTTATAGTAGTGCAGCATCAAGAACTGATTGTCTTTTTTGCGTATGCGCCAACCGATGTCCACGATGGTGTTGCCATTCAGATTCCAGCCCTTTCGCTTAACGAAAGTGGCAGAAAACACCCATCGCTGGTTGGGGCTCAACACCTGAATACCTGTTTGGTAAATACCGTTGTAGCGCAAAATATCCTTGTTCTGCTTACTGTCGATATAGGTGAGCCAGTATTTGCCGTGAATCATCACATTTGGCGTAAGATAAATGTTGCCGGCAAAGGAAAGTTTATTCCAACTGCGGTCGTACATCTTGTCGCGTCCGTTCGACTCGTGCTCAATCATCAGCGTGAGTTTACCCACAAGGCGATTTTTGCTGATGAGTAGTTTGGTGAAACCAAGACCGGGGTTGAAATTGAAATCGCGCATCGGCAGCGACTTTTCAAACACATTCCACATACACTTTTGCGAATAAAACAGGAATGCGTAGGTGTTGAACGGAAGCACACTCCTGGTGAGGCGTTGCGAAATGCTGACCTGAAATTTCACATCACTGTTGTGGCTTGTGGGCTTGGTGCCAATAGAGGTGCCACCCACAAAGTAATTGTCTTTGTAGATGCCGAAAAAGGGGCGATCGTCGAAGTCGCGAAGCACACTGTCGGTATTGAACTTTTCAGACTGCTCCACATCCACAATCTGAGCGTGAGCGGCTGAAAAGCAGCACACAGATATCAGGATAGCGATAAATAACCTTGTCATATAGTTTCGTTTTTTCCTGCCAAACGGCAACGCCCACAAATTTACACTATTTTTTGGAAAGAATCCCCAAAAAAAGTCAACAAGTCAACGAGTCAACAAGGCAACAAGTGTACAAGACGACGAGGCAACAAGGCAACGTGACAACGAGTAGAGGGGGTGGGGCTTCCTCAAAATCTCGTTGACTTGTTGACCCGTTGACTCATTTATTGACCCGTTGACCCGTTGACTTGTTGACTCATTTACTTCTCAATACCAAATTGTTGGTGTTCATGCGGTACATATATTGCTGGATGAGGGCTTTGAGTTGGTGTTCCATTGCTGCCTGTTCGGGGAGTTTGCCCACGAGGTTTTGCTTGAGCAGCGGGTCGGTTTTGAAGCGGTAGAGGGCTATCGACTTCGTGCCGTCGAACTGGAGCATCAAATCGCCTTTGAAGTATTGATACACGCCATTGTTGTAGTTAAACGCCCAAGTCTTTTCGGCTGGGGTGCTCAGTAGGTCGCAGCCGAATGCCACGTATGGCTTATCGTAGCCGAGAATGTGCATCAGCGTGGGGGTGATGTCGGTTTGCTGCGCTATCACATTCTTCATCATGCCAGGCCTAATCGATCCGTCGGGCGTGTAGAAGATGATAGGAATGCTATACAAGCCCTGTTCGGTCTTGTAGAAAGCGTGTTCGTTTTGGTTGGTGTGGTCAGCCACAAGTACGAAAATGGTGTTGTTGAACCACGGTTGCTTGCTGGCACGCTCAAAAAACTTGCGGAGTGCCATGTCGGTGTAGCGCACGCACTTGTAGATGGGCTGATTGCCCGGCTCTGAAGTGATTTTCCCCACATATTGCTCTGGAATGTGGTAGGGGTGGTGCGACGAAGCGGTGAACATCGACACAAGGAACGGCTGCTTAAACTTCTCAATCTCGTCGAGCGTGTATTGCAGGAATGGCTCGTCCCAAATCGCCCACTTGCCGTCGAAATCGTCCATACCACCATACTTTGGCGAGTCGCAATATTCATTCAACCCGAAATATTTCTCATAGCCGATGGCGTGGGCAAAGGCACAGAATCCCATCGAAATGTTGTGTCCGCCGTGGAAAAATGCGCTGAAATATCCTCGTGGCTTGAGCATCTTTGGCAGTCCGCCCACATCGTTGAGCGATGCAGGGGTGAGGAAAAACGGCTCCACCATCATAGGAATGCAGGACAGCACCGACGGCATCGCGTCCATAGAAATGCGGCCGTTGGCGAAGGTGTATTCAAAAGTGAGACTCTTGGTGAGCAGCGAGTCCATGAAAGGCATATATCCTTTATATTTTCCACCCTCCAAATCAGGGTTCAGGCTGCCGATATATTCCTTGCCCATACTCTCCACAATAATCACCACCACATTCTTCTTTTGCGAGGTGGTGAGCGAATCGTTCACAGGGGTGATAATCGGCTCGTAGGTGCGCTTCATCTCCTCCATCGACATATAATCCGGAGTGACAAACACCTTCTTGCCGATGCTGCGGATAATGGAGAATGGCGTGTTGAGCACCAGCGTGCCCTCGATGGGGCGATTCACATATTCGTTGGCGTTGCTGATGGTGATGGGGCGTGTGCCGGCGGTGGCACTGCCACGAATACCAATTATCGCCAATGGCGCAAGCACCAGCAGCGTGACGGTCTGCGCCACATAATAGCGCCAACGCTTGCCCCACACGCACTTATCGGGCGTGCGATAGCAGAGCCACATCAGTGCCACTATCACCACAAAGAGCAGCACCAGATACCAGTGGTTCACAAACTCGGTAAGGAAGATAGAGGCGATATTATTCTCGTTTACAAACTCCGAGAACACGGTGACGGTGGAGCGGCGGCCTGTATATGCCACATACACGGCATCGCCGAGGTTGAGCGCCACGCCTATCGAATTAATCACCACAAACAGCCACTTGAGGAAGCGGTGAAATCCAAGCACTTCCTTTCTGCCCCACGGCAGGAGCATCAGCACCAGATAGAGGCTGTTGATATAGAGCAGGGCAGAGGTGTCGAACACCAGCGAGCCCTTGAGCATACTGAGCACCAAGCCCCAACTCATGTCGGGGGCAAAAGTGGCGTAGTTTTCAAAAAAGAATGCCAATCGCGACACCATAAACACAACGTATGCCATGAGCATATTCAGCAGTGCCGCACCCATATTTGTACGGAAAAATCTTTTCATCATTTCGGTTATAGTCCTAAAATAGCAAAACACACATACGATAGCCACGCCAAACCTATCAAAATCCAAGCCACTTCGGGGCGCTCCTTGTAGGCGTAGTTGGCCAAATAGCCACAGAGCAGGGCAAACACTGGCATACCCAGCATCAGAAATCGCTCAATGGCAGTGTCCATCTGATCGAGGTGCAAGAGCAGCACAGGCCACATCAGCACAGGCAGGGTGGAAATCACAGCCACCCACTTAAATTTCTTCTCACTCATCATTGCATCTTTAGCATTTGTTCGATAATGTCGCGGTCGTTGCTCAGGCGCGGAATTTTGCGTTGTCCGCCCAGTTTGCCGGTGGACCCGAGCCATCGGTCAAACAGCCCCTCGCTTGCCACCACCAGCGTGGGCGCATCAAGGAAGATGTCGCCACTTCGCTTGGCGTCGTAGTCGCTGTTTTTGTCGCGCAGACATTCATCGAGAATTTTCATAAACTCATCTTTCGAGGCTGGCATCTTGGCAAACTCCACCAGCCACTCGTGGCGGCCTCGCGTGTGGTCGCCAGCATACACAGGCGCGGCGGTGTAGTTGAGCACTTGCGCCCCGGTGAGCACCGCAGCCTTGGTGATAGCCGCATCGGCGTTGTGCACCATCAGTTCCTCGCCAAAGGCATTGATGAAATTCTTGGTGCGCCCGGCTATCTTTATCTTCACAGGATTGGTCTGCTCGATGGTCACGGTGTCGCCTATGCGGTAACGCCACAGCCCATTGCACGCCGTAATCACCAATTCGTAGGTTTTGCCAGCCTCCACCTCCCACACAGGGTAAACCTCTGGGGTGGGACTGTCGGTATCTTCAATAGGAATAAACTCGTAGAACACGCCTATGTCGAGCAGCAGGAGCATGGCGGTGGTTTCCCACGAACTTTGCACAGCGAAGAAGCCCTCGCTGGCGTTGTAGGTGTCGAGGAAGTGCATTTTGCTCATGTCGCAAATCTTCTCGTATTGCTCACGATAAGGGGCAAACGCGATGCCACCGTGGAAAAACACCTCCAAATTGGGCCACACCTCATGAATGCAACTCACACCTTTGCGCGCCATCACCTCTTTCAGCACGGTGAGGAACCACGACGGAACACCCGAAAGGTTGGTGATGTTCTCATTGAGCGAAGCCTCGACCAGCGCAGGGAGTTTTTCTGTCCAATCTTCCATCAGCGCCACTTTCTTGCTCGGCACACGGAAGAGATTGACCAGCGGATTGATGTTTTGGATAAGCGTGGCACTCAAATCGCCCACCCTTGTGCCTGGCTTCAACTGGAGTTGGTTGGCGAAACTGCCACCCAAAATAAAGCCCTTGCCGCTGAAAATTCGACTGGCGGGATTGAGGTTGAGATAGTGCGACACCACATCGCTCGCGCCTTGATAATGATTGGTCTTAAGCGAGTCGGCGGTGATGGGTATGTATTTGCTTTTGCCATCAGTCGTGCCCGACGACTGGGCAAAGTTGAAGCATTTGCCACGCCACAGCACATTCGCCTCGCCCGAAACCATGCGCATGATTTGGGGGCGCAAGTCCTCGTAGCGATACAGCGGCACAGTGGAGGCAAACTCACGATAGGTGCGCATGTCCGAAAAGTGGTATTTGCGGCCAAATTCGGTGAGCGAGGCACGCTCAATGAGTTTCACCAACTCACCTTGCTGCACGGCATCGGCATAGTTGGCGTAGCGCAGCTGGTCGTAGAGCCGCGACAAAAAACGCTTCTTTGCTAAAGGTGTAAAATCAATCATTAGGACAAAGTTACTGCAACTTGCCAGCAAATCAAAAAAAAGTGGTGTGCAAAAAATGGAACTACAATAATTTTTATATATCTTTGCTTTTGATAAAAAACTAACCAACCCCAATACGAATATGAACGAGGCTCTGTATTTCTATGTGAAAAATGGCGTTAGCGAAGGTCCGTTAAGTGCCGAAGAATTGATTAAGTTGATCACCCCCGACACGCTGATTTGGACAGAAGGCATGACCGAATGGGCTCCAGCAAGTGAAGTGGCACAAATAGGCGAAATGTTTGCAACAGATATTGAGGAAGAAACCAAAATCGCTCCTCCAGTGTTCACGCCGCCCACTTTCGAGGCAGCACCCCCTGCACAAGACCCACAGCCACCTGTGTTTGAGGCTCCTACGCAGGAACCCCAACCACCAGTGATGGAACCCCAAGAGATAGATGCTCAACCGCAAGTGACGGAAAGTGAGCCACCTGTGATGGATGCTCAGCCACCTGTATTTGATGCCGTACCGCCTACTGGCGATGGTGTGCCACCTGTATTCAACGGTCCACAACAGCCCACCGGCGTGCAGCCCGCACCGGCGAAGAAAAGCAATGCGTGGATATTCATTGTGCTGGCGGTGGTTTTGGTGGCAGGCTTGGGTGTGGGTGGATTTTTCATCTACCAAAATTTCATCAAAAAGACGGAAACCATCAACTACGAAACCTCGGTGAACAATGAAAATTCGTATTACGACAACAACGCCATCGATGAAAGCGAATACGAATATGAATATCTGCGTGAACGAGAAATGACCTACGACGATGTGAAAGACAAGTCGGCTGAAGAACTCCGCCTGATGCGCAACTACATTTTCGCACGCCGTGGCTACATCTTCGAATCCGAAGACCTGAAAGAATATTTCGAACGATTCTCATGGTACGTTCCACTATACTACGACGTGACCCCACGCCTCTCCGACATCGAAAAATACAACGTAAATTTCATTAAAGAATGGGAAACCAATTTCGGCCCCGACTACACCCCCGAATACGAATACTAACCCACAAAAATAACCACAAAAAATATTAGAGCGCCCATGCCACAAGCATCAGCGCTCTATTTTTTTCTAAATCAAAATGAATTGGAAATCATTCCACGCGAGTTCGGGATAAGCGTGGAATGAACTCGCGTGTATAGCAGTACAAGCACTTACACATTTTCGCTTTCGTTCTCTGTAAGAACACCTGCCAGCACATCCTTTCTGTAAACTAACGCTTGTCTCATGGGCGATGTTGAGCTACGAGTTCGTAATTGAATAAATCAAGCAGTTGGTTCACCTTGTCCATGCGGAGAGTGGGTTTGCCTTGCTCAAGATTGCGCACAAAGTTGAGCCCAACACCCGACTTCATCGCCAAGTCTTCCTGTGTCAGACCATACTCCTTGCGGAGCTGCTTCACCGTGAGAGAAAGTTGAGATTTTGGCATCATAATTGATAGTTTTATATTGTTTCGGATGTAAAATTAGTAATAATTCCTCAAATTACATCATATCTAATATAAAACAGGTGAAATTTTGGAAATGATATACAAGTTGTCCCTGTGATAATTTAGTAATGATTGAAAAAATCCCGTAGGGATTTGATGTGCGTAGGCAGGTATGCAGCGAAGGTTATGCGAAATGAGCGAAGCGAAATGGAGCATAGCCGAAGCGAAATGCCTGTAAATGTCGCATAACAAATATGCATCCCAGCGGGATGCGATTTCGCCATTATACGGCAATTTGATGTTGTCGCATTCCGCTGGAATGCATAATACTGACAAATCTATTGCAGGCATTTCGAAAAGATTCCATTTCGCTTCGCTCCATTACATCTTTTCTGCATACCTGCCTACACACATCAAATTCCTAACGGAATTTCATCGCATCTTTTTCGGGACAACATGTATATCATTTCTAAAATTTCAGCAAATTATATTCGATGTGATATAATTTTACTGAAAGAGGTTGTTGAAAATTTTGTTTTTTTATAACCAAATAAAAATCAGTCTATTATACAAATTTCTGTAAATCAAAACGCCTTATTTTACATATTTCCACAAATCAAAACGCCTTATTTTACATATTTTCTACTTATCCCCACACTCTTTTTACTGGAAGAGGTTGTTGAAAAGGCCGTGCACTATTTTGCGTTCGCGCTTGGAAAGGGAGCGGTCTTTTGAGGGATTGTATTTGGGGTTGGGGAGGTACCACCACTGGCTGTTGAAGAAGTTTTTGAGTTTTGGGTCGTTGAACTTATAGCCACGGATGGCGAAAGGCAGATTGCGGTAGATGCGGCGGTTGAGCGATGTGCTTTTGTCGGGCACGATGTAGCTGGGAGCGTAATGCACACCGCAGTCGTAATACACCTTCTCGTCGGAAACATTGCCGCTCATCAGCAGCACATCTGCCGACGAAATCCACAGTTCGTGCTTAGGGCTGAAGTTTTTTACATGCCATTCCACCACGGCGTTGCGCACCGAGAGTTCATACACCTTGCCATTCGACTCATCAAATCCCCATGGCATCATGCGTGTGCGACCCTTGCCACTCACAATCTTCATATCCACATCGGTGCCTGCAAACGGCTTCGTCTCCACGATAAAGTGCTTGGCAGTGCCCTTGGCGGTGATGCGCAGCGTGAAATCGTCGATTTGGTGGTTGGCCCAGCGTGTGGCAGGGGTGAGTTTGTAGTCGATCCAGAACGAGTGTCCCACGCCATACGATTCGTCGTAGGTGTAGGAGTGGCGCACAATGTTGATGCCTGGCTTGAAATGCGCCTTGAAACTATACACATAGGCGTATTCAAGCGGCGTTTCCTTGTCGGCTTTGCTCACAAAAGCGTCGAAATCACCATCGGTGTATTCCCACTTGCTCTTGTCAACGGGCGAAATGCCATTGGTCAAGCCCTTTTCTGAAAGGTAGTTGGTGTAAGGCAAATTTTTTCCATTCATCTCCACCACAAAGTTGTGAATGGAGGGGTGAGGCCCCACGGTCAACTCACTGTTGCCGTCGAAATAGGGCGGTTTCGCCTCAAAACCCATCAGAATATCGGTGGCTGGGCCATCGTTGCGAAACTCGTAGTACACCTCCACGTTGGTGAAGCCGTTGTTGGTCAAATTCACGGTCAGCACCTCTTTCGCCACGGCAATGTTGGTGTTCTGAATGGGCACCAACTGATTGCCACAGGTGAAGTATTCACTGTCGTTAGCCGCAGCAGTGAGCGCGACCAGCAGTGCTATTAGCGATAAATATAACTTTCTCATATTCATAATATTTAGATTTATATTTCTTCTTCGGTAGCGTCTTTGCGTTGCTTGAGGGCTTCCACATAGGCGCTGATGCGGTGCAATTCCTCTGGAATGCGTATGCTCTGTGGGCACGAACTCACACACCTTCCGCAGCCTATGCAGTGGTCGGCTTGGCGCAGTTTTGGCACGCTGCGGTCGTAGCCCACGAGGAAGGCACGGCGCGCTTTCTCGTAATTGGGGTCGGTGGTCGTTCCCACCACATTCTCGGCGCCGAGGCACTTGTTGTAGTGAACGAAAATGCCAGGAATGTCGATGCCGTAGGGGCAAGGCATACAGTATTTGCAGTCGTTGCACGGAATGGTGTTGTAGCCCACTATCTGCTTCGAGATATCCTCGTCGAGGAAACGCATTTCTGCCTCGGTGAGCGGTTTAAGCGGACTGAAAGTGCAAAGGTTGTCACGCAAATGCTCCATATAGGTCATGCCCGAAAGCACACACAGCACATTTTTACGCGTGCCGGCATAGCGAAACGCCCACGATGCCACCGAGTGGTCGGGGTCGCGGCGTTTGAGTTGCGCCACCAGTTTATCGGGCAAATTGCTCAAGCGTCCGCCCAAGAGCGGCTCCATCACAAACGCCATCAGCCCACGCTTAGCCACCTCACCATACAGGTACTCGGCATTCGTGTTATAATCGTTGATTTCCTTGGCGTGCTTCCAGTCGAGGTAGTTGAGTTCGATAAGCACAAAGTCGAATTTCACCTTTCCCTCGTCGTGCAGACGGAGCGCATGGTCGAACACCGCCACATCGCCATGATAGGAGAAACCCAAGTTGCGAATCACGCCTTCCTCCTTCTTCTTGTTGAGGAAGTCCATCATGCCATTGTTCACGAATCGCTCCTCAAACAGCCCCATCGCATCGAGCCCTTCCTCGGCACGGTCGCCACCGATGTTGTGCCACAAATAGTAGTCGAAATAGGTGGTTTGCAATTCCTTGAGCGACTTTTCAAACATCGCAATCGACGACTCGCGCGAATAGTCGTGGTAGTTGCTCATTTTGGTGGATATAAAGTAGTGCTTGCGGTCGTGGCGCGAGAGGGCTGTGCCGAGAGCCTTTTCGCTCAATCCCTCGCAGTAGAGGGGCGAGGTGTCGAACAGGTTGAGTCCATGCTCCAATGCGTAGTCCACCTGCTTGTTCACCATATCCTGGTCGATTTCGCCCTCACCGTTTTGGCGTTCGCCGATGTGGTCGTTTTTGGTCGGCAGTCGCATCATGCCATAGCCCAAGAGCGACACCTTGTCGCCCGTGGAGGGGCTGATGCGGTAGGTCATCTTGCCGATGGGCGGCTCTTGCTCACCCACCTGCTCGCCATCTTTGGCGCAGCCCACGATAGTAGGAACTGCCACGGCGGCAGCGCCGATGCCCAGTCCCTTGAGGAATGAGCGGCGGCTGAATATATTTTTCTTTTTTTCGTTATCCATAGTTATACGGTTTTGTGTACTTCATGACCTTCTACATATATCGCGGCATGTGGGCGAGCAGGGCAAACATATTCGCACGAGCCGCAACCGATACACTTTTCGGTGTTCACCACCGGAATTTCAATCGAAGTGTCGTCGTTGGGGTCGCTCGGCACCATCTGAATGGCACCCACGGGGCAATGGCGCGCGCAGTTGCCGCAATCCACATTATCGGTGAGAGGCACGCAGTATTTTCTACGCCACACGGCATGACCTATCTGTGTGCTCGACTTCTCAGCCTTGGTGATGGGCTGAATGGCACCGGCAGGGCAAACCTTCGAGCATCGCGTACACTCTGGGCGGCAGAAGCCACGGTCGAAGTTCATTTCGGGCTGCATAAATCGCTCTGGGTCGCTCGATGGGCGAAGCACGCCGTTGGGGCATTTTGATATGCAGAGTTGGCAACCCACGCAGCGTTGCTCCAGGTTCTTCACACTTTGCGAACCGGGGGGCGATGGGGTGACGTGGCGCGCTGGCGTGATTCGGTCTTCGAGCACGGTCAAGCCGCCGTCCACTTTTTTCAACTTCGCCATCGCTGCCTCGGCACCCACAATGGCGGCACCCACGATAATGGCACGGCGAGTGGTGTCGGTCGGAGCAGGGGCGGTGTCGGTGGCTTTCGCCTTCGGTGTGGCATGGGCGTAGGTGAGTGCGCCAAAACTGCACTTGTCGAGGCAGTTGCCACAGGTCACACAGCGTGAATAGTCCACTGTGTGGCTTTTAAAGTCGATGCACGATGCCTTGCAATTTTTGGTGCAAAGACCGCAGTTTTTACATTTATCAGCGTCGAAATGCACCTTCAGCCACGAGAATCGGGCCACGAAGCCCAGCAGCGTGCCCACTGGGCAGATGGTGTTGCAGTAGGTGCGGCCGCCACGCCATGCCAGCACCGAAATTGCGGCAAACAGCGCAATAGCCGTGGCAAACACAGGCACACTCTTTATCCACACCTCTTTGCTGTAGAAGGCGTAACTGTCGTAGTGCTCCGCAATGGCGGCAAGGGCGTTGTTGCCCCACAGGTAAAGCGGCTGAAGCAGATTACTGACGATGGCTCCGTAGGTTCCGTACGGCGAAAGCAGCGTGATGATAGCCCCAAAACCAAGCGCAATGCCCACCACAAACACGGTAAACACAGAGTAGCGAAGCACATTCTTCGGCGCGCTGTAGGTGAAACGGTCTTTCTTCTTTTTGCCGTGAATCCACGAAATCAAGTCCTGCATCACCCCAAGAGGGCAAATCACCGAGCAATACACACGGCCAAAAACGAGCGTGAGCAGCATCAGCGCCACTATCACCACCACATTCAAAGCCAACACGGCTGGCAGAAACTGCATTTTCGCCATCCAGCCAAGCCACTTGTGCGCAACGCCGGTGAAATCAAGCAGCAGCAGTGTAATCAACACATAAAACACAGCCGCCAGCACTATTCTAATTTTCCGTAACATCTCTATCTACAATCAAATATATTCTTCCCACAAATCTACACAAAAACTTCCAAACCACCCCCATCCCCCACCAAAAAAAAACACCCCCCTTATTTTATCTCCTTAAATTGCCTGACGAAGGCTTGTATTCCATATCTTCATGGGAGTGTTCCTTTATGGCACGCCCGATTGTGTGGCTCGTCGGTATCCGGATTTCAGGTGATTCCCGCAGGTGGCACTCGCTTCTGTTGACATTTTCCACGCAGTCACCGCCACAGAGGAACACGTCAGACATGGCTGACATTATCTCGTCCCACTGATAGCCGTTGTAGGTAGAACTGCGAACACCAAGAGTGCCGTTGAAGACTTTGTTAAGTGAAAGTGCATAAAAAGCCTTGCTTGCGCACGGCTCTTTCATTTAAGATAAAAGTAGAGGCATAGTATCCCTTACCCGGTTCATTACGAATCGGGGTAACTTGACAATACTGTATATTAGAAAGTTACGCTTCTGTCAAAAATCTAAAATTCATTATTTTTGGTATAGGAAACGCAAAAGTCTGGTAAAACTCATAGATACATATCTCATAAGTTCAGCCATGCCCTTTTTCTTGTCAGACCTTTTTTTCCGAAGTCTTTTCCATATCGAGAACACGGAATGGACTATTCTTTGTATGGAGTCAAGATTGCGGGCAGCTTTTGCCGACTTGCGTTTTATCCTGTCTTGCAGCAAATTGAAATCCAGTGCCCAATGCATGCTTTCTATCGACCAATGGTTTCGCACCAATGAGCCCAATGCCGGGGTGCTCGTTGGCAGACTGCTCACATACAGCCTCTTTTCAGAGGCATGTGCGCCAGATTTCTTTCTTACCGTTTCGGATTCATATTCTATAATCGTCATGTTTCCTCCCCACTTTTCCTTGTCAGCTATGATGTCAAGACCGTCAAAGACGCGATAAGTTCGGGTCTCTATTCTGCCATGCCCAAATTCCGGCCCCTCTGTGTAAGAATATGCCGGAGCGCACTCTTTGAGCCTGTCTTCCACGCCATAACGCAGAGATGGTTGATTTGCTTTCAGTTCTATCAGAAAATCACCCCCATTCTCCCTGATTCTGTCAATGATATTCTTCTGCATAGACATGGCGTCTGCTGTGACTATCTTTCCTGATATATTGATCTTGTCGATAAGCCGCGGTATTGCCTTTATCTCATTACTTTTCTCGCTGCAGGCTTCGGTAGCCAATGTGATTCCTGTGTTGTAGGAATAGGCTGATACAATATCCGGACTACGCCCGTTGTCCAGCACGGTGCCGCGCTCGGCTTTGCCATCCACGCAGATTATCTCCTTGCCGCAATCGTTTTTGAGCAGTTCACCGTGAAAGA
>OQWM01002054.1_pt1 | contig 13801 bp, 5 predicted proteins | sample 1691531 | NCBI WGS metagenome assembly OQWM01 (sample SAMN03418257, study PRJEB22391) | human gut metagenome | biome: human-gut; feature: organic feature; material: feces | host: Homo sapiens | place: Tanzania | collected 2013-01
AACGACTATTACTATAACGACGTGAATGCCGTTCCGGGCGTGGTCTACGACTATCGTATCAAGGGACAGGTGATGTGCTCTGGCAATCTGCTTGAGAGCGACGAGGTACTCACAGACGTTGGTTTCCGCACACCTACGGGCGACATCTACGGCCGCGTTACGTTCGAAAACGGACAGGCTGTGGCTGGAGCCAAGGTAACTGCTGAGCCTACCGACGGCTCTGGCGTTCCCGGCAAGTCGTACGTTTTCAGCGGTACGTCAAAGCTTACCGTCGACAACGAGTCGCTCTTGAAGGACGCTACGAAAGCTGCAACACTCCAGGCATGGGTGCGAGCAGACAAGGAAGGTACTATCATCGAGAAGCCGGGCATGTACAAGCTGGCATACAACAACCAGAAGATTGAGTTCACGGTAGGCTCTCAGACACTGAAGACTTCGAAGAAACTCAAGGATTACGCTTCTTCGGCACAGTTCGTACACCTCTCGGCAGTGGCAGACGCCACACACCTTATTATATATATAAACGGTAAGGCAGTGGCAGAAACCAAGCGTACGGCTCAGATTACGGGCAACGACAATAAGGTGGTGATTGGTGAAGGCTTCACCGGAGCCATCGACGAAGTTCGTATCTGGAACAAGGCGCTCAATGCTGACACTCTCGCCAACGACTACGACCGCTACATTGTAGGTAATGAGGACGGCCTGCAGGCTTACTATACCTTCGACTATTCGGTAGACAACGCCTTCTACGACATATCGTACAAGGGCACCAAGTACAACATGAACCATGGTGTGGCTACGGGCGTTACTACCAGTTCGAAAGACATCCCGACATCTGCACAGCTCGGCTACAGCAGCTATACAGCTGTGGACGGATCTTATCAGATTCGCTCACTACCTTACACCGGCAACGGAACCACTTATATGATTGTGCCTACTCTTGGCATACATCAGTTTGCGTCGGCTAAGGAGCTGCGCCTCATCAACTCGCAGGCACAGAGCCACACCGTAAACTTCACGGACAAGTCGTCGTTCAACATTTCGGGTAAGGTGATGTATAAGGGCGGCAACGTGCCCGTTGAGGGTGTTTCGTTTGCCGTTGACGGCGTAACCGTAATGGACGGCAAGAGCAATATCGTCAAGACCGATGCTAAGGGACAATTCACCATAAGCGTACCTGTAGGACAGCACGAGGTGAAGGCTGTGCTTGCCAACCATACATTTGAGAACGGCGGTAAGATTACCAACAGCGACGGAACCGACCGCAACTATCAGGACGACGACAACGGATTCGAAATCTTTGACGTTACAACAGTACGCTATATCGGACGTGTTGCCGGAGGTACCAAGCAGGAGGCGTTCCCCGTAGGACATTCGCTTTCGAAAAACAACCTCGCTGACGACGTACGCATCGAACTCACCTATCAGAACGATGCTTACAAGATGACGGCTGAAGCTCGCGAGACTACACTCAATCACGTCAAGGGCGTGTACGTAAGCAAGCAGCACCAGAACCGCGTAGCTTACAATGGCAACAAGATAACTATCTATCCTGACGCAGAAACGGGTGAGTTCTATGCCGACCTCATTCCTGAGAAGTATAAGATTAATGTAGTAGTGCCTGGTCATGACAAAATCCCGGGCAGTGGCGAAGACCTCAACCTCAGCAACGAGTTTGCACAGCAGAGCGAGGTGAACGAGTATGTCGACTCTATCTCGACTAAGGGCGAGTATGTCAATTGCAGCGATACTGTATATTACAACAAGAAGCAGCAGTTCATCAAGCGCTACACTCCGTCAATTCTCGTCAAGGAGAAGGTGAAGGGTAAATTGCTTGATTTCTTCGGAAAGGAAGAACTCAGCATCGCTACCCTCGATCAGACAAAGACTATAAAGGTAAAGACCTACAATCCTGACAATGCTGCACAGCCTTACACACTCGGCGTGCCGGTGTATGAGCAGGGACAATACGTGACTTATCACATCACCACTGCGGAGGTGTATGAATATAAGGATAAGGACGGCAGACGCAAGGAAGGCGTAAATGAGGACATCGTTCCTACGCCTGAGGCTAAGCTCTCATTCAGTAGAGGCGACATTGCGTACGGAACGCAGGAGGACATCACTACTGACGAGAACGGTGAGGCAGAATGGACTTTCCAGGTTAACAACCCTGAAATGACTTCGGCTCTGCGCTCAGCAGCTATGGATATGACCTACAGCGAAAACAGCCAAAGCACATCTTCTACAACAATCAACTGGAAGGGTGGCTTTGACGGCAAGGGCAATACTAAGGCTATCGTAATTGGTGCAAAGACTCTGGGATCAGACTTCGTAACGAACGGACCTGACAAGGTGCTCTTCGTACTGCGCGACCCACCGGGAAGCAACTCTTATGCTTATCTTGAGAAAGGCGTAACCGTTACTTCTACCAGTACCTATGAGGGTAATGTAACAAATGAGGGAGTATTGAACAACGAGGCAAAGGTTGGTGCCAAGGTCATCACCTTCACCGGTCTTGGTGCCGGAGTGGTGAACGAGAACGATGTGAAGAACGAATTCTCATTCGGCGCTTCTCACAGTGAGACAATCGGTGGTACTGACTCTGACACTAAGACGATGACCACTACCACACGCTTCGAGACAAGTAGCGACCCGCAGTATGTGGGAAGCGACGGCGACCTCTTCGTAGGCTATTCTACTAATATCGGCGTGGGCAAGACCGAAAACATCGCCGTTACTACACGTGAGATGTATCAGGCCAATCCTTCAGAATACGAACTGTTCGGCAATGTTACTCCCGAAAACAGTGAATATCTGCTTGTGAAGACTACTGGTCTGGGACTTTCGCAGAAGTATGGCACTATGTTCACCTATCCGCAGGTGCACATCGAGCAGGTGCTGTTGCCTAAACTTGAGGATGTACGCAACAAGTTGCTGCATCAGCAGGCTGAAGGTGTAGACTTCCAGGCTATGGCTGACAACACCAAACTCCCTGTATACGTTTCGAAGTTGGCAGCTGACGATCCTAACTTCGGCAAGAGCAACAACGACAAGGTGTTTAAGGGTGCCAATGCCAACGACCCGATTGACGGACCAAGTTACAAGATCTACACTCCGGCAGGACAGCCGTTGAAGGAGGATACTATCATGTTCCTCAATCAGTCGATTGACAACTGGAAGATGCAGCTTCGCAATAACGAGGAACAGAAGGTCAAGGCAGAACTCATGCAGAACCATTCGTTCCAGGGCGGTGCTTCTTACGAATACTCTGAGGAGTATGAGGTTGGACGCTCGGAGACTCAACGCTTCTCTATCTTGATTGGCGCTCAGTTCACCAACAACTTCGGATGGACACTCAACGGCACTGGTATGGTGCTCACTGTAGACGAAAGCCTGACCACAGAGCATGGCGGCGAGTTCTCAACTGAGGAAACTGCACGCCACTGCAAGGGCTACGTGCTCGCAGAGGAAGGCTCTGACTACATTTCTGTAGACGTATGTCGTGAGGCTGGATACAAGAACGGCGACCAGTACATCAAGTACAAGGACATGAAGGATGAAAAGGGACAGACATTCTCTACATTCATCTTCAAGACCCGTGGCGGTGCTACGTCTTGTCCGTTCGAGGGCGAATACAAGACCAAGTATTACGAACCGGGACAGCACGTAATCAATGAGGCTACCGTTCAGATGGAGGTTCCGGAGATAACCGTTGAAAAGGACTTCATCGAGAACGTTCCTTCAGGCAAGTCGGCTTACTTCACTCTCTATCTGCGCAACAACTCTGAGTCGCAGGACGACAATTGGTATAACCTCGTTATTGACGATGCAAGCAATCCTAACGGAGCACAGCTGCTCATCGACGGCGCACCTATCGGCAACGGCAGAGCATTGCTCGTACCGGCAGGCGGAACACTTACCAAGACGCTCGAAGTGCGCAAGGGTTCGGTGATGAACTATGACAATCTCCGACTGATGCTTCAGTCGCAGTGTCAGTGTGACCCAACCGACTTCCAGGACGATGTATATGACGACGTGACATTCAGCGTTCACTTCACTCCTTCTGCCACAAGCGTGAGCCTGAAGAAGCCTACCGACAACTGGACATACAACACCAAGTTGGCAACGGCTGAGGTAAACGGCGTGCAGAAGCATTACATGGACGTAGTGATTGACGGATTCGATGTGAACTACGACAACTTCCATCGCATCATGCTTCAGTTCAAGCCGTCGTCAGGAAGCGACAACGACTGGACAACGCTCATGAGCTACTACAACGACCAGACTCTCTTCGACCAGGCTGTGAAGAATGGTATGAATGCTGAGATGATCAAGGCAGCTGATGCCGGTACTATCAAGTATCGCTGGTTTATGGACGACCAGCAGGATCAGCGTTACGACCTGCGTACTGTAGGTACAAGCATGATCAACAATGAGGAGGTATACAACTATTCTGCCGTACACAGCGGCATCAAGGATATGTATAATCCACGCCTCTTCGGTAGCGCACAACCTGCTAATGGCGTGCTCACTGTCAACGATGAGGTAAAACTCACGTTCAACGAGCCGATAGCCGACGGACTGCTCACCGACAACAACTTCTCGGTAACGGGCATCCGCAACGGTGCACAGACCGACCATAGCGTAAGCGTACGACTCGACGGCAAGAACGACGAACTTGTTTCTGAGTTCCAACGCAATTGGAGCGGCAAGAACCTGACTATAGAAATGTGGACTCTTGCAGACAAACCGCAGGACGCAGTACTCTTCAGCCAGGGCAATGCCAACAGTTCTATCGAACTTGCAACGACAAGCGACAACCGCTTGAAGGTGAAGGTGGCTGACAAGACCATTATCAGTGACCGTCCGTTCGATTACGAACAGGGTACATGGGCACACGTGGCTCTCGTATATAACAATGAGGGTAACGTATCGGCTTACTACAACTACAATCAGCTTATCAGCGCTGCTGAGGTGGGCGAGTATAATGGCGAGGGCACTTATGTGTTCGGAGCCAGTGTGGACGGAAGCGGACACTTCGCCGGCAAGATGCATGGTGCACGTATCTGGGACAAGGTGCTGACACCGGCACGTCTTCAGACCAATTCGCTGACTATGCTCTCTGGAGCAGAAAGCAATCTCATTGCTTACTATCATATGTCGGAGGCTAAGGGCAACGTGCTTGCCGACAAGGCACATGGAGCCAACCTCGATATGCGTGGAGGTGAATGGGCTAATCCGGAAGGTCGTGCAGCTGCATTCAACGGCAAGGACCAGTATCTGAAACTATCTTCGGGCAGTTCATGTGTAGTAGACAACACTATGGACTACACCATCGAGACATGGTTTAAGGCTGACGATGCACAGCAGACTGCTACCATTATCTCTAACGGACGTGGCGATGGTGAGGAAATGGGCGGTTCGCTCAATCTCTTCGCACTCAATTTGGAGGAGGGCCGACTGGTATTCCATAACAATGGAGTGCGTGTGGCATGCGACGGAAGCTTTGCTGACAACGACTGGCACCACGTTGCTGTAGCCGTCAACCGTACAAGCGGTCGCGGACAGATATACGTGGACGGCAAGCTCAACACTTACTTCGAAGCAGCTGACCTCGGTGGCATAGCAGCGGCTTACATCCACCTCGGTGCACGTGTATGGACTCCTGCTGACAACCTTCAGCATGAGACAGCCGACAACTTCTTCAAGGGTGAGATTGACGAGGTGCGTGTCTGGAATCTCTATAAGAGCGAGACTCTCGTGGAGAACGGCAACAGCAACCGACTTGACGGCACTGAGAAGGGACTCTTGGCTTACTACCCGTTCGAGACATACATCGAATGGCAGGGTGTGAAGGAACTCCAGTTCTCTCTGAAAGACCAGAAGCAGCAGGCTGACCCGACACAAAAAGTGCCTGACGCAGTGGCTGTAGGAGGCGACGTAGAGACCAAGGCCTCAGCGCCAATTAAGGCAAAGGGACCCGAGAGCAAGCTTCTTTACGACTTCGTAGTCAATAACGATGCTCTCATAATCAATCTGAAGGAGCCTTACGAGCGTATCGAGAAGACTATCGTGAAGTTCACCGTTGACGGCGTACGCGACAAGAACGGCAATGAGATTCTATCGCCGATAACATGGAGCGCTTACATCGACCGCAACCAGTTGAAGTGGAGTGACAACGCTCTCACCGTTACAAAGAAGCTCAACGAGGAGAAGACCATCAAGGTGAAGGCACTCAACAACGGCGGTTCAATCGAACACTTCACCATCGAGAACCTTCCTTCATGGCTGGAGGCAGAACCTGCAAGCGGTACTATAGACCCGACTTCGTCTGCCGACATCGTGCTGACCATCGACCCAAGTCTGAACATCGGCACTTACGACGAGACTCTCTATCTGCGTGGCGACAACAATGTAGTGGAGGCTCTGCAGCTCACCGTCAAGGTGGAAGGCGAGAAACCGGAATGGACAGTCAATCCGGCTGACTTCAAGTACAACATGTCTGTCTTCGGCAAGCTATATATTAATAAGGTATATTCTTCCGACAATGAGGACATGCTCGCTGCATTCAGTGGCGGAAAGTGCGTCGGCGTATGCAACAACCGTTACTACAAGCAGAACGATATGTACTATGCTATGCTCACGGTCTACTCTAATGACGTAAGCAACTCTGACCTTGAGTTCCGCATCTGGGACGCAAGCACCGGACGTACCTATATCGCACAGAGCGAAAAGCCTATAAGTTTCGCCAACAACTCAGTTGTAGGCAGTCCTTCACAGCCTGTGCTGTTCACAGCCAAGGACTATCGTGTGCAGACCATCAACCTGAATGAGGGATGGACGTGGATTTCCACCAACATCGCATCCGACAAGCTTAACGACCTCAACAAGTTGCTTGCCAACGGAAAGTGGACTTCTGACGACCAGGTAAAGAGCGAGCAGTACGGCTTCGCATCATGGACCAAGCGCAATGGATGGATGGGATCGCTCACCGGCATTGACAACGACCAGATGTATCTCGTACACAGTTCACAACCTCAGACACTGAGCATCTCAGGTCCGGCAGTCGATCCGACATCGCACAAGTTCACAATCCGCGGAGCTAAGGCAGACGGAACACCTCGCTGGAACTACATCTCATACCTGCCATCTGACAACTTCACACTCAAAGAAGCTCTCGCTGGCTATGATGCAAAGGATGGCGACATCGTGAAGTCGCAGACACAGATGGCTATGTACAGTGGCAATCTGGGATGGATAGGCAGTCTTACATACATGGAGAACGGAAAGGGATACATGCTACAGCGTCAGTCGCAGGACGACACTGTTCTGCAGTATCCGTCGAAGACTTCAGTAGGACGCAAGACAAGAGCGGCTGTAGCTGTAGCCCAAAACGCAGACGACACATCAGGATACTTCCCATACTCTGCCAATATGACGGCTGTAGTAGAAGTAGAAGGTGTAGAGCTTGAGCAAGGCGACCGTCTTGTAAGCTATATATCAGGCGAACCACGCGGCAATGCTGAAGCAATAAACCTGCCCGACGGCAGAACCATCTTCATGCTTACCGTGGGTGGCGACAAGCCTGCAACTGTAGACATGACCATTGAACGCGACGGCAACGTCATCGCCAAAGCTGCAGACGCTATCGGCTATGCAACCAACAGCAATGTCGGTACCATCAACGAACCGATGCGCATCAGCTTCATCGGCAATGAAGGCGGACTCTATGTCTATCCTTCACCGTTCGATTCGCAGCTTAAGATACGTGCCAACGTGAACCGCAACGCCCAGACCGACGTCTTCATAAGCGATGTAAGCGGCAAGCGTATCATAGCATGGGACAACTGCAACGACAATGGCAACGTAGACCTCACATGGAATGTAGGCAATACAGTTCCTTCGGGAGTGTATATCGTAAGCATCTCAATAGATGGCAAGATTTACTCTACGAAAGCTATCAAGAAGTAATATAAACAGATAATCTATATGAAGTATATAAAATATCCATTGATTGCCGCATTGTGCTTCTTCATGACACAATGCACCGAAGAGGATGGCAAGACTTATCCACAGCAACCCGCTCCTAACTGGAGCGCGGTTGCAGAGGACTTTGTCAGCGATGTCCCGGTATGGCAGGTGGCGGACAACGCCCCTGCTTCAGCTCCAGGATGGAAAGCCGACTTCAGCAGCAACGAGCAGGCTCCGTCGTGGACCGACCCTGACAAGAGCGTCTATCCGATGAGCATGACCGCCGTAGTGCGTCTCACTCCAATCCTCGAGACTCTTGCTACAGACGGCGATATGATGGCTGCATTCATTGGCGGCGAGTGTCGTGGAGTGGCTAAGAAGGTAATGAACGACGGCGTACGCCTTTTCTTCATTCACGTCAAGGCTCCTTCAAGCGAGAACGGCAATGTGGAGTTGCGCTATTATAGCGCTGCCTCCAAGCGCGTGTACGTATCAGTAGCAGCCGACGTCAAGTATGAAGTTGACAAAATCTACGGTACCGCCGAGAACCCAGAGTACCCCGACTTCGAGCAGTCAGGCCCCTACCCCATTGCCACTAAGGCATGGGTGAATGTAGACAAGGCACAGTTGCCGTTCGCCATCGGTAATGGCGACGAACTTCAGGCTTTCGTAGGCGACGAGTGCCGCGGCATAAAGCACGTGGAGAACGAGGCTGACATGCTCTACTGGTATGACATACTCGGTCGTACAGAGGGCGAGAAGGTGACGTTCCGCTATTACAGCGCAGAGAAGAAGCAGGTGTACGTTTCCGAACAGGCATACGTCATCGGCAAGCGAGGTTCGGTGATTGGTTCTGAAGACCAGCCACAAACCCTCACCTTTGTACCGCAAGGCAGCATGACAGCATACCTTACTCTCGATGACGTAACAGCCGGCTATGCCGACAAGAGCGGCGACAAGCTGGCGGCTTTCGTAGGAAATGTATGCGCCGGAATAGGCGAAATAGTGGGCGAAAAGGACGGCAAATCTGTGTATAAGATGGTGATAAACAGCGTCAGCTCACAATCAGCAGCTGTAGACATTCGCTATTACAGCCATCGCAACAGCTATGTGTTCACCGCACCTGCATGCATTACGTTTGCCGACGGCAAGGTGGAAGCATCACTCGAGAATCCACTCACCCTACCGCTCGTAGTTAACGGCAAGCATCCGCTTAAGATGACGGCTTGCGTGGCATTGCCACAGAACATTGCCCGTCAGGCAACTGCCGAGGACATGATGGCAGCATTTGTAGGTACAGAATGTCGCGGTACGGCAAAGGCAGAGCAGACAGAAAACGGCGAATATGTCTTCCGTATGGAGATAAACGGCAGCATGGGAACAGAAGAAACCGTCACGCTGAAGTATTATTCCACCCGTAATGCCTATCTGTATCAGGCAGCCTCAGCATTCACCTTTGCCAACGGCGAAAGCTATGGCACTTCGGGAGAGCCTCGCATTCCTGCTTTTGTCATTGTTGAATAAGCTTAAAACCTATCTGTATATATGAACAAGAAAACTATAATAAGCTTGATGCTTGGGGGCATGTCGTTGCTCCCGGCATCAGCACAGAACGGATGGTTTGTCGATGCGGGCGGAGGCGTGCAGACAATATTCTCAAGCGATGCCCGAAAACTGGATTTCGGCAAGCGTCTCACTCCTTCATACACCATCGGCGTAGGTAAATGGATTACTCCAACTCTTGCCATGCGCCTGCAGATTGGCGGGTATTCGCTCAACGGCATGTCTACATCCGAAGGACTCTATCTGCGCGATCCGCAGACCGACGGATCAATATTCGGAACTCACGACCCTGTTATAGATAATGTGACAGTAAATCCCGACGGCACCTATCGTCATTATCTGCGCTACGTCAACGCACATGCCGACTTCATGGTGAGCCTTTCGCGTCTGCTATTCAGCGGTCAGGGTAAGTTCGACGTGCTTCCGGCTGTAGGATTGGGCTATGCCCGTTCGTTCGCTTATCGTGGCACGGCAGCTACCAACTCGCTTACAGCCAACTTCTCGGTTATGGCAAAGTACAAGGTAATGAAATGTCTGGATGTAAATCTTGAGATAGGTTCGGCACTCATGCCCGACCACTTCGACGGTCGCATCACGGGCAAAAAGTATGAGCCTACGCTTGGAGCCACACTCGGACTGAGCTACAACTTCAATGCTGCCAAACCATACGTCAAGAAGGAACGCATACGTAAGCAACGTCGTGAAGCCGTAGTCGACACCGTGTATATGGTTGAGAGGATTGTGGAGCGTCCCGTCTACAAGGATCGCATTGTAGAGAAGCCGGTGGCAAAGAAACAGAATCCGTTCCGTCTCGCCTCCATCAGCTTTGCTTATGCATCCGCCAAACCGTCAGCCAAGCAGGACATCGTGTTTGCGAACATAGTAGAATATCTCAATCAGAACCCTTCAGCCCGCATCCGTCTGGACGGTTATGCCGACAAGGATACTGGAAAAGCAAGAACCAACCTCATGCTTTCTATACGCCGAACCGACAGCGTGCGAAACATTCTGATAGAACGTTACAACGTCGCCCCGTCGCGTATCGAGGCACAAGGCATAGGCAGCAATGCCCAACCGTATGAGAACAACAAACTCAATCGTGTAGTAATAGTAACTGCAATACCTGAATAAAGCACATATAAAGCAAGTAAAAGAAAGGAGAGTCAGCAATGGCTCTCCTTTCTTATTTCCAATCTCTCCTTTCTTATTTCTAATCTCTCCTTTCTTATTTCCACTATGCAATACTGAACCATGTCCCTTTACTATCGTGACACTAATGTCAGGAACGTGATATAAAGACACGTTACACGCCTTGAAATGATCGTATCATGCCATGAAACGACCATATCATGCCTTGAAATGACCGTATCATGCCTTGAAATGAAGATTTTTTACTGAACGCTGATTCCATATTAACAACATCGTTCGTCATAGTTTTGTATAATAACAGCGTTTGCTGTTAACGTAGCTTTTCACCTCTTTCCCTCAACATATTCCTTCGTTCATCCTCCGTTCATCCTTCGTTCATCCTCCGTAGTGAACTCGATCTACCTCCGTAGTGAACTCGATCTGCCTCCGTTAACGAAGCGGAGGTATAACGGAGGTGTAACGGAGGCATAACGGAGGCATAACGAAGGTATAACGAAAGCATAACGAAAGCATAACGGAGATGCAGCGAAGAGCGAACGAAGAAGGAACGAAGGATCCAAAATCAATTATTTTGATAACACTTTCCAATATCCACTCTTGAAACTGCCGACACGTTCTAAATAGCCAGTCTTTTTGAGAAATGCTATTTCACGCTTGGCGGTGGCATCCGACAATCCTGTTTTCTCACAAAGCCTTTCTCTGCTTAGATTCTTTTCCTCAGAGAACATCCGCAAAATCATCTTCTGCCTCTCGGTCAAGTTTATTGGGTCATTTATTGGGTCATTTATTGAGTCATTCAATGAACCAGATGCAACATTGTTCTGAATATGCAGAGTCAATTTCACTTGCATAAGTTCAGGCTGTTCCAATAACTCAGGCTTTATCCAATGCTTTTCATTCCATGCGTTTAGGATAAGTGGGAAACCCGAGCCAAGGTTCTCGCCATAGCCTATCATACGGAACATATTCTGCATACGCTGATTACGTGCCTTTGACTCGCCACCTTTGTAAATCTGCTCAATAGGCAGTTTCAGAAGTCCTGGATTGGTCAGAACAAAACAATCGTCATACTTTTCAACTTTCAGCACTCCATTCACCATAAAATCGGAATGAATAACCATATTTGTAACGGCTTCACGCACAGCCTTGGCTTGAAGCGTATCGTCTTTGCGCACTACACCGTCCATACTGAAAGGGTGAGGCAAATCACGTGTCAGTTTCGGAATGACCATGCGGATAAAGTTGAACAGGTTGTTTTCCCAAGTCCCATCGTATGTCAATCGGTCGCTATAGCGTTGGTCGCCTATCAAATTGGATTTATCAATGTAGTCCATTCGCAGATTGTCAAAACGCTCACGAACAGGCAATCCTTTGCCAAACATTAAAAGTCCAGCCATAGTCAGTCCTTCTTTTCCTGTCCTTCGGTCTCGTGTATAACCTCCAAAGTTCGTTAGAAACTCCTTGTGTTCTGCCGAGTTCCATTGATGCTCTGGATGCAAGTTCTGAAACATCTGACGGAAGCGTTCCAATGTTGGAATGTCAATGTCGACCATTGTGTAGTATTCCAGCAACAATCCGTCATTGCCAGCTTCATTGGCATCACGGAGCATCATCTTCAACTCTTGCTCCGTACAATGATAGTCGCCTTCATGGTTGCGTTTGAAAGTTCCTCTTGACAGATTGTTGTTGATATAGACAGGACGGACTGTATAATCGGCACGAGGCACGTTGATGGCAATAACCTTTTTGCCGTCAACATCTATCGTCTGAATGTCATCGTCGTACAGAAGATTGATATTCACCTTCTCACGACTATTTACAGTATTCCACAAGTCCTTGCGGATTTTGTCTGCATCCTCAACACCAACGATTTCAAACCGCTTGGTATTGTTTTGCTCGTCCATGTGCTCTACCACACCCAACAGAATGGTTCCACCGTATGTGTTGGCAAAAGCGGAATAAGTGTCCCAAAGAGAATTTGGCACACCTTTCGTCGCTTTCTTACATTCGAGCGTTACACGCTCACCGTCTAAAAGAATTTGTCTTATATTCATTGCCATTTGTATTTATGCAAAACTAATTATATTTTCCAAAGCACTATGCTCTATCTAATCGATGTAATTCACATGATACAACATCTTCATTTGCAACTTTGTTACTTAATAACATATCAAATAGGACATCTCGTCCAATAAGTTTTACTCCTGTTCCATTCGCTAAATCTATGGCACCGGTGGTGAAAGAAGAATTGGACAGCAACAATTAAGATTGCTTTTCTATTGGCCAAAACAAATCCTGTATCTCAACATTCAAATATTTGGCAATCTCCACCAAAGTCTCGACATTTGGCTGTATGGTGTTGGTGCGCGACATGCTTTCATCTTCATACGCGAATGTGCCATTTTTTATGCCTTCTATAATAGTCTTGTATAGCCGTTGGCAACTGGCTTTTGTAGTCGCCTATGTACCGTACAACTGAAAGGAAGCGTAAGACTTCCATTCGTCGCAGGTGCTAAGTATTATAATTCTTGTCATAATTATCCGTCGCTTTTTAAGGGGTCTATAATATTCGTCTCATACCACACTGCCGCCTGTGCCATCGTGTCCTTCAGTTCCTCGATAATCTGCATGTGGTTGTTCTGAGTGATGGTGATATGCCGTTCTGGGTGTTGTCCGTCATGGTCGCCACTTGCCAGATGGATGATGCAGAATGTGCGGTCGGTGTCGTGATGGGCTACCATGCCTCGCTCCTTGAGAGCTGCCACTGTGCGGTCGAAGTCTGCCGGAGTGGTGGGAATCACCTGCAGCACGCTCCAGGGATGTTCCTGAGCCGTGAGGAGTGTGTGTCCTTCCTGCTCACTAAGCAGGAAGGAATGAATTGTGCTGGATGTTTTCATATAATTAAGCAACTTTTTCGATGTCCTTCATATATGATGTTACACTAATATCTTCACGTATGCGACCGTATACTTCGTATTACACCACTTAGATACGGTTGCAGGATCTTTACCCAATTGTTCAGCGAGCCATTTGTTGGTTCGTTTCTTTTCAGCCAGGACGACCTTTAGTCTGTTTATATCTTTACTCATATTTGCGTATAATTATTTGGAAAGTA
>OQWM01002057.1_pt1 | contig 13790 bp, 8 predicted proteins | sample 1691531 | NCBI WGS metagenome assembly OQWM01 (sample SAMN03418257, study PRJEB22391) | human gut metagenome | biome: human-gut; feature: organic feature; material: feces | host: Homo sapiens | place: Tanzania | collected 2013-01
TGAACATTAATTATTCCATTAATTTTTTCGTTAATGTTCATTCTCGTTAGGCCGACAAATTGCAGTTTACCCACACGAAACAACATAGCCCCGAAAAAGATTAACGAAAAGATTAATGAACAAGATTAATGGTCGATTAATGAAACATTAATGTTAAAAAAACAAGCGCGAAGCGCGCCTTAATGTTACCCCCCAAAGCGCGAAGCGCATCTTAATGTTCAATTTTATAAGTCGCAAAATGTTTATTTTTCATACTTTATGTTACCTTTGCATTATAATAAAATTTGAATATTATGAAGGACTATTTTTATATCGACAGCAACAATGAGCAGAAGGGCCCTATCAGCCCGCTCAATTTCTCCATATATAATGTTACGCCCGACACGTTAGTATGGTGTGAGGGCATGGCGGATTGGATGCGTGCAGGCAGTGTGGACGAATTGCATGACGTCTTTGTTACACAACAGACACAGGCCACTCCACCTCCTTATGCGAATAATGGGGGCGGCTATAACCAACAGCAAGCGCAGTCGTTTCAGCAACCGCAGCAAACCATGCAGCCTTGTCCTGATAGCAACTTAGTGTGGGCCATACTTACCACCGTGCTTTGTTGCTTGCCATTTGGCGTTGTGGCCATTGTTTATGCTTGCAAGGTGAACGATCGATATGCCGTGGGTGACGTTCAAGGTGCTATTGATGCTTCACAAAAGGCTAAGAAATGGTCTATTTATAGTGCCGTCACCTCTCTCGTGATTGGTGTGATCTATCTATTTGTTGTTGTGTGTTTAGGACTTGCTTCTACTCACCTCTAAGAGAATTACACTATGATACAAAATAATAATCTGCAACCTCCATGTCCTGATAATCACATGGTGGGTGCTATTCTCAGCACCATTTGCTGCTGCTTGCCCTTTGGAATTGTCGCTATTATTAAAGCTTCGCAGGTCAACTCGCTTTATTTACAAGGGCAGTATAATGCAGCTTGTGTTCGTGCAGCTGAAGCTCAGAAGTGGACTACCATATCTGTAATCCTTGGTATCCTCTCAATGGGGTGTGCTGCTGGACTGCGTTACTTCAATTAGTTTCAATTATGTAAAGTTAGTTAGGGTGTTCAATTCCATGTTCCGATTTTTGCTATACCATTGCTGCAAAAATCGAAACATGGAATTTTGTACACCCAAATTGATTATCAACGTGATGTGACTTTATTACCTCATAACCCTCCCAACTCACATAACCTCCCTATCCCCTTATGTCATCAGCCTTATTTATGCTCATCACTCTGGTGGGCTATTTTTTATTGTTATTATTCCTCTCTCACCGTGCAGCAGTAAAGGGCGCCAAGGGCAATGATGCTTTCTTTCGTGCTGGACGCCAATCGCCTTGGTGGTTGGTAGCCTTTGGCATGATAGGTGCCAGCATATCGGGGGTAACGTTTATTTCCGTGCCAGGTTGGGCCGCTTCGACGGGCATGACCTATTTACAGATGTGTATGGGCTTTATTGTAGGTTATGCAGTCGTAGCCTTTGTGCTCTTACCCTTATACTATCGGTTGCGGCTTACCAGTATTTATGCCTATTTAGGACAGCGCTTTGGCGCACGCACCCATCGCACGGGAGCACTCTTCTTCGTGTTGAGTAAACTTACGGGAGCAGCAGCGCGCCTTTATCTCGTATGTATTGTCTTGGCGCAGTTTGTAGTAACTCCTTTGTTGGGTGATGGAATTGTACCCTTTGTTCTAACCACGTTATTTGTATTATTACTCATCTGGCTCTACACCCAGCGTAGTGGTATTCAGACGATTGTTAAGACTGATGCGCTCCAAACGGCCTGTCTCCTTTTAGCGGCCGTAGGCATCATGATAGTAGCGGCCGATAAGATGAATTTAAGCTTTGCGGGAGTCATCACTACGATTACGCATAGTCCTATGTGTCGCGTGTGGGAATGGGACGCAATGAGTCGGCAGGCCTTTTGGCGCCAATTCTTGAGTGGCGTGTTCATTGTCATTGTGATGACAGGATTAGATCAAGACATGATGCAGAAGAACCTCACCTGCCGCACCCTACGCGAGGCACAAAAGGATATGTGTACCTATGGTCTCGCTTTCTTGCCCGTCAATGCTCTCTTCTTAGGTTTAGGCATTTTGCTCTATACTCTTTGTGCAGCGCAACAACTCACGCCGCCAACTGTGGGTGATCAACTATTGCCCTGGCTTGTAAGTTCGGGTACATTGGGCATTTGGGTTATCATTCCTTTTACCATAGGCATAGTAGCTGCCGCCTTTTCGAGTGCCGATTCTGCCATGACAGCACTTACTACTACTATTTGTATCGACTTATTAGGTATTGACGAATCGTGTGAAGGTAGCACTGCAGCTGTCGCGACGCGCCGCCGTGTTCACCTCGTTGTAGCACTGCTTTTCATGCTCTGCATCATCTCCTTTAGAGTGATAGGTAATGACAACGTGCTCAACTCCATTTACGTCATGGCTTCCTATACTTATGGTCCTTTATTAGGACTTTATACTTTTGGCTTGTTTACTCATCGTGCTGTCAACGATCGTCTTGCTCCCTATATCTGTTTAGCTGCCCCCATCGTTTGTGGCTTACTCGACCACTATGCCCCTCTGCTATGGGGCTACACTTTTGGTTACGAATTGCTCTTATTGAATGGGTTATTTACTATGTTGGGGTTAGCCTTAGTTCAGAGAAACAGGTCAACTACCCACAGGCTAAAGACCTGTGGGCTTGAAAAAGCCCAAGTTGATTAGTCTAAGCACTTCGAGTGCTACGTTAGGAGAGAATATATAGTTACCAAGTGGGTGTTTGCTCAAGCCCCTTGCTCTAAGGTTAGTGATTAAACAATTCTGTGAGGTAGGAATAGTGTCGCTAACATATAAACCTCTCCATAACATTGACGATGAGCATTTAACGGAGAAATTCGACTTATAGTAATTTTTAAAAAGTAAAACGAATGGTTTATGTAATAAACAAAGAAGGACAAGCACTCATGCCGACTGAAAGGTTTGGCAAGGTTAGAAGATTATTGAAAAATGGTCTTGCCCACGTTGTATGTCGTATCCCATTCACAATTCGATTGGATTATGAGACAACTCATTTCGTTCAGCCCATAAGTTTGGGCGTAGATGCTGGTAGCAAACATATCGGCATATCGGCAACAACAAGTGAGAAAGAATTGTATGCAGCAGATGTAGAACTGAGAAATGACATTGTAGAGAAGCTATCAACCCGTAGAGAACAAAGAAGAACTCGTAGAAATAGATTATGTTATCGTAAAGCCCGTTTTACCAACAGATTATCTTCAAAGCGCAAAGGTTGGTTAGCTCCATCTGTTGAAAATAAGATTCAAACACACTTGACCGTTGTAGAGAAAATACATAAGTTTCTACCAATCACTAAAATAGTAGTTGAAACTGCTTCATTTGACATACAAAAGATTAAGAATCCAAGTATATCAAGCGAAGAATATCAACGAGGAGAACAACTTGATTTCTTTAATGTGCGTGAGTATGTGCTGTTCAGAGACAACCACACTTGCCAACATTGCAAGGGCAAGAGTAAAGACCCTATCTTGAATGTGCATCACATTGAAAGTAGAAAAATTGGAGGAAACTCTCCAAGCAATCTAATCACGCTATGTGAATCTTGCCACAAGGCATATCACAGTGGTAAGATAGACCTGAAGGTAAAACGTGGCGCATCATTCAGGGATGCTGCATTCATGGGGATTGCTCGTTGGACTACATACGAGAGGCTAAAGAATATCTATCCTAATGTAAGCATTACTTTTGGATATATTACAAAGAACACTCGTATCACTAATGGGCTACCAAAAGAACATTATGTGGATGCGAGATGTATAAGTGGTAATCCTAAATCAAAACCGCTTGGGTTTTATTTCTACCAAAAGAAAGTACGTTGTCAGAATAGACAAATACACAAGGTTAATTTCTTGAAAGGTGGAAGGAAGAAACTCAATCAGGCACCATTCTTGGTAAAAGGGTATAGGTTGTTTGATTTAGTTGAATATCAAAAGAATTTGTATTACATATTTGGAAGAAGAAATAGTGGTTTTTTTGATATTAGAAAATTGGACGGAACAAAAGTAAACAAAGGATCTATCAGTTGTAAACAAATACGATTAGTAGATATAAGAAGAAGTATATTAACTGAAAGAAGGAATAGTTGTTCAATTCCTCCCACAAACTAAAGATTTGTGGGTTTCCTTGATCTGTTTTTTATGAAATGGAGTGGGGAAGATGTATAAAAAAATGAGGCAGTACGCGCTTCACAGCGAATATTGCCTCTCGTCATTTACCTAAAAAACACTATTACCTTATAGCTTGTTATAACATAGACCTACCAAACATTCAAAAGTAAAATGCTTATGGTCTATATTATCTTTTTTTCTGTACGCAAAGATACATTACAATGTTTCTTCAAGCCAAACTTTTTAGACAAATCACCTTATTCTATCGACGAATTTTGCAAGTCAATATTATAACGGTATTTTTATGCACTCTTTTTAATGTTTTGGTATAAACTGCAATTTGTCGAATAGACAGGAATGAACATTAACGAATAATTAACAAAAAAATTAATGAAATAATTAATGTTCAATTAATGATAATTAATGTTCAAAACAACGCGCGAAGCGCGCCTAAACTTAAACGTTAACTATTTATGTTATGCGCTTCGCGCTTTGTTTTGAACATTAATTATCATTAATTGAACATTAATTATTTCATTAATTTTTATTCTTGTTCTATTCGACAAATTGCAGTTTATCTATCAGAAAGGATACCCAATGGCAAAGTGTAGGCCGAGTCCGTCTTTAAAACGTTCGATGTTATAAAAGCCAGACTTAGAGGTAGCATAGGGAGCATGCAAACCGATACCAACATCAAAGCGAATAACCAAGAAATCGAGGTCATAACGTAATCCAACACCCGTGCCAAGGGCGATGTTCTTGAGTGTAGAAGCGGTAAGTTGTGCGCCAGGGCGCTTTGCATCATGACGAAGCGTCCACACATTGCCCGCATCTAAAAAGATAGCACCATGCAGGTCGCCAACGAGGCGAGCGCGAAGTTCAGCATTCGCCTCCAACTTAACATCACCCGTTTGGTCCATGTAAGAGTACTTGCTATTCTTAGGACGATAAGCACCAGGACCTAACGAACGCACCGTAAAGGCACGAATACTATTGGCACCACCTACATAGAATTGATCCGTGTAAGGAGCCGCTTCGCTATTGCCATAACTATAAATCACGCCACCAAATAGGCGCGTGGCAATGTTGATATTGGGTGTCAACTTAAATAGTTTATGCGCCTCAGCAGTCAGTTTGAGATATTGTGCAAAAGGATTGCCAAAGAGATTTTTATTACGTTTAGTCAACTTCTGACCAGCAACGGCATAAATGGCCGAAGTGATATTGCCGGCCTCCTTTATCGACAACTGCACCCACCAAGGATTATTGCTACTCATCGCGCTTTGATAAGTAAAAGCATACGACAACGAAGGCACAAATTGATTGCGCATCGAAACGTAAAGGGCGGGGTTGGCCGTCATGATAGAGTCGAAGATGTGTGTCGTATGATTTAGGCGGTCAAAATCAAGGCTGAATAGCGTTAAGTCATGCTGAGCTGTAGTGCGCTTGTACCAATGGTAGTTGGCACTAATACCGAAACTCACCATGTTGAAGAACTTAGAACGATTCTTCCAATCCGCATCTAATGCAAATTGTGTGGAAGAAGGGAAACGCACCCTTCTGCGACTTATCCCGGGAAAAACAAAACGTGGGAACTTAAAGGCCAACTGCGTGCCAAGTTCGTAAGAGTTGAGTAACGAGTTGCGGCCGTTGGTGTTGCGTCCTGTTTGCCATTCATACGAACCGAATATCTTAAATGACACCTTTTCAGCTCCTCGGAAAGCATTACGCTTGGCGAGTTCATATGAGATACCTGGCCCCACCTGCTGATTGCTCTTCATGGTTGCATTCATTTCAAAGGTGGAGTCATAGAGCTTATCCATTACGGCCGAAACGACCACATCAAGTGTATCGCACGTGGCTGAAGTGTCGCGTGGCACGTAACTAACGTCCACCTGACTCAGTACCCCCAGTTGCCCTAACTTTGTGCTGGTCATCGTTTGGTCCTCTTGGGTGTAGCGTTCGCCCTTGCGATGAGCGATAGCGTGACGCCACATATTGGCACGCAGGGGCATCTTTTTACCAGCAAAGCTATAGGTGTAGTTGCGACGTACCAAGGTCGAATCAAGCGGTTCGTTGTCGCGATTGCGTACATTAATGAAAGTGTGACCGATGTACCAAGGGTGGTCAGCTTTTACGGGACGATTGTCAACGGGGATAACTTGCAGTTGCACATAGTTCTTGCGCTGAATCGTGTCAGCACGATAGGTGGTATAATTAGCATTGTAAAAGTAATAGCCATTGTTGCGCATCAACGTTTCGATACGCGACTGTTCGTTCGACAGGTTGACTACACTAAAGGCATCACCTCGTTTGAGCAAACGCTCTGCTTGATGTTGGCGTAGAATACTATCCATCGGTACTGGATAGCCCAGATAAGCTATCGAATCGAGTCGATACAATTGTCCAGCTCGCACATTGTAGGCCACTTTGGCCTTCTTGGGGTTCTTCTCGCTGATCACGTTATAGTCCACCTTGCCGTGAAAGTAACCATAGTTATGGAGCGTATTGGTGGCCACTTTAGCACGCATCTCTGGACTCACTTGGCTAATGAGTACGGGTTCTGTGCCAAATGTCTTGAATATCCACTTGCCAATAGCTCCCTTCGCATCGTAAAGTCCGTTATGCACCCAAAGTCCAATCTGCCAAGGCCAGCTCATGGAAGACGAACCGAAGATGGCATTGTTGGGAGGATAAGCCAATACGGCCTCTACTTCCTCCTTAGCTGTAGCAAAGTCCGCTTCCGTTTTCGCTTGTGAGGCCTTAATGGCTTTTCGCTCTTCTTTGGTCAAGTTTTTTTTATTCTTCGTCAGCAAAGAGTCAAGTTGCAGTGTGCTTTTTCCCTCAATCACACTACTCCACTTATTGACAGCATTGGCCACAGCCGTGATTACCCCCACCGAATCGCGTCCTTTGCGACGCAATACAGAGGGGTCGTCAGCGTAGGTGATTTTGCTAATGCCCGTATAGAGTTGTTCGTTTTCTGGCAGCGAGCGTGTCGTCGAACACGCAGCAGCTAATAGTAAAGCGAACAGAAATAACAGAAATTTGTTCATTGTATTAATAGCAGAATCAAGTGTTAAGTATTGAAGTCGTCTAAACTTTTCTGGCGAAGATTTGATTTGTTGTTTTATCTCTTCTAAATTCAATCTTCACCTTTCTTTTTGGCCGTTTTTTTACCTTTCATCGGTCGTGTAGCTCGCTACACTTCCTCTTCAAGGTCCAAAGATAGTGCAAGGCGAATGCAGAACGTCAAGTTTACTTGAACGTTATGCTGAGCCGAAGTCTACCTTATGCAAAGGTAGCACAAGAAGCGGAAAAGGCAAAACTTTGCTCACTATTTTTAGTTTCGCTTAAAATGAGTACTCTAACATGAAACCCTCGTTATTAGAATTGCTAACTTTGCACGTTGCAAAAAGATATTTAGTTTTTGACATGAAACGAAAAGTTTACATAACGCTTGGTGCTGTACTACTGCTTATTATTGTGGGCTGCACTTTATTCATTTTCATTCCTAACAAAACAGACAAACAACTTAGCGCCGTTTGCCGCGTTGAGGGGAAAGCTTACTACCTCATAAAGGTAAACAATAAAGATACCTTATACCTTTCCTTGCGCGATGACTCTCTCCAGACGGCTTGTCTACAAGCCAATGATACGGACGAGGTGCACTATCAATCGGGGACGTTCGTATCGAATGAAGGTGACCTGATTACAAGCGATGCGCTTATGGGCAACTATCCGGACTCGCTCAACGCACAACAATTACGCACTCGCCTCATACGTCTCGACACTTTACTCTCGCAGAAACTCATCAACGATAAGGGGGAAAAAGAAGAGTTGGACGACTATGCACGCACGCATACAGTAGTAGACGATGGGTATAACGAGGTAATGGCTTACCGCGTCAAAGTGACGGAACGAGCCGAGCAAACAGACTCTACACTGAAGTTGATTAAAGCAGCGCTAAAGTCAAAACAAAAAGAAACGGCTCAGTTGGTATTAGACGTGAACGTTGGCAATGCACACATGACCACTCAAAAGGCGCAACTGCGCGCCCATAAGAGCGGATTACTTCTTTTACAACTCAATAGCAAAACTTTGCCTAAAGATTGTCAACGTTTCTCCGTCTATCGTTGGGGCGTGCGACACAACCGAAGCCGCCTTTTGGCTTATAACGACTTGGGGAGTGCCTGTCAACTTCCCTACCCGACACTAACGGATAGCGAAAGCGAGCTCTTCACTGCTGCCGAAGGGGGCGTCTGGGTAAATCGCTCTGGACACATCAGTGGCATACAATACAAAAAAGGACGCATCTCTTCTTACGACGTTGCGCGCCTTATGCGAAGTGTACATAGTTGGCCGATGTGGTGGTGGCAAAACTTACAAGGGTGGATTAAACGGCTTTCGGCTAAGTCAACAACGACTAAGCGCGCCACCGCTCCGACTTCTTTGCAATGCAAACGTTTCACCATTGCCGATTCCTTAATTTATGTAGGTACTGTCAATCCCAATAAGAACATAAACAATCACCCCATGCGCCAGGGATACGGCCAACTGATTTATCCAAATGGTAAGCAATACGTAGGTTATTGGCAAAAGGACTCACTTCATTCAGGCAAATGCCTCAGTAGTCGGGGTATCTATGAAGGATCGTTTGACAAAGAGGGAGAGTTTGACGGACAAGGTAAACTTTACGCTGCGAATGGAGAATACTACGAAGGCGAATGGAATGCGGGTAAACGCTCAGGCCACGGCTTTAGTTCACAATATCATCGCATGGTGCGTTGCGGCTCGTGGCGCAATGGGCGCTTCCAAGGTGAACGCATGGTTTACACAGCCGACCGCGTTTACGGTATTGACCTCTCGCGTCATCAACATGAAAAAGGCAGCGGCCGAAGGGTTAAAAAGTATGGCATCGACTGGAGCAACTTACGCATCAGCAGCCTTGGCAATGGTCGTAGGGTGCAAGGCACGGTAAACTATCCCGTTTCGTTTGCCTATATCAAAGCCACTGAGGGACGCTCTTTATTTAATAAGTATTACCCCAACGACTTACGTCAAGCACGTAAGCATGGCATAGCGGTGGGTAGTTACCACTTCTTTACGACGACAAGTTCTGGGGCACAACAAGCTAATTACTTCTTGCGCATGGCATGGATTGGTCAGTCTGACCTTCCCCCAGTACTTGACCTTGAGCCAACCGAAGCACAAATTCGTAAAATAGGAGGTGACGCAACGCTCTTCCGCCAAGTACTCGTCTGGTTGCATCGCGTTGAGCAAAAGCATGGTAAGCGTCCGATTCTATACGTTGGCCAACTCTTTGTCAACAACCACTTAAAGCACGCTCCCGCCGAATTGCGCCACTACGACGTTTGGATAGCTCGCTATGGTGAGTTCAAACCTTACGTTAAGCTACTGCATTGGCAACTCACCCCCTACGGCCGCGTTCGTGGCATTCATGGTGAGGTAGACATCAACGTATTTAATGGAACAAAAGAATCATTTGAAAAGTATAGACGGAGATAGATAGTTTATGTTATCATTGGGAAAAATGTTATACAACATTGCCCACATAAAAAAGATATAGTTTGTTTTGTTGTACTTCTAGCTTGCACTACCTTTGCATAAGGTAGGCTGCGACTCTGCAGAACGTTCAAGTTAACTTGACGTTCTGCTCTCGTCTTGCACTACCTTTGCATAAAGTAGGCTGCGACTCTGCAGAACGTTCAAATTAATTTGACGTTCTGCTCTCGTCTTGCACTACCTTTGCCCATATTAACAATCAATACTCTTTAAATTACCTATTCCGCATGAAAAACCTTTACATTCCCTTATTGGCTCTTGCAACTTGCTGCGCCACACAAGTCGAAGCAAAGGTTAAAGACCTATTGCCACGTCCACAAAAGATTGAAGCCACACAAGGGGCTTCACCTTTTTTATTACAACGCAACGTACAAGTTACTGACCCCACTCACAACGCAACCCTTCAACGTTTCTTGACTGAAACGGGATGTAAAAGCGACGATGGGGCTACAGCCAAAATTATAGTCGAAATTGTCACTTCTATCCCCAGCTCTTACGACTACACACTTTATGGCTTTGAAAACGAAGCCTACAACTTAGTGATTACCCCCAACGAAGTGCACATTAAAGCAATCACCCCAACAGGTGTAACACGTGCAGTTCAAACGTTGACCCAATTGGCTGAAGGATATGACGAAGGCGAAGCGCCTGCACTTGAAGCACTCACCATGACCGATTGGCCAGCCTTCAAACTACGTGGATGGATGCAAGATGTGGGACGCTCTTTCTTGTCATTTGATGAGTTGAAGAAAGAAGTTGACCTACTTTCACGATTTAAAGTAAACGTTTTTCATTGGCATCTAACAGAAAAGTTAGCATGGCGTTTTGAGGTAAAGCAATACCCACAGCTCACCGCTAACGCCAACATGACACGCTACCCAGGACAATACTACACACAGGAACAATGCAAGGAGTTGGAAGCCTATGCGGCAGAACGCGGTGTAACGGTCATTCCTGAAATTGATATGCCTGGCCATAGCGACGTGTTTACGAAAGCCATGGGGTTTGGCATGCAAACGACTCAAGGCATTGCCGCCCTCAAAAATATTTTAGACGAAGTAGCTAAAGCCTTTCCACTCGCCCCTTACATTCACATTGGTGGCGATGAGGTTACACTGAACGACGGATTCTTAGAGGGAATGACACAATACGTGCGCGAAAACTTGGGACGAAAAGTTATTACTTGGAATCCGTTGAAGAACAAAGCCGTAGCCAGTGACAAGGCCGATATGACACAGATGTGGTCGTCAAGTGGTAAAAAGATAGCAGGCATGCCTAACATTGACTGTCGTTACAATTACACAAACCACTTTGACGTATATGCCGATCTCGTTGGCATTTATAAAAGCAACATCTACTACCAACAAAAGGGCGATGCTGAAGTGGCAGGTACCATTTCTGCCGCATGGAACGATACTAAGGTCAAAACTGAAACCGACATTATCAAGCAAAACAACCAGTACGCTAACATCTTGGCTTCGGCTGAACGCGCTTGGATAGGTGGGGGAAAACAATACATTGAAGTAGGCGGCACGAAGTTGCCCAATAAGGGGGAAGAGTTTGAAGAATTTGCCGACTTCGAGCGTCGTTTTCTCTTCCATAAAGCGCACTCTCTGAAGAATGAACCTATTCCCTACGTTAAGCAGACCAACGTTCATTGGCGCATAACCGACCCATTCCCCAACGGAGGAGATGCTACCAAGGTTTTTCCACCCGAACAGAATACGGACGACGTATTGCCCACAAGTTTCATTTACGACAAGAAACTTTATAACACATCGTTTGCTACAGGTGCTGGCATCTACTTGCGCCACATTTGGCACTCGATAGTGCCCTCTTTCTTCAGCGCTCCTGCTGACAACCAAACAGCCTACGCTTGGACGTATGTATACTCGCCCAAAGAACAACAAGTTGGGGCACAAATCGAGTTCTACACCTATAGTCGTTCAGGCAGCGATACGGCCCCTAAAGCGGGACAATGGGACAGACGTGGCTCTAAAATATGGCTGAACGGCAACGAAATTCCTGCACCACAATGGGAACAGACGGACGTAACCATTACACAAGACCATGCTACACAAGGATTAACGAACGAGAACTTTACTGCGCGCGAACCCGTTTCGCTCACTTTAAAGCAGGGTTGGAATAAGGTCTTTCTAAAATTACCCCACGCCAACAAAGGCGGTACGAGTCGCGATAAGTGGCAATTCACTTTTGTCATTACCGACACAGAGGGGCGCAATGCTGTTGACGGACTGATCTATTCGCCCGATAAAAGCCTAACAGACAAGATTCCTAACGAAAAAGAGAAAGGTCGCCCCTTGGCAAGCGACGATCAATACACATATTGGTATACACTTAGCACTCCCAAGCGTGGCACACGTTATACGACCTCCTATGGTGCTGAAAAAGAGATCATAGGCGATGCTTCAGCTACGGAAGCCTCACAATGGAAGTTCGTAAGCCGCACCGACGGTTCGCTCGACATTATCAATCGTGCTGACGGCACCTACATTTCACCCACATCGGCCAACAATAGCGCACTGAAGACTGTTGTCGAGCAACCCTCAACAGGTTGGAACATTACATCAACACCAAGCGAAGGTTACTTCATCATTACAAGTGGCACTACGGAGTTCAATCAAACGCAAACGGGATTGGGATATAAGGTGTACAACTGGGGCTACAATACAACAGGCTTTACCAATGCGTTTAACAACACTGACGCTGGTTGCCTTTACGTGTTCAATATGGTAGAGATTGAATCTTCTGATCCAACGCCTAAACCAGAAGTCAAAACACCGAAGTTGAGCAACGAACAAACCTTTTATTGGTATAAGTTTAGCTCGTCACGCTACTCCACCCGGTTTCCGACCTCTTATGGTGAAGGACAAGCTGTAGTAAGCGAATCTAACGCAAATACCAACAAGTCTGAATGGAAATTTGTTGACCGCGGTGATGGTACCTTCAACATTGTCAATCGTGCCGACGGACTTTACCTTTCACCCATAGCAGATAACAATAAGCCACTTTCAACCACAGCCACTCAACCTACTGATGGGTGGAAGTTTATGGAATGTGGTATCGACAACTACTACCTATTGGTCAGCGACGGCAATCATACAGAAATCAACCAAACGAAAGAGAAAGAAGGATTTCAGCTCTATAATTGGGGATATGGCTCAAAGATGTCAGGCGAATATCGCCTTGACGACACAGGTTGCCAATTCTCATTCATTCTGACCGATACAGAAAGCGTACCAACAGCTATCAATAGCAGTCACCAACTTCAGCAAGAGGTAAGTGTCGTAAATAGACGAATCGTTTGCAGTCTACCTTACCGTCTTTACGCTATCGACGGCCAAGCACTGCCCATCGGACGCCAACTTAACGCTGGTGTCTACCTGATACGAACGGCCAAGAATGTCACAAAAATTGTTGTAAAATAAATTTCCACATTTAGTCCAATCATGAGCACTTTAGTCCAAAAGATACAAAGCTCATTGAATATCAACACATTACACTCTCAATCATTCAAATAGAAGAATTTTGTTTTTATTCTACGGATAATCGTTCAAAACATGCCAAAAAGCGCCACAATAACGCTAAAATTCACTTCAATAATAGCACAAAATTAAAACGCTCTTGAGGAAAAATTAAAACGCTTCCTCAAGAGCGTTTTAATTCTTCATCGAGAACGCAAAAAAGACCTATAGGTCAAATTGCAGAACAGTATTAAACAACAGATTAAACACCATTAAGACTATGGCAGAAAAGAAAACGGAAATACAGGTATTTGACGGCGGCGTTACTGAGGAGCAGGTCCATGACACAACTCAACACTGTGTTGACAGGAGCAGCCGCCATTCTAAAAAACGTATAACGTCGCACATGCTGAGGGTTGACGTGCCAGAGGGAAAGGAAGACAAGGACGGGTTTATAAAAGCCTGTGCGCTCATCCGTTCAAATCTACA
>OQWM01002059.1_pt1 | contig 13783 bp, 12 predicted proteins | sample 1691531 | NCBI WGS metagenome assembly OQWM01 (sample SAMN03418257, study PRJEB22391) | human gut metagenome | biome: human-gut; feature: organic feature; material: feces | host: Homo sapiens | place: Tanzania | collected 2013-01
GCAGGCATAGAGCAAACAGAAGCCCGACAGATTCTTGAAGAAATTCAAACAAAAGTTGCGGACCGCCTGGGGCAATACCAGAACATTTTCCGAAGCCATGACTGATATCAGGAGCCGCCGCAGACAATGAGTATTGTAAGGTGTGAAGCAGTATGTTAAAATAAATCCAAGCAAATGTTATATCCACAGGAGTGATGAACAGGATAAAAAAACCAAATAAATACATTATTCTATCTAATACTTTCGTATACATACCTACAGCACTTATGTCAGTAGTCAAACAATCAAAAGCATCTAAAACTGCTAATGAAGAAAAAATGATACTAAGTATACCCGTGGCATTACTATCACCTTTTTTCTTCTCTCTATATACTCTCGAAGGAATACTATTATTTATATTACTATCTACTAAAACACCACAGTTAACACACACATAAGCATTCTCGTCAAGTTTACTACCGCAATTTCTACAATACATATACTGCCTCCTCTACAACAAATATTTTATCATAATAGTGTACTTTTATCAATAGAAAAAAATAGAGTCAAAACTCTATTTACATCTTTAATTATTAAAAATAAAATTCTTACACTACAGACTGACTGTATAGCAAGCCCAGACAAACTGTATAAGCGGCACAGACAAACTGGGGCGGCTATACAGTTTGATTGGGGCATAAGCACAATCCGGCTAGGACGCTTATACAGTTTGTCTGGGAAATATGTACAGACAGAATGGGAGGTGGAAATTTGGAAATTGTGGAGAGAGTTACGACATTTTTCCGGTAAGGACCTCGTTTTTAAGAAAGTCGTAGACATAAAGAGGGCTCTGAAAATAAAGCCCTGTCTTGGGATTTATAAGCTTTTCGTAAGTTTCTGAATTATATACAACACGCAGAGCCTCTGGAACAGTCATGGAAAAATCCCCGACAAGCTTGTCCGCCAGGTCGCGGGTGGTACATTCAATTTGATATTCAAAATCGGTCATTGAGAAATTTTAAAGCCCGCCTCCGTTTTTTCTGCAGAAAAATGCGACGTCAGAAACCATCTGCGAAAATGAAAGCGTATGCGCAATGTTGTACTGCCGCTCCAAAAAATCCACAGCCTTAAAGCGGTCAAGATAATTGAAAGCCTCTTTTTCGGAAAGTTTATATTTTTTTGCGAACTCGCTGACAAAAGCCACAATGTATTCAGTCTTGTCTTTTTCAAGATTCATAGGGCTATTATAGCATGGGAACAGGGAAGATTCTATTGGAGAAAGAGAAAGAAGAGATTTATTAAAGTTAAAAAATTTCAATCTTTTGCAACTCTCCATGTCGTTTTATTATCTTAAAATTTCATATTTCGTACCATTTCAGACCAGTCTTTATAAGTCATATCTGGATATTTTCTGCCATAAAATTCCTGAACGAGTTTTATAGCTTCCAAAGAATGAATAACTTCTCCTGTTAAGAGAGGTTTTAACTTTTCCAACAAAGTTTCATCTTTTATTTCGACAATTTTTTTATCATCTCTGTAATCTATTGTATTATTTTCTTTTAACTTGTTATCTGCGTCATCAAAAAAGGAATCAATATTCTTAAAAAATTTTTCTATCATTTCTCTCTTGAACAAAACAAGGTTATCACCATTAGAAAGTCTTTTTCTATAAAAACTTTCCTCTTTTACAGAATTTTGGATACTATACCGAGAATAAAAGGACACACTGTCTTTTTCATTTAATCTGTTTTTTGCAATATGGAAATTCCAGCAGACATATATATCATTTTCTGAATCGTAACCAAGAAATATAAATGGGATTTCAGAATCTTTTATAGAATCGAATTCTTCCTTTTTTGGAAGCTGTGCCCTTGTAACATCTGGTCTGTTCGTAAAATATGCGGAAGATATGTTCTTTATGTAGACATAATAAACTTTATTTGAAAAACGAATCCTGAAAGGCTGAATTCCTCCCAAAAATTCGAAATCAGCGCAATTTTTCATTTTTTCTAAAAACAAATCAAGAAGTTTTTCAGCGCATATTTTTTCAGTTTTCATAAAAGTCCTCTAAATAGCACAGAATCAATTTTTTTCAATTCATTTTTTGAAAGACTTTTTATGTTTGATAAATCACAGGAGAATTTAACATTTGATATTTCCGCCGGAATATTTTCAATTTTTGGAATTGAACCAGAATCAAAAAATTTAAGCTCATCAACTGCCAGTTGGTAATCAAAATAAAAATCAAGTGATTTTGAAATTTCATTTCCCAAAACTTTGAATACAATAGAATCCATCAAACTTTGAGTTTCTATATTTGAAACCTTTTCAAAAATCATTTTACGTAAATCATTGATATTTTTCCCAGATGTTGTCTCCAAGGCAAAAACAGAAGCTATTATCAGTTTTGAATTCTCATTTGGCTTTAATTGGTCTAATGAAAAATCATGAACACGTTTCGCAAGACTTGTGCTTTTTACTTCCAATTTGTCCTTTCCGTCATTAAAATCAAATCTGCTGTTCGCATGGCTGTGCCATGACCTTATAAGGTATTCAGGACTTTCTGACTGCTCAATAACAAGAAGCTCAGCCCACAAGCCCTGAACAGATTTTGCGGCGGGCAATGATGTGTAACTGAATAATTGCAGAATTTTATCTATTTCTTTTTTTATAAGAACTCCATCTGCCTTCTTAGGAATTTTCTGCAAAATCAGATAGACAACTTCAAGAAAATAATTCTGAAAATCGCAGTCGCTCTGGTTCAATGTTATGACAGTATAAACCTTTGAAAATTTTCTGTTGGAATCATCAATCAAGCTGCACTTTTTATTAAACATGACAGAGATATATTCAAGATTTAAATCTGCGGAATAATTTTTCAATTCACATTCAATAAAGAAAACTGGTGTCTGGATCTTTGTGATTCCCAGCAAAAACCTTGAAGACAATGGCAAACTGACAACATGAGTGCTGTCAGTCAATTCTGAAAAATTATCTTTCAGACCTCTGAACAACTCACATATCTGATTCATTTAGTTTTCCTGTATAATTGGTCGCAAAATCTTCCGGATAATAAAAAGCCAATGTATATGCGGTTTTTCCAGCCCACTTTCTGTTTTCGCACTTAAACTTTATATTGTGAATCTGAATGCATATCGAATCTTCAAATTTTATTTCTCTGTCTCCAGGATAAACTTCAATTCCTTTTGGAGAATGACCTGAAAAAAGCTCCGTATCTATTTTTTCCGTCTCGACATTAAATTCACGTTCTCGCGGTTCGCCTGCATAAGCCATTTGAATAACATAAACAAATTTCAAAGGAGTTTTCTGTTTTGTCATAAGATATTTCAAATAGCGTAAAGTTGCCTGTTTTCTTGCCGCATCTGGCATATTCTGAACTATAAATTCTGAAATGAAATTTATAGCCTCTTCTATTTTGAACTTTAAGTATCTGTGGTTTCTGTCTGGAGAATTAAAATTTTTATATAGAGTAAACTTTCTTTCGTTATCGGCAACAAATTTTTCAACAAGTTTTTTATTCGGCTCTATTGAATTTGCCTGAAAAGCGTTTATCTTTCGCCAGCCTGTCAATTTGCTGGTTACAATATCTTTTGAAAGAATATTTTTTCTAGTCGCATTTAGATGGGGACTAATCAACAGTAATCGCTCGACTTTCTCCAAACTGTCATTTTCTTTCAGCCATTTCCGCATTTCCTCTTCATGGTCAACATATTCTCTGTACTCAGTCTGAACATCTTGCGGTAAAAATACCCTGCACGACCACAAATATTTTCTCTTATATCCGAAAAATCTGCATCTCTGCTGAATTGTATCGGCATTTGATTTTCCGATTGAATAGCGCGGCATATATGTTGTCGCAAGTTTTTCAATTGTAAAACCGCGGTTCAGCATATCTGCGCCAATCAATATATGAGACGGATAGTCATTCCATGGAATATCTTCGCTTTTCCTTTTGCTTTTGCTTATTATAAGCTCAATATTTGTCTCTTTTATTATATCTGGAATATGCTTTCTTATTTCAGAAAAATCAGGATAAGTTTCGTTATGCTTTTTATATTCCCTAACCGCCTCTTCATAATTTTTCTCAAATTGACCAATCAAAGTTTTATAAGCGACATCATTTTCAGAAGAACTTAATGTAGTTATCCAGCCATCAATAATATCAGAAACCCAATTATTAAACTTTTGGCTTGCATCCTGTTCCCTGTCCGCATGAACCATCATTGAAAGAAAATCTTCTTTTCTTAGAATTTTTACGATTATAGCGACAGACAGAATATGCAGCTGCAACGCTGTTATAAGGCTTTCAGGTGGTTCTGACAGATTGTTACGCTTGGAATTGAACTTTTCATCATCAGGAATATCAATTATCAAGCCTGGCTCATCAACAAAAAATGTCTTTCCGCCTGTATAAGATTTTCCTGGAGTAAGAACCGTATGATGCTTTGGAGAAAGCAAATCCACAATGCTGATAAGAAGCGGGCCTTGGGGAGTTGCCGTATACTGAACATAAGAATGATTCGGAAGAGAATTCCGCAAATTCATTATAGATTTATATGTGGCAGTATATTCATCTTCTTCCCAATCTTCTGACTTGCTGTTCTTATATGCATATCCGTTAAGGCTGGCCTGGTCTGCCTCGTCATCAATTATAAGCACGCCGTTATTCTTCAACTCATTTTTTATTTTCTGAGAATCAAAGATTTTAGCTAATTGATTTATATATTTGTAGTTTTTCAGGACTACAATAAGAATCGTCGGAGAGGAACTAATCTGGAGTTCATTGCAAATTTTATTTGAATCATCGCAACTTGGATTTTCATGAATTTTATAAAAATCACGGTTTTTCCCGTCATTTATCAAGTCTTTTCTTAAACGTTTCTCTGTCTGGTCTAAAAGATTATTCTTATTTCCTGCAAAATAGATAATCACACGGAATCCGTTATCACTTGCAAGGGCAGATAACGCGGTAAAGGACATTGTTTTTCCGCTTTGAACATAACCGACAACTAAATTTGTTGTGTTCTGAATTTTATCTAGTTTGGGGTTTACACAACCTTTAAGAATCGAAATAGTTTCAGTTTTTAAATTTTCCAGTTCATCAGACTGCAATTTTGAATCAAAGCGTGAAAAAAATTCCGTTGCACGGGTTCCAAAAACAGGTAAAAATTTTTCTTCCGTTTCTTGCTGCATTTGAATTTCCATAATTAGCTCTCCAAAATATATTGATTGAAAAGATTTCTTAGATTGCCGGGATTTTTTGTTCCGCGGCTAGGAGCATTGAGTTCCGCTTTTGCGAATGCCATAAGAATTTTTATAAGCGGCTCATATCCGTTTGAATTTTTAAACTGCGGATAATAATCAAAAAAACTATGGGAAAGATTTATTTTACAAATATAATTTCCGTCATGTTCCTGAACAGAATACAAATCTGTGCTTTCAGTTTCTGTAATCAATTCATAATTTATAGAACAATCCTTGCCATCACAGATGAATTTTTCTGAATAAGATTCCGCAGGCTTTGATTCATTTATTAAATTTTCGTTTTTCTTAATAAGTTCAGTATTTTTTATGTTCTCATCATCTTTTTTTGCCTTATTCTCAAAAAGCAGATTGTCAGAGACTTTTTCTGATAATGTTTTTTTTATTTTTTGTGCAATCTTCTCTTTCTTTTCCTTGCTTCGTTGCCGGTAACCTTCAGCCTGCATGAAAATGTTATTTTTTTCGCTGGAAATATCTCTTTTTATATCCTCAAGCAGCATCTGTAAATCGTCTTCCGACTTAAAGCCGTTCTTGTTGAAAGTTACTTCAAAGCCTTCAAGTTCCAGTTCCCCGAACAGACGCTTATATTTAAATGTTCCGACAGAACCAAACAGACAGGAAGGGAAAAATCTTTCATCGCCACCGCCTACGATAACTCTTCCTCGTCGCAGCAGGACAAGTCCATTTTCCCCCTGATTTATTTCTTCCAAAATCGCAAGAAAACCTCTTGCCTTGTATCTTCCTGCATCCAAATTAATTTCTTTTTTCCATAAAATATTGTCGCTGCCAGGATTTTTATAAAAAGGAGCATTTAGAATTCTATATTCTGGAGATGTAAGTTTTTCTCCATTTACATATATTTCAATTTCACCAGTCCTAAGAAAAACACGGTATATGCTGGAAAGATGTTTTTTTACTTTTTCCATTGCATTTGTTCTTGGAGCATTTTTTGAAAGATTTGTGAGCACAATCTTTGTGTAATGTTCTTCCAATGGCTTCTGATTTTCATCAACTTCAAGAATTTCCCTTCCCTCTTTTGTAACTTTCTGCAAATCAAATGAAGTTACACGCTCAACGTTTTCACCAAGAGCTTTTGTTGTAACAGTCCAGTTGTCTGCTAGCCAAACAGAAGCAGTTTTCATTCCCATTCCATATTCATTAAGTCCTGCATTATTTTCCGGGATGTTAGCAGGCTCAAAAGCCCGGGTATAATTCGCTTCATTTATTCCAGCAGCATTGTCAATAATGGAAAGAGATTTTGATTCCCAATCCATTATTATTTTTATCTGAAGTTTGTAATTTGGTTCATAAGAGCGAAGACGTTCTTTATTGTCAAAATAGCTTTGAACAGCATTATCAACATATTCACCAAGCGTATTTGAAAGTGTGTTAACAAGATTCCGGAATGTGTTATAAACATTCGGCTTTAATGCTATAGAAACCTGAGTTACTGACATCACCTCACCTCCAAAAGTCTTTCTGCAATTTTTCTTACAACCTCAACATTGACCGCATTTCCAAACGCCCTAAAAGCCTCTGCTATTGTGTTCGGAATATGCTCAAGTTCTTCCATGCACTGAATTCTTGCAGCTTCCTTTTTTGTCATGTAACGGCCAATATGACCGTCCGGTGTATGAACCCATGGAAAAATCGGAATTTGGGTTGTCGTTAATACAAGTGCTGGGGAATATGTCGGGAGTTTTACACGGATTCCAGACGGACGGAACTGAATTATTTTGTCTTGCAAAGTAGGTTTTGCGTTTTTATCCATTCCACAGTTCCATTCAAATTTCTGATGGCTGTTTTCAAATCCTTGCTGTTGTATCTGCGGAAGCCATTCATCTAAAATTTCCTTATGATTGGAATAAAATTCCCGGTTCCATTTTATAAAATTCTTCTTCCAATCGGGAAATTCTTCATTTGGCTTCATTACAGTTTGCGCATATATTGGAAGCTGCAAAAGCATATCATCAACAGAATGACCTTTTAGCTCAACTCCAAATTTTCCCCTTTTTTCTTCCAGAGATTTTCGGTATTGATTACACGGAGCAGTTTTCTCATAATTATAGGTAGCTCCCCATTCCATAGCCCAAATTGGAAAGGAAGGAATCGGAATATTATTTTTTGTAAGCAAGTCCAAAAAATTTTGCCAAGCAGCAAGATGACTTCTTGTCTGTTCTCTCAATGACATGAAATCAATATCACTTTCATCTATAATTGATTTTATATTGCAGATTTCTTTCTTTATATGTTCAGGAAATTTAAAATCTTTTAGACCGCCTTTTGATTTCAGCCTGCCGACTATATAAATTCTTTTTCGGTGCTGAGGAATTCCAAAATCATGCGGCGAAATAATATCGCATTTGACTTCATAAAATTTTTCAAGATTGGTTCTTATGACATTCCAAGTATTGCCGTTATCGTGGGTCTGTAAATTCTGAACGTTTTCAAGAAGAATATATTCCGGTTGTTTCTTTTCAAGAATTTCCATGATTTTCCAGAACAAATTTCCTCTGTCCTTTTCATCATTAAAACCTTGCTGCTTACCTGCTTTTGAAAAAGGCTGACATGGGAAACCTGCGCATAACACATCATGTTGTTTTATATCATTTTCTATGTCCACATCATTTATGTCTCCGGCACATTCCATTCCGAAATTCTGTTTATAAAAATCCCTTAAATCACTTTTTAGTTCACTTGCAAAAACACACTTTCCGCCCAATTTTTCCATAGCCAGATGAAAACCACCAATTCCTGCAAACAAATCTATGAATGTAAATTCACTACCATTTTCTCGTCCCTTTAAACGGACGTTTTACATATCACTTTTCCCCATTTGCGGTGTCCATAACGGATGATTTTTTTGACAAGTCAGAATAGTTTTTATATAAAAAACTTGACAAACAGAATAAAAAATGTAAATTTTAAGTATAGATAACTTATATCGACTTATTTTGAGGTGATTTTATGATGAATGTAAGCGTAAGGATGGATAACACAACAAAGAAGGAGTTTGAAAAATTCTGCGAGGACGTCGGGCTTTCAATTTCCGGAGCGTTCAATCTGTTCGCAAAAAAAGTAATCCGAGAGCATCGCATTCCGTTTGAAATTTCTTCCGAAGACCCGTTTTACAGCGAGGAGAACCAGAAGCATTTGCTGAAAAACATTGAAGATATGAAAAATGGAATTAACTGTGCTGAGCATGAACTTATTGAGGTTTAAAACATGAAAAAAATATGGCATGACGAGGCTTGGGAAGACTATTTGACGCTCCAAAACGACAAAAAACTTCTCAAGAAAGCAAACGCACTTCTAAAAGACATTGAACGTGGCGGATATGACGGAATCGGAAAGCCCGAACCGTTAAAAGGAAATCTTTCAGGTTATTACAGCCGCCGCATTGATGACTACAACAGAATTGTCTACAAAATAGAAAACAACATTATCGAAATCGTTCAGTGCGGAACACATTATCACGACTGAAAAAAAATCTTGCACACTCCTTAAAATTTTAAGTATATTCAAATAATGACGTACGGATACATTCGTGTAAGCACGGACAGGCAGACTGTAGAAAATCAGCGGTTCGAGATTCAGGAATTTGCAAAACGGAACTCACTTTCTGTAGAAACTTGGATTGAAGAAACAGCGAGCGGAACGATTACGCCGGAACACCGCGAGCTTGGAAAACTTCTTGAAAAAATCCAAAAAGGAGACCTCATAATCTGCTCCGAACTTTCGCGGCTCGGAAGAAGTCTTTTTATGATAATGTCGATTTTGAACAAACTTATGGAAAAAGGTGCGCGCGTCTGGACAATCAAAGACGGCTACAGGCTTGGCGACGACATCCAGTCAAAAGTTCTGGCCTTCGCGTTCGGGCTTTCCGCAGAAATCGAACGAAACCTTATCAGCCAGCGCACAAAAGAAGCCCTTGAACGAAAAAAAGCGGAAGGACAAAAACTCGGCCGTCCGCTCGGAACAGCAAACGCCTCCTCAAAACTCGACGGCGCAGAACTCGGCACAACAATAATGCTTCTTCAAGGCATCTCCATAAACCGGATTGCAAATCTTTACGGCGTCCACCGAAAAACCGTCCAAAAATTCATTTCAAAAAGACGCTTGGATTCATCAGAAAATATAACAAGAACACTTCAGCTCCTTGGCTAAAATTTTTCTGGGCGGCTTTTTTCCTCGCTTCACTCCGTTCCGCTCCGAAAAAATCAGGCTTTCCACACTTCTCTAACGGATTTGTTTTTATGCGAGTTTTTGTAAGAAAACTCGTAAGCAAACCGTAGGTTTGCGAGTGTTCCAATCCTTGCCGCATTTGAACCGGGTTTCATGATATTGCTTCACGATTTTGACGCAAGGACATTTTCTTGTTATAATTCAGTTTTGAGAAAAATATGAATACAATGCAAACATCACAAAAAAACGAAGAAAATATCAGCACAAAAAACGTCCGTTTTTTGGAGCACTTTTTCAGCACAAAATAAAGGTTTCGGCGGCATTATGGAAGAATCTCTCCTTATAACAAACGGACCTGTCCGCAGTTTTTACAATGAGCTTATTGAAAATCTTAACAGTTGCTCCCAGTTCAAAATAAGCGTGGCGTTTATAACTTATGGCGGACTTCAGGTTCTGCTTGAAACACTAAAGGCTCTTGAAACGCGCAATATTCACGGCGAAATTCTTACAACAACATACAAGGAAATGACAAGCCCGCAAGTTCTTGAGCGGCTTTCCAAATTCAAAAATATTCATCTTAAGATTTATGTTCCGCCGACACAAAATGACGGCTTTCATGCAAAAGGCTATCTGTTCCATAAAACCAACCTTGAATCAGAAAAATGGACTGTCATAATAGGCTCCTCAAACATAACAGGCCGTGCGTTAAAGACGAATGTTGAATGGAATGTACTTCAAAATGAAAACTGCGGGGAGCGGCAGGAGCCCGGAGTTTTTACAAAATCTGTTCTTGACGAATTTGAAACTCTATGGAAAAGTCCGTGGGCAAAAGAATATTCCGACGAATTTTTGATTTCTTACCGCGACTATCTTGCAAAAGTAAAACGCCAGCAAAAGCAGGAATCAAAACTTTTATTTTCATACAACAGTTTTACAGACGAAAATTCCCCGTCCATAATCCAGCCAAACGAAATGCAACAGGAAGCGATTGTAAAGCTTGACCGGCTTAGAAAAACCGGAGCAAAAAAAGCGCTTGCAATCGCCGCAACCGGAAGCGGAAAAACCTACATGTCAGTCTTTGACGCGCTGCAGGTAAAACCAAACCATCTGCTTTTTATTGTTCACCGCGAGGACATTCTGAAAAAGGCGAAGGAATCTTTTGACACAATCTGCTCCGCAACAGAAGAAAATTATTCATCAGGATTTTTCACAGGAAGCCAGAAAGACAAAAACTGCAAGTATCTTTTTGCAACACGCGATACTTTAAGCCGGCATTACAAGGAATTTGACAAAAATGCTTTTGACTATATCGTTTTAGACGAAGCCCACCATGCGTCAAGCGAAAGCTACAAAAATATTCTTGCATATTTTACTCCGGATTTTCTGCTCGGTCTTACAGCAACTCCAGAGCGAAGCGACAATGGCGACATATATTCAATTTTTGACAACAATGTTGCCGTAGAAATCCGGCTAAGGGACGCGCTTTCGCATGATTTAGTCTGCCCTTTTCACTATTTTGGGCTTACAGATGCGGAAGGAATCGACTATTCAAAAATTAAGGCCGAGCCAGGAACAAGCGAGTATATAGAAGAAATTGCAAATATGCTCATGGTGAACCGCCGCGTTGATTACATCATTGAAAGAATGAATTTCTACGGACACGATGGCGAAAAGACAAAAGCTCTTGGATTCTGCGCGACTGTAAAGCATGCTAAATACATGGCGGAAGAATTTAACAAAAGACTTTCAAAAAATAATGGACAAGTTGCGATTGCTCTTTCAGGAGATGACAGCGTTGAAGTCCGCGAAAAATATGCGCGTCTTTTGGAAGATGACAATTCTCCGCTTCAATACATTTTTTCAGTCGATATTTTTAACGAAGGAATTGATATTCCATCAGTAAACACAGTCTTGCTGCTGCGTCCTACTGATTCTTCAATAATTTTTATTCAGCAGCTTGGACGAGGCTTGCGCAAAATGGACGGCAAAGAATTCGTAACTGTTCTGGACTTTATCGGAAACTACAAAAAGTCTTTCTTGATGGCGATTGCCCTGAACGGAAAGCAGGAGTACGACCGCGATTCATTGAAGCTTGAAGTTGCAAATGATTTTGCGGACTTGCCGAACGGAACTTACATTCACATGGACAAAATCACAAAGGAACAGATTCTGCGCCAGCTTGAAAATGAAAAATTCATGTCGCTTAAATATATGAAAGAATCATATTTTTCGTTTAAGCATGTATGCGGCGGAAAAGTCCCGTTTCTTGTTGATTACTTAAAGCATGACGGAAGCATTGATCCTGTGCGGTTTACGGTTTTCAGCCCGAACTACAAGACGTATTTTGATTTTGCCGCATACATTGAAAAAGAATCGCATCCTGAATTTTCTCTGATTAACGAAGACGAATCTTTCAGGCAGATTATGCAGCTTCTAAGTTTTTATTCGCCTGCAAGACGCGCGGAAGAATGGATTATCGCAGAAACAATTTTTAATTCCGAAAATTACTTTGCTTCTGTTGATGAAATTGCAGAAAAGGCAAGAAAATACCTTTCTTTTGTGAATAAAACTTCTATCGTTCATGCCTGCCAGACGCTTAGCGGAACATATTTTGACACAGGCGAAAGAACACGGTACGAAAAGGCGATTTTTAATTTTGACGGAACTTCAGTTTCATTCAATAAAAACACGGTCGATTCCCTTGAAAATTCAAGATTTTCCGCACAAAAGAAGTTTTGGGTAGAAGACTTGATTCAATACAATCTTTTGCGTTACCAAAACGAATTCGGCTCAGATGATTATTCTGAAAACGGAACTTTGCCGTTTTTAAAACTTTACCAAAAATACACGATGCGCGACGCGGCTCTTTTATGCGACTATACAAAAATCCATTCTTCGTTCCGCGGACAAGGACTTATAACTTCCGCAAAGCCAGATTATTTTCTATTTGTGAACCTGCACAAGGATGCGGACATAAAAGATTCAATAAATTATGCTGACAAATTCATAACGCCGGACCATTTTCAGTGGCAGTCGCCAAACAGCACAACGCAAAATTCTGAAGTCGGACAGAACTTAATCCGCAACATCGAAAGAAAAATCCGACTTCATCTTTTTGTACGCAAATTTGAAAAAGTAGAAAACATAACCCAGCCGTTCATTTATCTTGGTCAGGTTTCAACTTTTCCGGGCAGCGCGGAAGGCAACAAGCCAATCACAATGAAATTCGCACTTCATAGCCGTGTTCCTGACGAGCTTTTCAACAACTTTATAACACGCACTGACAAACTGGGAAAAAACAGCGATAATTGACTTTACAAAAAAAGGACTAAAAAAAATGGACAACGCAAATATAACAAAAAACGATTCTAAAACCCAAACCACACCGCTCAAGCAAATCCATGTTTCGGCGGCGGTAATTTTCCGTACTGCGGCTGGCAGTGAAAAGCTGGTTTTTGCGACGCTTATAAGGAATGGAAAGGTTCAGGAAAGAGCCGCCGGGAGTTCTTAGAGCGTGCAGCGCAGATCGAGGGTCTGTATGTTCCGATTTTTTATGATGCTGAATATAATGAAGACGGTACTTTGAAATCATTTACACCGAATAATGAATATGCACCGGCTGTAGTTAAGAAGCAGATCGTTATGGATGTAACAGATGCACCGTATCCGATGAAACCGGTTGTTCCTTTTATTAAAGTAACACAGGACAGAGTTGTTCTTGAGATCCAGAGAGGATGTATCCGTGGGTGTCGTTTCTGCCAGGCAGGAATGCTTTACCGTCCGGTCAGAGAAAGAAATGTTGAGCGATTGAAACAGTATGCGCATGATATGCTGCAGAATACCGGACATGAAGAGATTTCTTTAAGTTCTTTAAGTTCCTGCTTTAAGTTGTTTACCTCAAGTTTGGTAAGCCTTGCAAGCCTTAAATCGAGTATTGCCTGCGCCTGTTTTTCGCTTAATTTAAAACGGGTGCGCAGGTTCTGGCGGGCAGTTGACGTATCGGGCGAGTTTTTGATTATTTTAATAACTTCGTCGATATGGGTAACCGCAACGATAAGCCCCTCGAGGATATGCGCGCGTTCTTTGGCGCGGTCGAGGTCGAACTTGGTGCGGCGAAGCACTACGGTGCGCTGATACTCCACGTAATACGTAAGCATCTGTAACAGCCCCATTTGCTGCGGCTTGCCGTTGGCTATAGCCACCATGTTTATGCCGAACGAGGTCTGAAGCCCCGTGTATTTATTGAGGTATGCGATTATTTTGTCGGGATCGGCGTCTTTTTTTAATTTTATTACCGCGCGCATGCCCTTTCTGTCGGATTCGTCGCACACGTCGG
>OQWM01002068.1_pt1 | contig 13756 bp, 10 predicted proteins | sample 1691531 | NCBI WGS metagenome assembly OQWM01 (sample SAMN03418257, study PRJEB22391) | human gut metagenome | biome: human-gut; feature: organic feature; material: feces | host: Homo sapiens | place: Tanzania | collected 2013-01
ACCGCCATCGTCATGAAGACGGTGAAGGGCAAGGACGTTTCCTTCATGGAGAATCAGGCAGGCTGGCACGGCAAGGCACCGAATGATGCCGAGTACGAGCAGGCCATGAGCGAGCTGAAGGCGATCCTGGCAGAACTGGAGGGCAAGTAATATGGCAGACGTAAAGAAAATCGCAACCCGTGACAGCTATGGCAACGCCCTGGCGGAGTTGGGTGCCGAGCACGAAAATCTGGTAGTCCTGGACGCGGATCTGGCCGGTGCTACCAAGACCGGCATTTTCAAGAAGGCCTTCCCCGACCGTCACTTTGACTGCGGCATTGCCGAGGCGGATATGATCTGCGTGGCTGCCGGTATGTCTACCACGGGCCTGGTGCCCTTTGCTTCCTCCTTCGCCATGTTCGCCGCCGGACGTGCCTATGAGCAGGTGCGCAACTCCATCGGCTATCCCCACCTGAATGTGAAGATTGGTGCTACCCACGGCGGCATTTCCGTGGGCGAGGACGGCGCTTCTCACCAGTGCTGTGAGGACTTCGCCCTGATGCGTACCATCCCCGGCATGACCGTCATGTGCCCCGCCGACGACGTGGAGGCCAGAGCCATGGTCAAGGCCGCCTACCATATGGAAGGCCCCTGCTATATGCGCTTCGGTCGTGCCGCCACCCCGGTGTTCCACCAGGAGGGCTACCACTTTGAAATCGGCAAGGGTGAAGTGCTGCGGGAGGGCAAGGACATTGCCATCATCGCCAACGGCATCCTGGTGCCGGAAGCCATCGAAGCCGGCAAGCAGCTGGCAGAAGAAGGCATTGATGCCATGATTATCAACATGGCGACCATCAAGCCCCTGGACGAGGCGCTGGTGCTGGAGGCTGCCAAGAAGTGCGGCAAGGTCATCACCGTGGAGGAGCATAACATCATCGGCGGTCTGGGTGAAGATGTCTGCTCCCTGCTCAGCGAAAAGCTGCCTACGCCGGTCAAGCGCATCGGTGTCAACGATGTGTTCGGTCATTCCGGCCCCGCCGCTGCGCTGCTGAAGCAGTTTGGCCTCAGCGCCGAAAACATTGTGGCACAGGCCAAGGCTATGCTGAATCAGTAATTTCTTTATCGTCAAAACCGCCCCTCGGACAAAGCCGAAGGGCGGTTTTTTACGCTTACTCCTGAGCGCTCAGGAAACAGAGCTCCTCAATGACGGAATCCAACACCGGTAAATACTTTTCATCAATATGGGAAATAGCTGTTGCACGGGCATCATCACCGGGGCGCTCCTGTCCAAAGAGTACGTAGTCAGCGGACAGTCCCAGAACGGTGCATACCTTTATCAGCATTTTAACGGAGATGCCCGTGCGTCCCCGTTCCAGCTCGGCAAGATAGGAGACGCTGACATCCAATTTTTCCGCAAATTTCTCCCGGGTTAAACCCATTTTCTCCCGTGCTTTCCGAATTCGCAAATGCAATCAAATCACCTCGAACCATAGTATGGGCGAAATAATAGCAAAAGGAAATCAACCAACATTGTATGTTCTATGTATTGTATTAGTGGATATTTTGTGCTATAGTTAGCTTATTATACAAAACGAGGTAACTGTTTATGAAGAACAAACCCAGAACAAAATGGATGAAGCATCTGCTCCTGCTTGGAATTGTTTTGTGTTCTCTGTCTGCCTTGTTGTTCCTCGTTTCTATTTTGAATGGTTAGTGCAAGAATATTCAACCGCCGCAGAAAATGATATGCTCCCTCCATGGTGACAGTGGTTTATCTCACTGTCTCCCATGGAGGGAGCATCTTCCATCTCTGCGGGGGCATCCAATGCGCCCCAACATATTTTATTATAGCACAATTTGGCTTTTTCGTCCATTTGCGGAGTGCATAAGCTTTTCACCGTTTCTTTATGGATTATCCCATCTTGAAAAAGCGCTGATTCCGGGTTATATTTTAAGTACAGAAAGGGAGATTCCAAAGCAAAGTGACCCCTCGCATCGCAAGGCGACCTCTCGTAGACCCGCGCAGCGCACTCCCCCCACTCCTCGCATCGCAACGTACTCAGCCCCCCAGCAATCCCAGGATCCCATCTCCCGGAATCCCCGCTTCTGTAGTACGCAGTCCGCAGAAAAGAGAGTACCCCAAATGGCAAAACCCAAGAACCCCGCGGAATAACCCCTAACCAATGTCCAGTGAACGGTTAGGGGTTATTTCCTTGCCTTTTTTCGGTGCAACAAACGGTCTTGGGGCATTCGCCGCCCCAAAAGGAAACAATTTTATTGTGTTGACTGGCACTCCACGGCAACCTTGATGACCCCGTCCCGCTTGTTTTCAAACAGGTCGTAGGCCTCCTGGATTCTGCTCAGGGGATAGGTGTGGGTAATAAGCGGCTCGGTGTCCAGCTTGCCCTCTGCAATCAGTCGCAGCGTCTCCTCGCAATTGCAGCCGTCCACGCCACCAGTCTTGAAGGTGAGGTTCTTGCCATACATATCCGGCAGCGGCAGGATCTGGGCTTTGTCATACAGTGCCACCACCGTCACGATGGCGTTGGGTCTCGCGCACTCCCAGGCCAGACGGAAGGTAGATTCCGCACCGGCCACCTCCAGCACCACATCCGCGCCGCCGTGATCGCTGTTTGTGTGTACAAAATTCAGGCACTCGTCCGGCGAGACCGTCAGCACCTCCGGATAGTGCTTGTTGATGAAGCGGACGCGGCTCTCATCCTTTTCGCAGACAATGATGTGCTTCGGCTGTTTCAGCATCACGCAGAGCAACGTGCAAATTCCGGTGGGACCTGCTCCGAGGATTAGCACGGTGTCCTCCGCTTTGATCTCAGAAATACGAGCCGCCCAGAAGCCGGTGGCGAGGACGTCCCCCACCAGCAAAGCCTGCCGGTCGGTGACGCTGTCGGGAATTTTGTTCAGGCCCTGATCGGCGAAGGGTACCCGCACGTATTCCGTCTGGCCGCCGTCAATGCGGCAGCCCAAGGCCCAGCCGCCGTTTTCATCGGTACAGTTGTTCACAAAGCCCTTCTTACAGAAAAAGCACTCACCGCAGAAGGTCTCCACATTCACCGTCACCCGGTCCCCCGGCTTGACATGGGTCACGGCGCTGCCCACCGATTCCACAACGCCCACCATCTCATGTCCCACCGTGATGCCGGGAACAGCTCTGGGAACGCTGCCATGCTTGATGTGCAGGTCGCTGGAGCAGATGCTGGCCAGCGTCACCTTCACAATGGCGTCCCGCTCGTGCAGCAGCACCGGCTTCGGCTTTTCCAGCAATGCAAATTTTCCCTTTTCAACGTATGTGTAAGCCTGCATTTCCTGATCCTTCCATTCATTTCAGTTGATTGATATATGTTACCACAGCATACCGTTTTCCGCAAGGAGAAGCAGACCCGATGAGAACGCATCGGCTTACGCAGCGCTCTGTTTGCGAGCAGGAGTGTTTCCAACTCTCCATTTTGACGCAGAAAAGCACCCCATTTGTGAGGTTGGTACATCTCACAAACGGGGTGCAAATTGGGGCGTACTTATTTTCGCTTTTCCTGCCATTCCCGCAGAGGTTTCAGTTCCTCGAACAGGCGCAGATAACTCTGATACCGGCTGGGCTGGAGCTTCCCCGCTTCCAGAGCTCCCCGCACGGCGCAGCCCTTTTCCTTGGTATGGCTGCAATCCAAAAACTGGCACTCCCCCAAATAGGGAGCGAACTCCCGGAAGGTCTCCGGCAGGCGGTGTTTCAGCTCCAGATTCAGTTCCTCCGTTTCAAAGGAGGAAAATCCCGGTGAATCCATGATCTCCGCCCCGCAGCTCAGACGGAACAGCTCCACATGGCGGGTGGTGTGGCGTCCCCGGCCCAAGGCCGTGCTGATCTCCCCGGTCTTTAGCTGGAACGCCGGGTCCAGCGCGTTCAGAATGCTGGATTTCCCTACGCCGGAGTTGCCTGTAAAGGCAGATAACTTACCAGCAATCAGGGGGATCAGTTCCTCCAGACCCTCTCCGGTCTCCGCACTGATCCGCAGTGTCGGGAATCCGGCGGCGGTATAGATGCGGTACAGCTCCTCTGCCGGGTCCAGATCGCACTTATTCAGCAGCACCACCACCTCGCAGCCCTTCAGGGCGGCGATAGCCGCGATGCGGTCGATGAGAAAGGGGTCTGTTTTGGGGATGGCGGCGGAACCGATCACGACCAACTGGTCGATATTCGCCACCGCCGGCCGTTCAAAGGCGTTTTTCCGGGGGAGGATAGACTCCACGAACCCCTCGCCGTTTCCCAGCTCCCGGACCGTCACCCGGTCCCCCACCAGAGGGGACAGGCCCTCCTTCCGGAATTTTCCCCGGGCACGGCAGGTCAGCACCTCCGCGCCGGTATCCACATAGTAAAAGCCGCTGAGGGCTTTTTGAATCCGTCCCTCTGCCATCGTATCAACCAAAGCTCCGCTCATAGGATTGCTTCTGATCCAGCACGCCGTCAAAGTAGACCTTCACCATTTTCCGGCCCGTACCGTAAAGGGTGGTGCTCACGGCTCCGTCCGCCTCGTAGACAGTCTCGCTGTACTGGGGATTCGGTTCGTCGCCCACATAGATCTCCACCTTGACAATGTCCTTTCCGTTCTGAGGAATGTCCATCGTGATGGGCAGGGCGCTACTGGCCAGTCCCGCGCTGACCCGGAACTTGATGGTCGTCCACTCCGGCACGGTCTCGCCGCTGGCCGGACTCTGCCAGACAATGGTGCCGCCGGGCTTGTCGCTGTCCACTACCTCCACATCCGCGGCGTCGCAGGTCAACTTATAGCTTTCCAACTGGGACAGCACGCTATCAATGCTCATTCCCACAAAGGGCAGGACCGTTACCGGTTTGATGTCCGGGCCCTTGCTGAGGATCAGCTTTACGGTATCGCCCTTTTTCAGGATCTCGCCCTGAGCCGGCTCCGTCTTGATGACGTACCCCTCCGTGATCTCCTCGGAGAACTGCTTCAATTCCTCCGGAGCCTCCACGGTCAGCTCCAGATTGTATTCCTTGTTCAGCTTTTCCAGCAGGATCCGGGCGTCCTGCTCGGATTTGTTTTCCAGATCCGGCACCTCGCCGGTCTCCTCACCGGCGCTGACCCACACCTGGATCACCAGCTGGCTGCCCTTCCGGGTCTCCTCCTTCTTGGGGTCCTGCCGCAGGATATGCCCCTCCGGCACGTCGGTGCTGAACTCAGAACCGGCCTTCTGGATCTCAAAAACGCCTTCGATCCGGGGATCGTTCTCCGCTTCCTCGATGGTCATGTTATACAGATCCGGCACCTGATACTGGTCCACCACCGCCGGGGCAAAGGAGCCGAGGATGGTCTTGAACAGCACGATCACCACGGCTACCGCCGCCACCGCCACAGCACCCACCAGCACGCCCCGCTTGCCGCTACCGGCGCGGCGGGGCTCCTCGTCCTCGTCCCGTTCCCGGCGGGGATAATTCCGCTCCGGCTGATGGACGGGGATGGTCACCGTATGGCTGGGCATGGTGCGGATGGTCCGGGTAGGCTCGTCATTCTCCTCCGGGCGCAGGTCCGAAAGGTCGAATTTCATCTCCACCTCCGGATTCTTCCGGAAGGCTTCCAGATCCGCGATCATGGCGTCCGCCGACTGATAGCGGTGCTCCAGATCCGGGGCCATGGCCTTCATGCAGATCAGTTCCAACTGCTCGGGAATATCGGGATTGATCTCCCGCGGAGCCAGCGGAATGGAGCTAAGGTGCTGGATGGCCACGGAAACGGCGGACTCCCCTTCAAAGGGCAGCCGTCCGGTGAGCATCTCGTAAAGCACCACGCCGGAGGAATAAATGTCGCTGCGGGCGTCCGGCCGGTCGCCCCGTGCCTGCTCCGGAGAAATATAGTGGACGGAGCCAAGGGCTTCCTGCGTCAGGGTCTGGGCGGAATCCGCCAGACAGGCGATGCCGAAATCGGCCACCTTCACGCTGCCGTCCCGCAGGACCATGATGTTCTGGGGCTTGATGTCCCGGTGGATGATGCCACGGCTGTGGGCGTGGCTGAGGCCCCGCATGATCTGGGTGATGAAGTGCAGAGACTCCCGCCAGTTCAGCTGGCCCCGCTTTTCCATATACTGCTTGAGGGTGATGCCGTCGATCAGCTCCATGACGATATATTCCATATCGCCGCCCCGGGACACATCGTACACCGATACGATGTTGGGGTGAGACAGCTGGGCAACAGCCTGCGACTCCGCGTTGAACCGGCGGCGGAACTCCTCGTTCTGCGCCAGATCGCTTTTCAGAATTTTGATCGCCACCAGACGGTTGAGGCGATGGCACTTTGCCTTGTAGACGATCGCCATGCCGCCTGTGCCGATGCGCTCCAGGATCTCATAGCGGTTGTCCAGCATTTTTCCAATGTATTGATCCATACGTCTCCCCCCTTCTTACAGCTTCTGCATCAGGACTGCCGTCACGTTGTCCGGCGCGCCCTGACTTTTGGAAATATGCAGCAGCCGGTCCAGACAGGTGTCCAGATCGCCGCCGTGGATGATCTCAAAGAGCATTTCCTGATCGGTGACGGTGTTCACCAGTCCGTCGGTGCACAGCAGGATAAAGTCCCCCTGCTCCATAGGGCGGATATACCCGTCACAGGCAGCGTTGGTGTCCCGGCCCAGAGCGCGGGTGATGAGGTTCCGCCCCGGATGGCGGCGGGCCTCATCGGCGGTGATGTCGCCGTGGTCCACCATGGTCTCCACCAGAGAGTGATCCTTGGTGATGCGGGTGATCCCCGCCTCCGTGATGTAATAGGCCCGGCTGTCGCCCACGTTGGTGATCACCGCGCCGTTCTCATAGGCCACAGCGGCAACCAGAGTGGTACCCATATTGGCAAGCACCGCCTCAGCCTCCGCCCGCTCCGCCACGGCCCGGTTCGCCATGGCCACCGCGTAGGCAGAAGCCTCCCGGAGCTGCTCCGGGGTCATATCCGGTTTCAGGGCCTTCTCCATCTCCGCCGCGTAAGTCTCCGACGCCAGCGTACTGGCAAGCCGGCCGCCGGCGGCGCCGCCCATACCATCGCACACCACACAGATGTCACCGTTCCGGGTAATCCGGTAAGTATCCTGATTTTCCTTTCGCACAAGGCCAGTATCCGTAACGGCCCAGGTTTTTATCATGATTCAGCCGCTCCTTTTTTCCGTTCTTCCATTTCCTTCCGCCGCAGCTGGCCGCAGGAGGCGTCAATATCTCCTCCGAGGCTCCGCCGCACCGTGGCGGTCAGACCGTGAGACTCCAAGCGCTTCTGAAACGCCGCTACCCGGCGGGAGGGTTTCAGAGGACTCTCCGCCACATCGTTCAGCGGGATCAGATTCACATGCCCCGGCATCCCCTTCAGCTTTTTGGCGATGAGATCCGCCTGCCAGTCGTGGTCGTTGACACCGTCGATCATGGCGTATTCAAAGGAGATCCGCCGCCCGGTCTTCTTAAAGTACCGGTGGCAGGCGTCAAACAGCTTTTCCACATCATAGGCCCGGTTCACCGGCATGATTTTGGATCGTGTCTCACTGTCCGGCGCGTGGAGGGAAACCGACAGCGTCAGCTGCAATTCCAGATCCGACAGCCGGTCAATGCCGGGGATCACGCCGCAGGTGGACAGAGAGATGTGCCGCATACCGATGTTCAGCCCGTCCGGGTGGTTCACCAGCTCCAGAAACCGCAGCACGTTGTCCAGATTGTCCAGCGGCTCACCAATACCCATCAAAACGATATTGGAAATGGGCAGGCCGGAGTCCTTCTGGGCGAAGATCACCTGATCCAAAATTTCAGACGGTGTCAAGTCCCTCACCTTGCCAGCGATGGTGGACGCGCAGAAGGCGCACCCCATCCGGCAGCCCACCTGCGAGGAAACGCAGACGGTGTTGCCGTGGTGGTACTGCATGACCACCGTCTCGATACAATTGCCGTCCAGCAGCTGCCACAGGTACTTCACGGTGCCATCCAGCTTGGAGATCTGTTTACGGGCCACGGAGGGCGCTGTGATATAGCACCGCTCCTTCAGCTTCTCCCGGAGGGGTTTGGAGAGGTTGCTCATCTCGTCAAAAGAGGTGACGCCCTTATGGAGCCAGGTAAAGACCTGCTTGCCCCGGAAGGCCGGTTCCCCCATCTCCTTCAGGGTCGCCGTCATTTCCTCCAGGGTCTGAGATTTCAAATCGATCATATCGTCCTCGTTACTTCCGCTTCATGCGGCAGATGTAAAAACCGTCGGTGCCATGACGCTGGGGCCAGAGGGTCAGCTGCCCCTCCGTCTCCCCCACCGGCGCCGGCAAAGTAAAACCGTCCCGGCAGAAATCGCTGTGCTCCGCCAGGAAGGCGTCCGTCACCTGCTCGTTTTCCTCCGGCAGAATGGTGCAGGTGGAATACACCAGCACACCGCCGGGGGCCACATACCGGGCGGCGTTGTCCAGCAGCGCCGTCTGGATCACCGGCAGGGTGAACAGATCGTCTGCCTTTTTGTAGCGGACGTCCGGCTTCTTCCGGATGATGCCCAGACCGGAACAGGGGGCATCCACCAGCACCGTGTCGAACCGCTCCGCCCATTCCGGACGGAACACCCGGCCGTCTCCGGCAGAGGTGGAGATGGAGGTCAGGCCCAGCCGGACCGCGCCCTCCTGAATTCGTTTCAGCTTGTTTTCGTGGAGGTCGCAGGAGACGATCTCCCCCTTGTCCTCCATGGCAAAGGCGGCGCTGAAGGACTTGCCGCCGGGGGCGGCGCAGAGATCCAGCACCTTTTGCCCCGGCTGCACGCCGGCGATCAGGGACACCAGCCGGGCGGCGGGGTCCTGCACCAGCAGTCTGCCCTCCCGGAAGGGGGCCAGTGTGGTGAGATCCCCGGCTCCGGTCAGTTCCAGACAGCCGGGAACCCAGGGGTGGGGGGTTGCTGTCACGCCCCAGCCCTCCAATTCCTTTATCAGGCTTTCCGCGTTGGTTTTCAGGGGGTTAACCTGTACCGTCAAAGGCGGGGTATCATTATTCGTCGCTAAGAATGCCTCCGCTTCCTCCCGGCCTAAAATCGACAGCAGCCGCTTCACCAGCCACTTGGGATGACTGTACCGGATGGAGAGGTATTTTGCCTCGTCCCGCTCCGGGATGGGCGGCAGCGCCGTCTTATTTTGAGCGATCTTGCGGAGCACCGCGTTCACAAGGCCGGATGCCTGCCCTCTGCCGGAGATCTTCGCCAGCTCCACGGAGGTGTTCACCGCCGCGCTGTCCGGCACCCGATTCAGATATAAAATCTGGTAGGCACCCAGCCGCAGAATTTCCAGCAGCGGCGGCTGAAGATGATCCGGCTTCTGGGAGCAGTACGCGCTGAGGTAGAAATCCAACAACTGCTGATTCTGGACCACGCCGTATACCAATCGGCTGCACAGCGCCGCCTCCGGGCCCACCAGACCGTCCCGGCCTAACTGAGCTTTCAGAGCGGCGTCCGCCCAGGCATGGTTATTCCGACAGGACATCAGGACCCGCAGGGCCGTTTCCCGGGCGCCCATCAGTTGTCCCTCCGTCCGCGGTTATTGCGGCCCACAAAGATGAGCACATAGCGCAGCAGCTGCAAGGCGGACATCAGCAGCGCCGCCACATAGGTCAGCGCCGCCGCCTTTAACACCTTCCGCGCGCCGGGAAGCTCATCGTCATACAAAAGCTGTTCGTTTTCCAGCGTCTGCAAGGCCCGGTGGGAGGCGTTGAACTCCACCGGCAGGGTGATGAGCTGGAAAATCGTGGTCAGGGAAAACAACAGAATACCCACGAAAAACAGAGATTGGCTGTACAGGACCATGCCCACCAGCAGCAGGATGAAAGAAAACTTGGAGCCGATCTGGGTGGCGGGGATAATGGCCGTCCGCAGCCGCACCGGGCCGTAGTTTTCCGCGTACTGCACGGCATGACCGGCCTCGTGGGCCGCCACGCCCACCGCCGCGATGGAGGTGGAGTTGTAGACGTTTTCCGACAGGGAAATGCTGTTGTCCCGGGGATCGTAGTGATCCGTCAGGTTGCCGGAGCAGGGCCGGATGGCCACGTTGTAGACGCCGTGTGCCCGCAGCACCGCCTCCGCCGCCTGCGCGCCGGTGAGACGCCGCCGGTTGGCAACACCGCTGTACCGTTTGAAGTTTCCGCTGACCTGCGCCTGCGCCCACAGGGACAACAGGAGCACCGGGATCAGCAAAATGCAGTAGATATTATTCGCTAAAAAATCGCCGTAACCGCCGTAATAACCGTAGTAAGGCATGGCGTTCCTCCAATCAGATATTCATGGGATGGCCCAGCAGATAGGCCGCCGCGCTCATGCGCTTGCCGCCCTCCGCCTGAAGCTCCGTGATCCAAAGGCTCTGCCCGTCGCCGCAGGCCACCTCGATGCCCTTCTTTCCGGCGGAAAGCAGCGTACCGGGCGTCTTGTCCGTAGCCGCACCAACGGCTGTTTTGTAAATTTTGAACCGCTGCCCTGCCAATTCTGCCGTGGCGCAGGGCCAAGGGATCAGTCCCCGCACCTGATTGCGGATGGCCGCCACAGGCTTCGTCCAGTCAATAGGAGACAGTTCACGGGACAGCATGGGCGCAAAGGTGGCCTGTGTGCTGTCCTGCGGGGTCCGGGGGGCGGTTCCCGCCGCCAGCAGAGGAAGGGCCTCCGCCAGTGCCTCCGCGCCGACCTTTGCCAACCGGTCCCACAGAGAGGGCAGATCCTCCTCCGGGTCGATGGGTGTTTTCGCTGTGAGGATCACATCGCCGGCGTCCAGTTCTTCCGCCATATACATGATGGAAACGCCGGTCTCCGCGTCGCCGTTGAGCATGGCCCAGTTGATAGGGGCAGAACCCCGGTATTTGGGCAGCAGGGACGCATGGACATTCACGCAGCCAAGGGGCGGCACGTCCAGAATGTCCTTGGGCAGAATACGGCCGTAGGCCACCACCACGATCAGCTCCGGGGCCAAAGACTTTACCAGCTCCAGGGCCGTACCGTCCCGCAGTTTGGTCGGCTGATATACAGTCAGGCCCTGTGACAAAGCATATTCCTTCACAGGAGAAAAGGTCACTTTGTTCCGGTTCCGGGGCTTATCCGGCTGGGTGAACACGCCGCAGATCTCGTGGCCGTCCTCCACCAGTCGCTTCAGGGACACCGCCGCGAAATCCGGCGTGCCCATAAACAGGATGCGCATTATTCCTCGCCCTCCAGATAGTCCTTCAATTCCTCCTCGGTGAGGAAGTGGTCGATGTGCTCCACGAACAGGTGGCCGTCCAGATGCTCGATCTCATGGCAGAAGGCCCGGGCCGTCAGGCCCTCGGCCTCCGCCTCGAACCAGTCGCCGTCCCGGTCCTGCGCCCGGACCCGCACCCGGTTGGGCCGGGTGACGATGCCCCACTTGCCGGGGACGCTGAGGCAGCCCTCCAGCCCGGTCTGCTCTCCGCTTTGGGCGATGATCTCCGGGTTGATAAGCTCCAAATATTCTTCCGCTTCCTCGTCCAGCACCAGACAGACCCGGCGCAAGATCCCCACCTGGGGTGCCGCCAGTCCCGCGCCGTTGGCGTCTGCCAGCGTCTCCGCCATATCGTCCAGCAGGTCATGCAGCCGCCGGTCAAATTTTGTCACCGGGCGGCAGACCTTTGTCAGACACTCGTCGCCCTGTTCTACGATCTTTCGTAATGCCATGAATGGCACCTCCTTGATTTGATCACGGCGGTCAGTCCGCCGCGTTATGGTCCACAAACAGATTCATGCCCCGGTTGGCGCTGTCTTTGGCGAAATCTTTTTGCAGCCATGCCAGCATTTCCCGGGTGGCCTTGTCATTCTTTCCCACCAGTGTGCAGCGGTAGCGGAACCGGTTATTCACCTTCACCACCGGTGCGGGGGCGGGGCCTAAGACCTCCGGCTCCCCGGCGGCCAGCTCCGGCCGCCTGCAAAGCTGCCGCAGCGTCTCCCGGACGGACACGGCGGCCCGGAGCACCCGGCCCTCCTCCGTTCCGGAAACGGTGACAGTGAAAAGGTCCGCAAAGGGAGGATACCGCCGCAGACGGCGCATCCGGATCTCGCTTTCGTAAAAAGCGTCATAATCCTGCCGGGCGGCGCACCGGATCACATCGTTCCCCGGCGTGTAGGTCTGGATCACGGCCCGGCCGGTTTTCCCGCCCCGGCCCGCACGGCCTACCACCTGGGTCAGCAGGCTGAAGGTGCGCTCCGCCGCCCGGTAATTGTCCACATACAGGGAAATATCCGCGGAGAGAACGCCCACCAGTGTCACGTTTTCAAAATCCAGTCCCTTTGCCACCATCTGTGTCCCCAGCAGAATGGGGACACGCTCCCGCTCAAAGGTCTGCAGGATCTCCTCATGGCCCCCGGCGGTGGTATCGGCATCCATCCGCAGGATGCCCGCCTCCGGGAACAGCTCCCGCAGTTCTTCCTCCACCTTCTGGGTGCCCGCGCCAACATGCTTCATCCAGCCGCCGCATTCCGGGCAGGTGTCCGCCGCCGGTTCGGAGTGTCCGCAGTAATGGCACATCAGCCGCCCATTGGCGGAATGATAGGTCATGGCGGTGCTGCACCGGGGACACTGGGGCACATAGCCGCACTCGCCGCACAGCAGCATCCGGCTGCTGCCCCGGCGGTTCAGAAACAGGATACTCTGCTCCCCCGCCGCCAGATTTTTTTCCAGCTCCTGCCGCAGCGGGGTGCTGATCAGGCCCGGGTTGCCGTTCAGGATCTCCTGCCGCAGATCCGCGATGAGGACCTCCGGCAAGGCGTTTTCGTTGTAGCGCCGCCGCAGCAGCGCCTTTTGATAGCTTCCCTGTTCCGCCGCCCAAGCGGTCTCCACCGTAGGCGTAGCGGAACCGAACACCAGCGCCGCCTTTTCCCGGACACAGAGGTATTTGGCGACCTCGCGGGCATCGTACCGGGGTACATTTTCCGACTGGTAGCTTCCCTCCTGTTCCTCGTCCATGACGATGAGGCCCAGATTTTTCAAGGGCGCGAACAGAGCGGAGCGGGTCCCCAGCACCACGTCCACCTCTCCCCGGCGAATGCGCTTCCACTGGTCATAGCGCTCCGTCATTTTCAGGGAGCTGTGGAGCATGGCCACCCGGTTGCCGAAGTAGGAGCTGAATTTCCGCATCATCTGCGGCGTCAGTACGATCTCCGGCACCAACACCATGGCAGTCCTGCCCAGCGCAAGTGTCTCCTGCACCAAGCGCAGATAGACCTGCGTCTTGCCGCTGCCGGTAACGCCGTGCAGCAGCGTGACCGACGGCTTTGCCGCCTGTACCCGGCCTGAAATCTCTTCAAAGGCCCGCTGCTGTTCTTCGTTCAAAACGATCTCCGGCCCCGGCTCCACATCGTCCAAGGACGGCACCCGCAGCTCTTCCTCCTCGGAAAAGGCGATCAGTCCCGCCTTCTCCATGGTCTTCAGCGTTCGGGCGGAGGCCCCGGTATAGTAGCTGACCTCCGCTGCCGGGGTCCGTCCCGCCGTGGCTAAGAAGTTCACTACCTCGTACCGCGCCGGGGCGGAGCGGCGCTTTGGCTCCGTCAGGGCGTAGGCGTCCTCCGTGTTGACCGCCAGTTCCACCATCCGGTGGGACTTGTCGGCGATCTTGCGCTTGGCGTCTGTTTCACAGGCAAGGATCTCCGCCTTTTTCATGGCCTTGAGGGGCTTTTCCGCCCCGTCGCCCAAGGCGTCCCGCAGGACGCGGATATCCGCCTTGCCGCCCTGTTTTTCCAGCAGGTCCAACACCTGCCACGCGCCGGGGATGCCCACGGCGGACATG
>OQWM01002069.1_pt1 | contig 13748 bp, 10 predicted proteins | sample 1691531 | NCBI WGS metagenome assembly OQWM01 (sample SAMN03418257, study PRJEB22391) | human gut metagenome | biome: human-gut; feature: organic feature; material: feces | host: Homo sapiens | place: Tanzania | collected 2013-01
TGAGATATTCCATATTGTTCGCTATATAATGATGCTGCAAAGATACTGGTTTCTTGTGGATTCTGCAAGGCGTTTGGTATTTTTGTGGCATTTTGTTTGGTGTTTTTGTGGAGATTCGTTTGGTGTTTTTGTGGCAATTCGTTTGGTGTTTTTGCGCTGTTTGCTATTCCGTATGGGCCGCTGCGGCAGCGCAAGTTCAAGATAGAACTTCTATCCCAAATACAGGCGCATGCGTTTTCGAAAACGTCAAAGCAAAGAAGCCAAAACAAAAACGTTAAACGTTATAACGTTAAGACTGCAACCCAGACAGGGGTTTGCAAGGGTTTGTGAAGGAATCTGTTCCTGCAAAGGTGTTGATTGGCAGCATGTTGTCAAATGCTAATATATCCCTCCTGGTCATAACCTCTTCGATACTTGTTTATAGCATCAATGAGGTTTTGAAGAGCAGGAATATGGGTTGTTAGGTTTTTGAATTTTTGGTATTGTGCATTATACCTTTGCTCTGTGCCATTATTTGCCAATCTCTGTTCTATATCCTTTGGGATCAGGAATGAGCTACGCTCTCCTAGGTGGGCATGAAATTCTGTGAGGAAAATGCTTATGCCGGCCAGATCGAAGTCTCCGAAATGTATGTAGTGGTTTGGTATGGAGCACAACCAGGAACGGAGGTCTGTGGATTGTGGATAGCGGGAAACGAACAGAAGACGATGGAGGCCCAGCTCGGAAGAGAAAAGGGCTCGCTGTTGGCGAATCTTTCGGAAGTTTTCCATATTTTCGATTCCCACCACAATGACATCCTCTGGAATTACGAATGTCTTCCAGTCCGCAACATACAGGAAACTGCCTTCTTGAGGATCCACCATCCATGGCGATCCGTTCAGCCGACACGCAATAGGTTCATAACTGTTTATGGGAAATCCTGGACATGATCGGACGGCCGCTAGTTTGGAGTTGCCCGTATCTCTCGCCATCGAGGCACGCGAGTCGGAGACGTCGATTTCCAGCACACGGTAGCTTTCGTCCTTGTCGATGAGATATCTTCTCAAAGCCTCTGTGTCTCGCGCCCGATACGATTTTCTTGATCCACGGGCCACTACGGATAGCAGTCCCTCTGCCATCAGTTCGTCAGTCAGCTGCCTGCTCATTTTCGAACCAGCTACTTGCTCGCCTTTCAGCAAGGTTTTTATAGACGCGCTTATTGCCATAAATGATACACTTAATTGAGCCGTTTAAGCAGTTTCTCCACCCTCGTTTTCACACCCTGTTTGCTCAGCAGATACGTGTAGCGGTAGTCGTAGGGGTTGTACGACGTGGGGGAACTGTTGATGAGATAGATGTTTCGCGAATTGGCGAATTGCAAGATGCCTTTGATATTGTTGGGATGCAATCGCCCTATCTCGTCCATCATGCAATGTACGATAAAGTCGCCGCTCTTCTTGGCCGCTTTTTTCTTGAACACATTGATGAGCATGATGTTCACCATCGCTTTCACCAGAATGTCTGTACCATCAGACCCCACATTGTTGATACGCTCCACCCAGAGGGTGTCATTGTCGTTCTCCTTGACGCGGAACTGCAGGCGGAAGGCGTCGCCAAGAGAGACTTTTGGACGGTTGGGCTCGTTCAGTAACTGATGGGCGAGGCTCTTCAGATAGTCCACCACCTTGCGGTTCACCTCGTCGCGATTGTCCCCCGAGAATAGGTTGAGCTCGCCGATGGAGAATTCGTTCTCGACTGTATAGTCGTGGATAGACATGAGCAGCCGCATCAGTTTGTCGGACGACTCGTTGGCCCTGAGCTCAATGCTTTTGATGACTCCGGCAAAGTTTTTCTCCACAAAGTCGCGATTGATGTCTTGTATCACACGGTCCACGTCCGATCGGCGTTTCATCAGCGCGCCAATCTCCGTCGAGATACGTCCCAGGATGTCCTTGTAGTGTTCGCTGGTACGACGGCGAAACTCCTCTATCTTGTTGTTGTCCATGAAGTCCTGCAGGTCCGCGGCTATCTGCAGAAAGTCGTGGTCCGTCACGGGCATGGTGTTGAAATGGAAAGCATTCTGCGGCTTGAAATTGCGGTTGAACCCAACCACCGCGTCCTTCAGCTTGTCTATCGATTCGCGTTTCTGATTCACCGTGCCGCGCAGCTGGCTCAACAGTTGCTGGCAGTCCTGGCTGGTCGTTGTGGCTTTGTCGTCGGAGAGAAACCCATCAGGCACGAGATGCTCATTCTCTACGATCTGATGATACAGCTTCAGTCCCTCTCGCCTATGGGCGAGATTCTTGCCAACTGCCTTCTGGCGCTCTTCCAGTTCCTGCCGCTTCCTCTCCATTCGCGTTCGCTTGTCCTCATAGCGCTGGCGCATCATAGCGAGTTGCTGTTCTATGTCCTTGATGCTCTTTTTGATTTCTGGCTCCTTGGCAAACAGATTTTGCTCTGCATAGCGATATCTGATCACGTCGGGGCGCTCAGCCTCGATTTTCTCCAACAACGTCCTTAGCCCCTCCAGCGCCTTGCGATATTGTGCAAGCAGGGAAACGTCCACGCCTTTGCCTGCAAGCTCGGCTTTCTGCTGTTCGTCAAGTTGAGCTTTCTGCTTTGCAAACTCCTTGTGCCTGATGGATGCTTCCGCGACCTGCTCCTCTTCGAATGCACGCAGATCGTGATCGAGCACTTTTGTCGACCTGTTGAAGGCGGTGTCGAGTTCTTTGAGTTCCTTCTTGTTCTTGGCCTCCATTTTCTCGCGTCTGTCCTTCTCCTCCTGCACTTTCAGCAGCGCTTCGTTGAAGGCGCGCTGGCGAACCTCTTCCTCTTTTTCGATGAGTTCCTGCTCTTCCATCTCCAGCTTATGCTGCTGGTTTTCCAGATTCTGTCGCTTGGCGGGTATTTGGTCTTCCTCTACTCTTAGCAACGCCGCTTGTTCGCGAAGCGGTTTGACCTCTGAGGCATATTTTTTCCCAAGTTTAGAGATCTCGTCCTGAAGTTCAATGGGCAGTTGGGAGAGTTGCCGATTGATCTCCCGCACCTCCTTTTCCAGCGCCTTCTTCTCCTTCCTATACTCGTCGGGCGTATGATGCACGGAGTCTATTTTGTCCAAGTTGAGCTTTACGCCAAAGAAACTGTCAGACGCAGTATCCCTCTGAGGCTCAAGCCCCTCGGCGTAGAGGATGCGCTCCTCGTCAACCACCTTGCCTATGGTGCTCTCCCAACCTTCGGCATTGGCGCAAAGCCAATGGTAGAGCGAACCCTCCAGGTGGGCCAGCAAACCATCGATCTTCGCTATTTGGCCACGCACTTGGTCGCGCCGCCCCTCCAGGCGCTCCTGCTCGCGGCCGGAGGCTTGTTTCAGTTCAGCCTCTTTCGCCTCATATTGGGCGGTGATCCGGTCGGTCTGACTTTTCACGGCATTTTTCTGGGCCGCATTTTCTCTCTCGGCTATAGCCAACTGTTGCAATTGTTCCCTCACCTGCTTGATGTCCTCAGCCCGAGGGTGCCACTGGCGGAGTTCCCTCCATGCGCTGTCAGCCCTGTGTTGCTCTGCCGCCAACGTCTCCAGACGTTCGTCAGACTCATGTCGCCAGTCGTTGAAGGCTTCCGTGAGTCGAATCCTGTTCTTGGTGCGCTCCTCTTCCAAGCGCTTGCGCTCCGTCTGCTGAGCGGCCTGCTTCTTATAGTACGCCTCTTTCTGAGCATTCTCGAACGCCTGATGAGCATTTTCCAGTTTTCCTCTGGCTATGTTGTATTTCTCCTCTATCGAGGCGTGCGTCTTCAGAAGGTCGTCCAGTAGCATTTGTTTCTCGGAAGCCTCCTGCTTGGTCGCCTCCTCGCGGCGGGCAAGGGCGAGCTTCTCCTCTATGCCCATGGCCTCAAACTCCTTTCTTGTCTGCGCTATCTCCTTCAGCTTGTTCTTTTTTGCACCCAATTCCTGGTTCCGGGAGTCTCTCTCTTTGCCATATTCGTCGGCGAGCTCCTTTTCTCGCTTGCGCTCCTTGCCGATGCTCGTCTTGAGTTCTGCCTCCTCGGCTTCCAAGAGCGGGATCTGCTGCTCGCTTTCTGCCACGGCATGATTCAGCCTGTGCCATACGTCCAGCAGTTGTCGGTCGAGCGCCACAATCTTTCTCCCCTGTTCCGCTATCTTCAGCGCTTGCTGGCGCACGGGGTAGTTGCCGTCTCGTGTCTGACGAAACCAGCAGTCTATCTCGTCATACTCGCGTTCGAAGTCTGTCACCAGTCGCCGGTAGGTCTGCAGGTCGATGGGGAGGTCCTCGTCCGTCATGGACTGGATGATGGTGGTCTTCACGAAGTCGGCGTCCAATTTGGTGTTCAGAAACACGTTCTGGATACTTCGTGGGATGTTCTGATAGTGTGCGCTCTGCACCAGCGCGTAGCGCGTGTATTTATGGTCGCGTGTGTTGCCGAAAATGATGTCCCTGAACATCACGCCCGAGTCGATCCTTGCCGAAACCGCCACCTGCTTGTCTATGCGCTCACGGATCTTCACCCAGTCGCTCAGCACCTGCTTGTCCTCGCCGATGAGCCATTCGCGCTGATAGGGCGCGTCGATGAATCGCCATGAGGCCCGCCCCTGGTAGCGGCTTACCAAAATGGTGTAGGCCCCGTTGTCGCGCATCACCTCGTAGAGTATGTGCGAGTTGGACTGGCGGAAATAGAACTCGTCAAACGTCTTCTGTCCCTGCTGGATGCCCAGGCGATGCTTGTCGGCATTGTAGAAGAAGAGCAACGCTCTCAGTACGGTACTTTTGCCCACGCCCTGCGTGCCCGTGAAATGCACATTGCCATCCACCGAAATCTCCGCGTACGGGATGTTGGCGCTGTTGATAAATATGATTTTATTCAGGTGTTTCATCTTCGTTGGCTATTTGGATCATGTTGACCAGCTCCTCGGCATAGTGGAAGGCGGAAGTGACCTTGTAGGTCTCGTCCTGTTCGCTGATGCATTCGGCAAAACCCATGCCCAGCATCTCCTGGATCAGCTTGTTTACGATCTCCAGATAGGAGCCTACGCCGTATTTTCTGAACAGATGGCCTGCCTTCTCTTTTAGTTCAATATCCAGGCTTATCTGCTCCACCAGATGGCTCTTGCGAAACTGGTAGCCAGCGGCGAACGACTGATTGTAGCACTTCAGGAAGTCCAGGTAGTCGAGCCACTTGGAGAAACTGTCTAGCTTCTGTTCGACGGCCTGCTTTCCCTCGCCTATTCGCGAGAAATAGAAATAGCCATTGCCAGCCTCCAGCCGAAGGCCGATCTCCTTGAAGTAGTCGGCGTAGTCTTCGTAGTTTTCCTCTATGTCCTCATATAGATGACGGGTGGAGGCGTCCGCGCTGTCAACCGAGAGAAACTCTCCCCGGCTCAGTCGCTCATATATCTTTTGGGTATTATTTCGCATAGATGATTGGGTATTCAATGTCTTGATAAGTCGCATATCTCCCCGTCGTCCGACATTCGTCCGGATGGAGGATGACCAACTGGCAGAAGAGGGCAGCATGGTCCTCGAGACTGCGTTTCGTCTTGTAGTCGTATCTCAGGATGAAGTCAAACAGATTGTGGCTCGACGCAGAAAAAGCATTCCACACTTCTGTAGGATCCACCTCCTTCAGTCTCAGAGTATGCTCCTGCAGGTCTTCGTCGGTCAGTGGTTCCGCCTCGGTCCTGGCCGCCTTCTTCAGTCCGTTGCGCTCCGCTATCCGCCTCAGAATGGCTGTCGCCTGGTCGTTCTCCCTTAGCATTTCCAGCGAGAGGCGGATCCTGCTATATTGTCGCGACTCCATCCAGACGGGGTTGTTGTCTTCGAGGACTTGCAGCAGATTGGTGTCCGTCTTGATGAGCAACTGGTCCTGCAGGTATTTCAGTTTGCGTATTTTCTTGTAGAGCTGGTTCTGTTGTTCTATCTGGTTGATATAGATGATGATCTGCCTGTCTATCTCCATCAGCGCATGATAAGCCTCCACAAAGTCGTGTTTCACGTCGCTGCACGTCTTGGCCATGTGGGTATCGCTGGCCATGAGGAAGAAAGCCTGCTCGTTGTCGATCAGCTTCTCACATTCCTGTATCATCGCTCGGATGCTATGGCTCTTCTCGTCCATATTCTGCAGCTTCTTTTTCTTGATGACGTAGTTGGGCTCTTGCTTGTAGGCATTGTCCATATTGCGCTTCAAGTCCACGACATTCTTCAGGGTTCTGAATCCTGTCTTTTTCAGCAGTTGCCGCACGCTGTCTTGGTAGCCTGTCTTTCGGTTGACGTTGGTCTCTTGCAGGTAATAACCTATATACTCTTTCAGCGTATTGATACACTCCTGGACGCTCAGCACGCTGATTTCCTCGTTGACGTTCAGCACCTCCTCGAAAAAGTTGAGGTAGTCGCTCTCGATCTCTACCGTATTGCCCGTTTCGACCAGCACCCCGTAGTCAATGAGCCTTCTGAGACGCATCTCGTTTCCCCCGACGAGCTCCAAAGCCACTCCTAACGGAAACTTCATCAGTTTTCGTTTCTCAAACATCTCGCTCAGCAAACCTTGTTCGCGCGACAATGTTTTGGTGAGTTCTTCTATCGTCCTAAAATGAGAGAGTATCTCCATGGGCCATTATGTTGTTTAAGTCTTTTCCTGCGAGAGCGACTCTTGTCCATGCCTTTTGCCTGGAGCCTCCTCGTCGCCTTCACTTGCAAAGGTACGCATTTTTTTGGAACGAGGCTCGTTTGCTCATCTGTTTTGTCATCAAATGGAGCAGAGATTATCGTCCGGGCCTGCCGACAAGAGCCCTTCTTCCTTCGTGTTCCGTAGCGCTAGGATGTTTGGTTAGTAGCGAGGGAGGCTATCCATGGGCAGTTCCTCTTGCGCCTTTTATTAGCAGCTTACGTCTTTCTCTTGTCTGGGCAACGTCAAAGCAAAGATGCCAAACAAAAACGTTATAACGTTAAGACGTTAATGGGACGAGCTTGGCAGACTAAGGAGCCAGAAAAGTGAACGGATATCACCAGAATTGGTGAACGGACATTACCGGAATTGCACCAAAATTAAACTTCTTCATTCCTTAAGCCATTTGATCCATATTGTATAACCGAGCAAGATTATCACCGATGGAATGCCCCACCTCCAAAACATCTCATATAGATAGCACACAACCCAATAAAAACGCCATGAATGGTAAAACTGTGCGGGTATATCTATTGTGCTGTCTCTTATCATAAACCCCATAGGTCCGAGAATGTCATTATAAAACAGAGTATATACTCCTGTCAACACTAACATCCCTGCGACAATACTCTTTACCCACATTGGCTTCCCTTTCGAAAGTAATGCAACAACTACTATAGGTGGGAGCATACGCAAGAACAATGACGTAGGAGCATGAAATACTGATATCATTACAAGAAAGAGATAGACAACTATCACCACTGCCCATACACATCCACTCTTAGTATTCATTTCCATATATTGTCTTCACGGTCAATGTGGACGCATGGCTTTTTCGTTTCAAGGAAGAACTTGCGCTCTCCAAAAAGACGGAAAGTATAGTCTGGCTTCTTAGTGTGAGAAGCTGCATTTGCTTTCAGCGGTTCTTCTAACAGGACTTCACGCTCATTGGTGTTCTTGCCTGCAATGTTACGAATGTCCCAACCAAGAATCTCGAACAAAGGATCAAGAAACTCGTTTCGCACCTGAGTTTCGTTGAAACGCGATGTACGATAAACCTCTTTGCCTTGCTCGTATTTCTGAACGAGGGTATGTATTTTGTTCTTTATTTCGTTTATCATGTTGCTTCTTGCTTTGCTGGCCTGGAACGGGTGCTTGCTGTTTCGGTCCTTTCCTGCGAGAGCGACTCTTGGGCTATGACCTTTTGTCTGGGGAGCCCTTGCCGCCCTCATTTGCAAAGGTACGCATTTTATTTGGAAACGAAGCCTATTTGCTCGTCAGTTTTATCATCAAATAGTAGAGGCAATTGCCCGAGTCTATTTGCAAGCCTCTTTCTTGGTGTTCCGTAGTGCTAAGAAGTGGCGCAGGAGCTATCCGTGGGCGATTCTGTTTGCGCTCGAATAAACCGTATTATGCCTGTAATTAATGGTGTGTGCAACGTGGTTGGTAATCAATTGATTATGTGTTTTACCACTAACTTTTGTGGCGTTTTACCGCTAACTTTTGCGGTGCTTTGTGGGTTTTATCAAGGCGAGCAAGGCGGCTGCTTGAGTGTTTGCTTGGGCGCCACTTAGGGGGACCTTGGCGATGGTAGCTTAGGGGCGAGGCGGATGGTTGCTTATGACTGGCGCGGAGGGTAACTAAGGGGCGTTCCGGGGCGTCTGTTGGCATGGGGTGAGAGTCGTCGTTTGCATGGTTTGTGAGTTGTTGTTAGCATGGGTTATGAACTGTCGTTTGCATGGGGATTGGCGTGCTTTTTGCGTGACCAGTGGAGGTTAGTGGAGAAGAGAAAACGTTAAAACGTTAAACGTTAAGAGTGACAAGAAGGGGTGAATAATAACGTTTAACGTTTAACGTTTTTGTTTCGGCATCTGTCCATTGGGGCAATCAAGTTATACGGTTGAAAATGCCGAGTTGCATATAGCTTTCACTCGGCCAAGAAGATTTTTAACCGTACAGTTTTTGTGTTGTTGAAAAAGTTGCCCTCTTTATTCGAACCTGATCATTTGGGCCAGTTGAAGGAAGTAGTCGTTGGACCAGATATCCAAATCCTTGGGGTTGTGGATGAATGGCAGCACGTCGGCCTTCACTTGGTTGATGTCTGCGGTAGAGAGGCGATTGTTCAGTTTCTCAAGGAAAGACTCTTTGGTGATGTCCTCCTGATTGAACTGCAAGGCTCTCTCGCGCAGGTGAGGGAAGTCGAGCGGGGTATTATGTCGGACGTACCATTCAAAATCGTACCAGTCACGACCCTTGACGCGGTTCTTCCAAGCTCGATAAACCAAGGCGTGCATCTTGCCTGCAAAGAGGTCGGGAAGGGTGAAGCAGCGAGTCATGAAGGATTGTGGGAGCAGAAGTAGTTTCTGCTCGGTGAGGAACTTCAGTGGCGGCTGCGTGTCCACTTCTATTTTTATCTTTATCGATTTCTCTGTTTGGAATGTGATGTCGTAAACATCGGTGTTGTCCTTCAGGAATGCTGATTCGACCTTGCAAAAATTCTTCTTGTCCTTCTTCTTAATTTCCACCTCTCGGCCCACCATGGCAAACTGGTCCACTATGGGTTGAAAGTATTGTGTGAAGTCAAAGTCTTGGCTTGGAGCAAGTAGCGAGAAGTCCATGTCCTCGGAATCGCTGCAGGCCATGGAAGATGCGTAGGCAGGTGCCTCCGTAGAAGGCGGCTTCGTTGAAGAACCCGCCATTATAGAGGCCGGCGAGGATGATCTGCTGGTTCACTTCGAAGGTGGCATTGCGCTTCTGCTGGTGAGTCGCCAGGTCGTAGGCCGACAACATTTGGTTGAATAATTCGTTGCTCATTTCTTCAGATACTTTATCAGGGTTTCGATAGAATTGGCTTTCTTGCCATCTGCCTGGGCGTAGCGCTCAAAGATGCTGGCGTCCATGTGTAGGAAGTCTTCTATATCCATGCGTAGGTCGTCCTCCAGATAGGTCTCGACGTCCTTGAGATAGCGAAGATAGAGCTTGGGCGAGTGGGCTATCAGGTCGCAGAGCGCCTTTTCGGGCGTGGCCATCAGAAAAGCGTAGCTCTGCTTGTTGATGCTTGTGATGCCTATCGGGAAAGCCTCGCGAGCCACCCTTTGGTACTCGAATCGTCCCACGGGCGTGTCGAAACGACGCGTGTGCTTCAGTGTCATGGACTGTGTGGTATAAACCGCTTCGGGTATCAGTCCGTAGTAGCGCAAGGCCGTCTGCATGGAGACGTATGAAGGGGTGTAGAGTTGGTTGGCTATCAATTCGGTAGATAGAGCCACGTGCGAGACCTTGGGGTCGAGCACATAAAGCCCCTTCTTGAGTCGGATGATCTTGCCCGCTGCCTCCAGTTGGCGCACCTTCTGGTTGCCTGCCTCCAGTTTGGGGAACAGGGATGCTAGCGTAGCGGTGCTCACTGGGATGTTGCCAATATGCTCTAAGTCTGTTATCATGATGCAAAGGTAGTAAAATTTGGAATAGCAAACGAAAGAAAAGTTGTTTTTCTGTTCCAAATATAGCTATTTCCGGTGTTAACAATCGACAGTCCACCTTACATCTTAACGTTTAACGTTTAACGTTTTTGTTTCGGCATTCTCGTAATAGTTGGCTGACGGCATTTTGTACCATCATAGGGCAAGAAAGTGCCATCATGCGCTGGGCAAGAAAAAACCATCAAGGCGTCTCCGTGGAGAGAAGCCTTGATGGCTTTATGGTGGTGGGAGAGGTTGGCGCTTTACTTCTTGTCGAGCACCTCGTACTTACTGTGGCGGCTCTTATACTCCGGCACGATCTCCTTCATTTTTCTCACGATCTCCATGTCGTCATACTGCAGGGAGAGGTCGTAGAGGTCCATTTCGTTCTTGCGCGCCAGCTCGTAGGAGTATTCGCGGACGGCAGCCACCTTGATCTTCGGGTGGACGGTCGGCTTGGTCTGCTCCGCGTCGTTGAGCACCTCCTCGTAGAGTTTCTCGCCGTCGCGCAGACCCGTGTATTCGATCTTGACGTTTTTGGCTCCCGAGAGTTCTATCATGCGCTGAGCCAGGTCGGCGATGCGGACAGGATTGCCCATGTCGAAGACGAAGATCTCGCCGCCATGGCCCATCGTGCCAGCCTCCAGCACCAGGCGGCAGGCCTCGGGGATGAGCATGAAGTAGCGGATGATGTCCTTGTGGGTGACGGTGACGGGGCCTCCCTTCTTGATCTGCTCCTTGAAGAGCGGGATGACCGATCCGTTGGAGCCGAGCACGTTGCCGAAGCGGGTGGTGACAAACTGCGTCACGCCCTTTACCTCGCCGTCCTGGATGGCCTTGTTGAGCGACTGGCAATAGATCTCGCAGATGCGCTTGCTGCAGCCCATGACGTTGGTGGGATTGACGGCCTTGTCGGTGGAGATCATCACAAACTTGCGCGTCTGGTATTTGACGGCCAGGTCGGCGATGACGCGTGTGCCGAAGACGTTGTTCTGTATGGCCATGGCGGGGTTGTCCTCCATCATCGGCACGTGCTTGTAGGCCGCGGCGTGGAAGACGAACTCCGGCTTGTGGGCTGCGAAGATCTGCTCCATCTGCGACTCGTTGGTGATGGAGCCGACGATGGACCACACCTTCAGGTCCTTGTGGTGGTTCATCATGTAGAGGCGTACGTCGTGCATAGGCGTCTCGGCCTGATCGACCAGTATCAGCTCCGAGGGCTTGAAGGTGGCCACCTGGCGCGCCATCTCCGATCCGATGCTTCCCGCCGCGCCCGTGATGAGGATGCGGTGGCCTGTGAGCATCTTCTTGATGGCCTCCATGTCCACCTCGATCTTGTCGCGCGGCAGCAGTTCCTCGATGTCCACCTCGTGGAGCAGCGTGTGGGAGATGGTCGATTTGCCGTCCCACTCCTCTGCCGGCGGCATCATCATGATCTTGATCTTGGCGGCGATGAGCCCGTCGATAAATTGGGTGTCGTGGGTGAAGTGTTCCGTCTGCAGCGGCGAGACCAGCAGCGCCTGCACATGGAGCTTGCGCATGGTCTCCACCAGTTCGGGAGAGTCCTCATAGACCTTGATGCCGGAGATGCGCAAGGAGGTCATCATCTCGTTGTCGCTGATGAATCCCTTGATCTTGTAGCGCGAGCTCGGGTCGGAGACGATGCTTCGCGCCAGGGCTACGGCCCCCGACTGGGCGCCATAGATAAAGACGTTCTTGGAAATGCCGAAGTTGTTGTAGAGGTCGTGGAGCGCCTTGGCTGCCATGCGCGCCGTCCACATCAGCATCGTGGCCGTGATGAAGAGTTGCATGCCGCTGACGAAGCGCGGCACGAGGATGTAGTTGCTCAGACCGAAGCGTATCTGCAGCTGGTGGAAGATGCAGATGGCGATGCTCGCCGTGAAGCTGGAGTAGGCCACGCGGCGCAGATCGATGAAGCTGGAGTAGCGGAGCACGCCGTTGAACGTGTGGAAGATGAAGAAGGCCACCATGTAGAGTACCATGCAGAGGCCAATGCCCAGACCCACGCGACTCAAGTTCGTGTAGAGGCTGTCCACGCCATGCTGAAGGGTATAGACAAACAGTCCAGATACCAGCACCGAAAGGGTGTCGTAAGCGAAGATACACCAATAAGGAAGCGTGCCTCGGGAGAAGGCCCATTTGACAAATCGGTAGAGTAGTTTCATTTCATTCCAACTTTTGTTAGACTTATGCAATTAATTTAGTTTGAGCGATGATAGAACCGTCCCACTCGCCTTGATGCAAAACTACAGTAGAGGGAGTGATCCTGTCGGTCCTTGTCGGCGCCGATTCGGCTCTTGGTCTCCCAACCCCTGCTTTGTGTCGTTTTCGTGGAAAGTGTCTCTGTTCTCTCTCTCATAACGCCAAGTTGATGGCTGCACGAATCTATTGCGAATGCAAAGTTAGTATTTTATTTGTTTATACGCTGCTTTTTCTGAGAGTTTTTTCACCTCCTTGCCTTGATTTGTGAAGAGGCTTTACAAAAATGTGGGCTCCTGCCGTTTCGCACAAGCGACCTGTCGCCCCCGTGGATAGGGTCAAAATGGGGTACAAGGCCTATGAACAAGCATGCGAGAAAGAAGAAGGGCCAGCGGCCCGAGTCAAAAGAAAAAAGCAAAAGAAAGCGGCCAATCCAATAATTAGTAGTATCTTTGCCGCCCCATCGTCCCTTCTGCCAGCAAGAGCGGGGTGGGGGCGTGAGGATTTTGATCACAAAGAAGACGATGACAGAAGAAAGCTCTGATGCGCTCAGCGCAGACCGCGGAGGCAAGCAGTTGCCCAAGGGAATCCACATAGTCGAGGCTGACCCGCTGATAGCCTCGAAGGAGAAGGTCGTGCCCCGCCGCCCTCTGGCTGAGACCTGGGGCAGCACCTCCGAGAAGCCCACCTCGTGGAGCTATCTCTACCTGCGCCATTTTGCGGTTAAGACCTTCAAGAAATGGCTGGAGCACTACAATGAGCAGACCGAAGGCCGTCCGCAGCCTTTCTTCATCCATCAGTCCTACCACTACGAGTACAAGAACCCCGAGAAGCAGCGGGGCGTGCGCAAGGTCCTGCAGCCCTCCATCAGCGGACTGGTCTTTCTTCAGGGCACGGTGCGCGATCTGCAGGCCTTCCTCGACGAGCATTTCCCACAGTTTCATCTTGTCAACGACCGCAGCCGCGGTTGTCCCGCCTCCATCGAAGACGCCATCATGCGCCCCTTCATGAGCGTCTCGCGCATCCACCCCGAGCGCCTCACCTTCCTGCGCGAACCCCTGGAGAAGTTTGCCAAGGACCACGTCAGGCTCCGCGTCCTCACCGGCCCCTTCCAGGGCTACGAGGGCTACATCGTCCGCATCCAGCGCAACCGTCAGCTCGTCTTCGATTTTGGCGGTTGTGCGCTGGCTATCAGCGGTGTACACAACGAGGACTTCGAAGTGGTGGAGGAGTAGGGGAGGGCTGCTTTTATAACTTTTATGAAAGAAGTGGGCTGCTTCGTAACAAAAACTCTCCTTCTATAATAAATAAGGTAAGAAACAACGAGACCATCAATATGACGAAAGGAAAGAAGGCCATCATCGTCGGCGCCTCGTCGGGAATCGGCTACGAGGTAGCATGCCGCCCACCGCGTCG
>OQWM01002070.1_pt1 | contig 13742 bp, 5 predicted proteins | sample 1691531 | NCBI WGS metagenome assembly OQWM01 (sample SAMN03418257, study PRJEB22391) | human gut metagenome | biome: human-gut; feature: organic feature; material: feces | host: Homo sapiens | place: Tanzania | collected 2013-01
GAAGCGGTGCTTAAGCCGCAAGGCGGGAATTGTGCGGCATTGCCTAAGCGCAAAATCCGGCTGCGCTTGTAGAAACAGGCGATATTTTCAGCTTTTCAGTTACACCCCCGGCTTATGGCTGCGCCCTGCCGTAAACGGGCGCGCACTGGCGGGCAGGCCCTGTACCCTGGGGATTGCTGGGGTTCCGGGGGATGGTTAATGTCGCCGGCCCCCTTTCCTGTTGTAGCGGAATGTGAATATCAACAGCCCTGCCACCGCCAGCGGCAAGCCGATCAGCAGCCACAGGCTTGGCGCGTCTGCACCCGTGTGGGGCAGCTCAGGCGTTTTACGGTTCAGAACGGTAAGGTGCATGGTGTAGGTGTTGCTGGACTGCACAAACTTGTCTTTGTCCTCAACTTTCTGCTTATCAATATAACACTCGCCGTCTTGGGTAAATTCGATCACAATTGGCTGTGCCAACAGGTTGTACCCCTTATGTGCCTTGATTTCCGTCAGGCGGTATGTACCGGGTTTCAGATTTGTGAACGGGTTCGGGGTTATCTTGCCGTCCGCTCCGGTTGTACCAGTTAGATAATTTTGGTTGTTGTTGAATTTATAGGAAGTATCTACTACCCACTGCGTTTCTCCAGTTGTTCCGGCTTTCAGCTTTTCCAGCTTGAACTCAACATCACTCAAGGGCACATCATTGCCATTTTGGTCTTTTTCCGCGTCCTTCTTGATGATATCCAGTACAAACTTCGGGTTCTGCAGCTTGTTGGTCAGCACAATCGTGCCGCTGCCGCCGGTGATGGTTCCATCGGTGGCTGTGGCTTGGGTGATCTTTGTGCTATCTCCTTCGCTGATTTCCGCTTTAGCTTCAGCCGTTACAACATACGTATTGCCTTTAATCGTAATGGTTTCGTTCGGCTTTACCTCGGCAAAGTTGCCTTCATCGTCCACCGTACCTTCCACAATGCGGTACACATAATTGGTGTGGCTATCATCCGTATTGATTTGGTACTGATCCAAACCGCTAAAGGTATACGTCCAGCCTTTATCCCTGTGGGTAATGGTAACATAGTTTTGCGTGCTGTCAGCCGGGTAAATTACCGGTGTCCAGTTTGTTTCACTTGCCAAGCGGCGCTGGAGCTGGATGTAAATCTCGTTCGGCTGGTTCTTTGTACTAAGGTCCGTACCATTTGCATCTTTCCAGAGCTTATCGAACTCAATGTTGATCAGTGTGCGCTTGGTGTTGGTAAAGATTGCGGTAATGCTGGGGTTCTCCCCTTGCTCAATGACGCCTTCCACCATGGTGTTGTTGATCACATGGGCGGAATGGCAATCAGTCGGAACGGTTACGCTTTGCAGTCTGGAATCATCTTCCGGTGTAACTTCCTCGATGGTATAGCGGGTGCCAACGGGGATGCCGGTGATGGTTTCGGTGTGTTCTGGGTTGCTCTCATCGCTCATGTTGATATAAACATATTTTTCGATGGGCTTTTCTTCCAGACCCTCACCGCCAACATCATTAAAGGTAACTTTGAAGGTGTAGGTGCCTTTAATGGTATCTCCCTCACCATCTGCGGCCTTCTTTTGGATTTTCAGCCCGCCGGTTTTGACCTTGTTGACGTATTTTACCTTTAGCTTTGTCAGCGTGGAGCTTGTTTCGTCCGGATCCTTATAGGAGCGGAAGACGATGGTGTCTGCGGAGGGTTTGGTTCCGGTATATCTATTACCATCTTGTACATCATCTGCTCTTATGTTTTCCGTTCGGCCATCATCGGGGCCTTTGGCGGGAACCTTCTTCCCCTCCAGCGACTTGCTCGTGTCGGCAACTGTCACGGACGTTACCTCGTCACCGCCCTTCATCGAAGTAACCGCCTGCCCGTTCTCGTACACCGTCCATGTGGTGTCGTACAGGTTTTGGTTCAGTTTCTCTTTGAGCGAAATGTAGCTGCCGCGGCGGAACTGGTCGCTGAAGGTAACGGTTTCTCCATCTTCCAGAACAAAGCGTCCGTTGCCGTCCACCAACTGGGTGTCTTTGTCCTTGGTGGAGGTGTACTGTGCGTTTTCGGCGTTTTGCAGCTGACCGCTTTCGGCGGAGCCGTAATCCGGGATGTCCTGCTGATCGGTTGTAAAGCCGGACATCGTACTTGGCTTCGCTTTGGGAATGAAGGTAAAGTTCCTGAAATAGATGTGGCGGCTATAGTTATCGCCCACGCGGATGGTTGTAACGTTGCCGTTAAAACCGCCCTGCTCTTTCATCTTGTTCAGGTCCAGCTTTACGGTGACCCATTTGCCTGTCTTCACATCGACCGAGCCATACGTTGCGCCGTTAATGCCTGATGTGCCAAGGCTGCCTTTTTGGCCGGGGATAGGTGTTTGATTATCCAGCAGTTCCAGATACAGGTTGTTGAGGGAAAGTTTACCACCATCACTGTGGTCAACGTAAACCTCGAACGTAAGGAAGCGCTCGTCTTTGATATTGATGGGTTGATTCAGCGTCAGGATGCCATAACGTTTATCACGATTATTACTGACGGGTTCCGTATCCTGATAGCGTGCGTACCAGTGAAGGACCTTCTCGGTATTCGTCCCGGAATCTGGCCAGGGGTTATCAATCGACTCGAAAACGTACTCACCTTCGTTTGATTCGGTTGCGGGGTTAATAGTGCTTGTCTTCAAATCCACCTCTTGGGACGGAGTACCGCTTGTATCCGGGTCAGCGGCATCTTTTCTTCCATAATGGGTTGCCTGGTTCTGGATGGTGAAGGTGAAGATTTTCTGGTTTGTAAAGCATTTTTGGAAGTCCGTATCAACCTTGCTCAGATCGACCTCTTTTTGAACCTGCAGCTCGTTATTATCCGGGAAGTTGAACGCCACCGCCATGTTGGATTCCCACATACCACGTTCCATGTAGTACATGGTAAGGGTGTGCTTGCCGGTGGAAAGATTGGGGACGGAGACACTTGCGTTTTTATAATACGTTTCGGTTGTTCCTAAGTAAGTAATCCTTGTCTCCGTTGTAGGGTTGTGTTCATCACAATTATCAGCGCCATAATCAGCGTCATCAACATGTGTCTTGTTGTTCTTGACCCGGCTGACATAGGAAGTTACCGTGTCTTTCTTGCCATCGCGCTGGTCAAATTCCAACACACCAGAAACTTTGGCATGAGCACCGCCAATATCCAGGACAAGCTGATCGTCAATGAAAACCCACACATCATCATCACCAGAGAAGTAAAAACGAATTGGAATTTCATTATCAAAGTCGTCCTTAACTGTTCCGGTACTGGTTAGGGTAAACGGGATTTCAAGTTTTGCGCCGTAACCGTAATTGTACCTGACTGCGCTCTTACTGGTTGTGTTTTCATTGAACGGGAAAAAGCCGTATTGCGTTGAAACTTTACTTGGATCACTTGCACTGTCCACGTTGTGGGACTGCTCGCTCGTATAGCCAGCGGTTGTTCCTGTCGTGCTATCATTACCAAGGTACAACTGATCGCTCTTTGTATCTTTGCGCAGATATAGAGAAGTTTTGCTACTGTCAAACCACCAGTATTCAACGCCCTGGCCTTTTTTCTTGCCATCTTGCTCTGGTTCTACAAAAACTTCTTTTTGGGTAAACGGGAACTCAACATTGTGGTAAACTTCGCCAAGTTTTGCATTTTTGCTGTTTTGGCTGGTCAGGAACTCTTCATTGAAATGCGGTTCTTTCAGGGTCGTGCCATTCATCACGATGTCGCCATCGCTGTCTCTTTTGTCTGCAACAATGCCCTGGAAAGCATAGTTATTTTTATTTGTTCCATTTCCGATATCAAAGTTTGAGTTATTGGCTGCGATAAAGATATTGTAAGAACTCCATCCGTACAAATTCAATGTACTTGCAATATCCGCAAATTTTGTACCCCAATCACTTGGCTGGAAATGGCCTGTATAAATGGGATATATAATGGGCTTTCCGGTATTTTTATTTACATAACTCTGATAGTAGTCGCTGATTGCCTGATCGAACTGGCGGAAGGGTACCCAGTGGCGCTGATTAACCGCATTATCATTATCGTAGCTATCACGGTTCTTGCCGTTCAGTTCGTAATCTGTATAATAGTCATACAGCGTACTGGTAACATATTTTGTGTTTGCTTCTTCCGTAAAAGGAACGGATGCAATATCTACTACTTCTACTTTAGGGTCAGCATTTTTATTTTTCCACGTTTCGGCATCACGCTTGGTACCTTTTGGAGCCCAGTAGCCGCCGCGCGTTCCCTTGCTATATACTGCATCGTCATTCGTATCCGCATAGAAGCAATTATTGCCATCTGTGGGAATCGTCAGCCACGCTGTACTTACTCCATTTCCTTTTGTCTCCTCGTCACCGTTAATTGCATCACCGGAAAAGATGATTGAACTATATCCTTGGGGAATGTCAATATAATAAAGATTTTCGTTTGTGCTATCTTTTACCAGTGTGCCGCTTTCGGGTTTGTCACTTCCTTTTATTCGATAATAAATGGTCTCTGGATTACTGGCTTTGGGGATTGAAAAGTCGCCGGTATCTCCATTCAATGCCATCTTGGAAAAAGTAGCATCGTAATAGATGCGGGTGGCACCGGGACGCCCCCATGTTGCATCATCAATACCATTGTACATGTAGCAATAGCATTGACCTTCGGAATACTGGAAGCGTTTCTGCTTTTCTCCTTTTACTTCCTCATTATAAAAATTGTAGTATTCACTTATTTCTTCTGTATCATTATCGCCCGCGGTAAAGCGAACAAAAGAGCAAAGAACGCTAGGAATGTAAAATTTTGCTGTGGAATTAGGTTGGATATCATCTAAGGATATTGGCTGCTCATCGACCTGAATAAGCGCTCCTTCTTTATTCGGTTCATAAAACCAGGCTTTGACGTTCGTTAGTGTTTCACTGGTTTTATTTTCAAAGACCATCTCTTTGCCAGCGAAATCATCATGGCGAACCGTAACCGTATAGGTAGACCACTTCTCGCCCTCTGCATCTGCATCATAGTAGTCGCCGCCGATATAATCGCCACGAGTTGGATCGAACGTCTTCCACCACGTACGTGCATTTACATCAGCAATTACCACTTTATCTACAAACCCATTCTCGTTATATTCGTGAAATTCTAGTCCATTCAATCCTCCCCATCGATAGTGTTTGGTCTTATTCAGGAGCGCAGAATAAATTTTTCTTCCGTCCTCCGTTTTGTCAGCTTCCTGCATATCAAGATAATATTTTTTATCACCTGGATTTTGTCCAATAATGGCATGTATTTTTACCTTTTTATAATCTTTCCAACTATCAGGCACTGCAAAATAGAGCGTGTAAGTATCCGGCACTCCCGTCACACTAACTGCCTGCACGTTATCCACGCTTTTTGCGGCGTACATCTTCTGCGGCTGTTCGGTCGGTTCCGGGGTGGCAGTGGGGGTCACGGTCGGCACAGGGGTGGCCGTTGCGGTGGCTGCCGGTTCCGGGGTCAGGGCGGGTTCTGCCGTGGGCTCCGGCGTTTCGGTCGGGGCGGGCTGCTCCGGCTCGGCGCTTTGTTCCGGTTCCGGGGTAGCGGCATCCGGCACCGGGGTGGCGGCGTTCTGCTCCGGCGGAGCGTTGGCGTCCGGCAGCTGCTCAATGGTATCCTTTTCGGAGGCCGTTTCCGGCTCACCCTCCAGCAGCTCTACTTTGCCAGGTGCGTCGGGCAGAAGGTCCACCTCGGCGTATACAGGCAGGGCCATTGCCATAACCAGGCAAGCGGTGATAAGCAGCGCTGTCAGCCGGCGCGCCCAACCTGTTGTGTTGTTTCCTGTTCTATTCAATCTGCTCACCCGCCTTTCGCGCTGGCTTGATGGAAGCACATTGTTCCACAGGGGATCCCTGTGGAACAGTAAAAGAAGCCAGCTTCTTTTACTTGCGCAACCGTTGCCATGTTGTTTTCAAAAAAATTACGCATCGAGTCTTCTCATTGCGCATTTACTATGTACTATTAAAATATAGCACTTTTACACCAGAAAGACAATACTATCCACGTAAATTCCTGTTTTTCAGCATTTTTACTGATTGCGCTTTCCTCCGATTATACAATGTGTTCAAAGCCTTTGTGCAATTTATTCCGAATTTTCTTTTTGGCAGCGGTCGTTTTTATACACTCTGACCGCGCGTTTTATGATCCTCTGCGCGCACAGAGCGCAATTGTGCCGCAAAATTCGCCTTTTTTGTTGCATTTCTCTGTTTTTGCGCAATTTTTTGTTTCGCATGCGCCTGTTTGCGGCGGGGCCTGGCGGCTGGGTGGGCGCCCTGTGGGAGGGATGGCAGGTTTGCGGCGCACGGTTCCCGTTTTTTCGCGGCGCAATGGGTACACCGCGCCCCTGCAAACGGTTTGCGGTGTTTGCGGCGGCGGGTGTGTGTTTGGTGGATTGCACGCCCGCCAACGGGACGCCGTTCCCCCCTTACACCGGGGTGGCGGGTTTGCTGCACATATGCCATTCGCTTTTTTGTCCCCCCTGCCCCGCCCCTGATTCCCGGTTCCCCCTTGCTGATTTCTATTTGCGCCAGCTCCCAGCATTCAAACTATCCTGTGTAAACTGCAACCCCTCACGCGCCATTCTATGCGGCACTTACCTTATAATATAAAGGGGTGCTGCCCTGTGTAAATTTGCAACTGATCTATTTGAAGCAGCTGTGAGCTGTTGCAATTTTGCACAGGGTATTGCCCGCATTCTGTGCCGAACATTCCCGGAACGTGTTGGAAAAACGCACAGGATTGCCTTGTTTCCCTATGCCGCCTACCGTTGGAAAATCGCACAGGTTACCCCCGGAACAGTTGCATTTTACACAGGGTATTCCCGCTCCCCTGCCCCGCTGTGACCCGCGTACCTGTTGGAAAACCACACAGGATAGGCCCGTTCCCCGGTGTTGCAATTTACACAGGTTTGGCTGTTTTTGGCTTATTTGCAACTTTACGCAGGTTGCTTCCCGCACAGGAAAGTGGTGGTGGAATGCACAGGCTGGTGTTGGTTGAACACACAGGTTTGCGTTGTTACATTACACAGGCTCTACCTATTACTAATATAGAACTAAATATCTAAGCCATAATAACAACCAGAGGTAAGCCGGGAGATGGGGGAGAACGGGAAAAAATTGGTGTTGCCATTCTATCAGGTTACAGAACCCTGAAACCGCAGGACAGAAAAGCACAATAAAACCCTGTGTAACCTGCACCCTGGCTGCAACCCCCACAGGATATATGGCAAACCACAACGCGGGTGTTGCATTTTGCACAGGGTAATGGCAGTGAAACCCTGTGTAAATTTGCAATTCTTGCGCTGGACAACAGGATGTGCTATAATGTTTAGCATGATGTGCGTGACCACCCGGGATACAGCAACCGATACAGGAGGCCCCTGCTTATGGCGGCAAGTAAACAGAAAAAAGATGATCCGTTTGTCGTTACGTTTGAAGAACGCGGGGACCAGACCATCGTTCGCAAATCCAATGACCTTGTGCAGATGACGCGCAACAACCTGACGCTGAGCCAGCAGCGCCTGATGCTGCATATTTTTTCGATGATTAAGCCGGAGGATACGGACCTGCCCTCTTATGAGCTGAGCATTTATGATTTTATCAAGATGACCGGCATGGACCCGCACAGCGGGGCGCTGTACAAGCAGGTGCGCAAAAATATTGAGGAACTGGCCAACGCGCCCATCCAGTGGATCAAGAATAACGGAACTTCCACGGTGGAAACATTCCGCTGGATTGATAAAGTGCGCATTGATGAGGGCCGCGCGCGGATGACCATCACGCTGGACCCGGTGCTGAAACCGCACCTGGTGCAGCTGAAAACCCTGTATACCACCATGGATGTGACCTACACCATGCTGATGCGGTCCACCTATTCCATCCGCATTTACGAGCTGTGCAAGAGCTACCAGAGCCTGTACCTGAAAAAGAAAGCGGCCGGGGAACCGCTGGTATGGAACCTGAGCATGCTGTATGAACAGCTTTCGTATACGGCCAACCGATGGTCGGATTTCCGCCGCCTGGCACTGGAAAAGGCAAAGGCGGAAATTAACGAAAAGACGGATATTATTTTTAATTATGATGTGTACGAAAAAAAAGGGCAGAAGGTTCTTTCGCTGGTGGTAACGATTGACCCGGTGGATGATGCCGCCGCACAGGCCAACCTGGACAGCATCAACAGCACGGTGCGCAAAAAGAGCAAAAAGAAGGGCCGCCCCACCGTGGCGATTGAGGATTCGCTGCTGGATGACCCCAGCGTGATCACCTTTGATTATGTTTCGGCACCGGAAACAACGATCCCCTATTCCTTTGGCCGCCACCGCACCGAGCTGCGGGAGGAAATTGTTGTGAAAGCGCGCATGGATCAGCTGCGCGCGGAGATTACGCCCGAAGAGCTGCACGCGGTGGAAGTGATCATTGATGTGTTGGCAGATGCCTGCTGCACCATTCAGGCAGGCGATGGCGAGCAGGACGGCGGCAACAAAACGGTGTTTGGAAAGATGAATGCCATCATCCTGGATTGCGGCGGGCTGACCAGTTGGCTGGCCGGTGTGGCACCCCGCTATGCACAGGAGATCATTCCCCGGTCGCAGAAGATGCGCAGCCCGGCGCGGTACCTGAACAAGGTACTGCGCGAGGATATGGATAACTACCGCATTTATATTTTCCGCAAGGCAAAGCCGGCAGCCGAACCCAAAGAGGAGCTGTTGGAAGCGGAGTACCATGTGATGGACGAGCCAGTGCAGCAAACGATGCCGGAGCCTGAGCCGCCCAAGGTAGAGCTGATTCCCGAAACGATTGTAAAACGGCAGGATATGCGAAAAGAGTTTGCAAAGTTTGTGGATGATGGATACCTGGAAAAGACGTTGACGAGCGGCCAGCGCGGCGCTTACCACGAAATTTACCGCCACCTGGCAGCGCGGTGCGTGCCATCGCCTTCCAGCCTGCGCAATGGGCTGAAAGATGAAATGCGGCTGCATTACCTGGCCTGCATGAATGAAGTGATTGAAAAGTATGGCAGCCTGACCCCATTGATGGAAGCTATGGCGCATGAACTGGACTTTGATGTGTTCTGGGCAAAGGCCGCCAAGGACCCCAACGTGAATAACCCGATGGGGCTGTTCTACCACATTATTGAAGAGCGCGCGCTGAACCCGATCGGCACCATAATGAACGACCAGGCACAACGGCAGAAGGTTGCCGCCAAGGAAAAAGGTGAAAAAGATAAGTGGCACAATGAAAGCTGGATGGATGCTTTTGAGGAAGATATCCCGGATGACAGCGAAGAGTAATTGAGATGAAGCGGAGCGGAAAATCCGGGAACGCTATTATAATAAGGTAAGCAGCGGCTGGCAGATTGCTGGCCGCTGCTTTTTTGTTTTCAGATACACCTTGGGATAATTGGTGAGAATGAAGGTACGTGAGCGGGAATGCCTGGATGAAGTGGAGAAGGATGGGAAGGAAAAGCGGCAGAGAAAATGCGTGAACAGCAACGAAGAGATGCCTGCATAATATTCGTCAAAATATCCGTTGACACGCGCGGAGCATATGATATAATAGAAACTATAACAGCAACGAAGAGATGCCGCACGGCATGGGGTGACCGTTTTTGCAACCCGCGGTTAGATTAAGATACCGGCGTGCAGCACCGCAAAAAGAACCGAACAAAAGCCAAAGATTAGCCAACAGCAACGAAGAGATGCCTACACAAAGGCGCTCGCAAGGAGGAAAACAATGGGATATTGTATCTCAGTCTGCATTGAAAAAGGCGGCGTGGGAAAAACCGTTACCGTCTGCAACCTGGCGGCGCTGATGGCGCAGGACGGCAAGCGGGTGCTTGTTGTGGATATGGATGCCCAGGGCAACTGTACCTATACCCTGACGGGCGCCCGTGTAACCGATAATACTTTTGACCGCGCTGGCGTGTATGATATGTTCCGTGCCTATGGCATCAGCGGCACGCAGAACTATATTTCCCGCACGCAGTTTGATAATATTGATATAATTCCGGCAAATGGCAACACCCCAATGGCGGCCAAACAGCTGCAAATCCTGGAGCAGTCCGAAAGCACCAGTATCAATATGTTTTTGGCCATGTGCCTGGCACAGGTTGCCGGCGAATACGACTTTATTTTGATCGATACCCCGCCGTCCCGCGATGTAATGGTGACCAACGCCCTGATGGCCAGTGACTTTGTGCTGATCCCCTGCGTGTGCGATGACTACAGCCGTGACAGTGTGTACCGCACTGTGGCCATGTGCCAGCAGTTGGAGCACGATGAGGGCGAAAAAATTGATGTTTTGGGCATTATCCTGACTATGGTGGAAAAAACTGCCCTGACCGAAGTGATCCGCAATGAACTGCGGGAAAGCCAGCTGGGCAGCAAGCTGTTTGCTGCCGAAATCCGTAAGGGACAGGCTGTAAAGGATAGCACCCGCCTTGGTGCGCCGGTTGTGCTATGTGCACGCAGCAGCAACCCGGCAAAGGATTATGCAAAGGTGTATGCCGAGCTGAAAACGCGCGTTGAACAGGAGGCAGAGTGATGGCAAGCAAACTGGACCGACTGCAGAAGAAAGGCTTTAAAGTAAACGAAGCAGCGTTAAGTAAGATCGCGCGCGGCGACCAGGAGCCGGGCGGTGAATACAGCGAGATCAATATCAATGATATTGAAGAAAACCCGGATAATGCCCTTTACCGTGAGCTGGATACCGAGGAAGATATTGCGCTGCTGGCCGATGATATCCGCCGCGCGGGGCTGCTGCACAACCTGGTTGTGTTCCCTAAGACCGGTGTTGGCGGAAAATATGTGCTGCTTTCCGGCGAGCGCCGCCTGCGTGCGCTGCGCCTGTTGGTGGAGCAGGATAAACGTGAGCAGGAAGAAAAGCAGCTGCCCAACCGCATGAGTGAATGGCAGAAAGTGCAGTGCAAAGTGGTGCGCAACTTGACGGAAAACGAAAAAGTTGTGTATATTGACAGCGCAAACCTGCAAGTGCGCGGCGGCATCAGCAATGAACGTGTGATGCGCCAGGCGGCGGCGCGTTTTGTGGAAAACCTGCAGAAAGCACCGTATAACCTGAGCGCAGCGGAAGCGAAAAAAGCGCTGAAAGAGGTCAGCCCGCTGAATTCCCGCACGATTGATAAGGCGCTTTCGATTCAGAATGATCTCAACCCTGACCTGCGCCGCTTGCTGGATGAGGAATTCCTGAACCGAGCCGAGTGCGAAACCTATCTCCGCTTGACCCTGGAAGAACAGGCCCGTGCAGCCGCAGTGTTTTTGAAAATCGCAGCCCTTGACCCACGCAGCCATGAGCGCCGCGCCATTAAGGACGCATTGACCACCGCCATGTTGGATGTAGCAGTGGAACGCCGCAGCATGCAGGAGCGCGAGAGCGTATTTGCAGCAGCGTTGCAAAATGCACAGGATGCAATCGGTCAGGCCAAGACGCAGGAAAACAAGGCGGCGGCAGTAGATAAGGACCACAACTTTATTTCGGCCAAGCTGCCCACCACGGCCCGCAAACTGCGTAAAATTGCAGCGGCAAAAAATATTGAAGCTAAGATCCGCAGTTATACGGCAGAGGACCGCAAAGCAATGTCGGACCAGATGCAGGAGCTGATTGCGGCAGCGCAGGAGCTGAAAGCACTGATTGATGCTGTGGAATGATCCAGATCCACGAAAGCAGTAAACAACAAAAATCCATGCAAATAGGAATACAGGAATCCACGATATGAAACAGCGAATTGTCATCCGGCTGCACCTGGCTGTGCGGGCAGTGCTGCAAAGCGAAGCGGACTGGCGCGGCACGCGGCTGGGCACCCTGACATCGGAGCTGATCCATGAACAGGCTGCGAAAGCCTTTGATTTATTCAAGATTTTGAAGTGCTTACCCTGCCGTGCTGTTCTGCTCTGTCAGCCCCGTAAACACCGGGTCGTTCAGCAGCATTCCGGGAACAACATATCGGTAGGTGATCGCCTGCCTGCCGTTGATCACACGCACACTATCGTTGGCCAGTGCCAGCTCTTTCAGGGTTTGCATGTGCCGTTTTGTATGCAAAGCAGCCTGAAAATACTACAAAACATAAACCTGTGCGAAGTTACAACAAAACGGATAGAAGATGAGAATAGGAAAAAAGGAGAAATATGTTGGAATTTTACACAGGTTTACAGAGCAAAACATGAGGAAAAGCGCGATGCAGCGTTTGCGAAATAAAGCGGATTTTGGGTGAATCAGGTGCGGGGAACCAAAAAAGAGGGGAAACCTGTGTAAATGGCAACAATCTGCAGGGTGAATTACCTTTTTATAATACGACAGGGATAGTAATACCCTGTGTAAAGATGCAACACTGTACGCTGCGAAAGGGAAGAGTTGCAATTTTACACAGGGTATTGGTTATTCTGTCAGGCGGAGTAGAAGGAAAACACTAAAAACAAAATGGCATATATGAGCCGTATTATACGATTTGGAATTAAAACAGCCGACCAAACAGTGGGATTTGGCGGGATAGGGAGAAAGGCGAAAGGTGATATGGAGAGAGCGAGGGCAGAGGCTGGCATGCTGCTTGATAGACAAAAACGTGGAAACGTGATGTGAAATGGCGGGAATACAACGCCATTTTTGTATTAAATTTATTAAATAATACAATTTGTATTCTAATATAGGGAATTTCTTTGGAAACCAAGCGGGAATAATTTGATGATTTAAGCAATAGTAGGTGGCCTGCAACTTGAGAAAGTATTACCTTCGCATCGGCGGAAGACAGTCAAAATAAATGCGGAATGGTTAGTAGCAAGGAGAAAATGACTGCCGGAGGCCGCGGAAATCGGGCAGCATAAAAACATGAATTTTTCAGATACACCCTAGAGGCAGCCTGTGGAATTCACCCTTCAAACATCTGTGGTGACAGGTGTAAACAGCGCCCGGTCCTCTCCGCCGCTCCGCGGCATCTTTCCGCCCTGCGGGGAGCCACCCTCAAGAGAAGCATCGTCTCCCGCAAATATTTTAGCGGGCACAACACAAACCAACAAGGTACTCCGCGGCGGGAAGGGGAAATCCCGCCCCACAGGTTGTTTATGGGGTGGATGTGTGGGATATAATAATCCGCAGGGGAAAATTTCGTCCTACCACCCTGCACAAAAATCCATCCCAGACCATCATTCCAACCCACCAAAAATCCAGAATGTTCCCCCGTCCGAACCACCCACTCGCAAAATAAAAGCTACCCGCTGATCTCAATAAAACTCTCAACCCCCTATCCTAGGGTGTATCTGAAAAGTCGAAAGTATCGTCTATTTCTACAAACGCAGCGGGATTTTGCGTTAAAAAGCCTTGGAATCCACAAAGGATTCCAAGGCTCTTTGCCTTAAATCCCGCTTGTGTTTGCGAAATATCCGTCATTTTCTTTGTTTTCAGATACACCCTAAACAAAAGCACCGCCAACCCCAGGGGGACAGGCGGCGCAAAGAGTTATGCGTTATTTGCCGGCCAGCAAAATGCCCAGCACGGCTTTTTCTACATGCAGGCGGTTTTCGGCTTCATCAAAAATCTCATCTGCATGGGTTTCAAAAACGTCGGGGGTGATCTCCTCGCCGCGGTGGGCGGGCAGGGGATGCTGCACGATACAGTCCGGCTTGGCCAGCGCCATGCGGGCTGCATCCAGGCAGAAGCCGCTGAAATCCCGGCGGCGGCGCTCGGTTTCGCGCTCCATGCCCATGCTGGTCCACACATC
>OQWM01002071.1_pt1 | contig 13742 bp, 14 predicted proteins | sample 1691531 | NCBI WGS metagenome assembly OQWM01 (sample SAMN03418257, study PRJEB22391) | human gut metagenome | biome: human-gut; feature: organic feature; material: feces | host: Homo sapiens | place: Tanzania | collected 2013-01
TGGCTACTGGCAGTCGGACTTCCGCCCGCTGCGCCCCTTTGGCTATGGCCTATCCTACACAACCTTTGCGTATGAGGCATTGAACCTGATCGTGAACCCCGATGGCACTGCCGAAGCGTTGGTCACGGTACATAACACCGGCAGCTGCGACGGCGAGACTGTGGTGCAGCTGTATGGCCGCGATGCCATCGCCACCATTGTGCGGCCGGAACTGGAACTGTTGGGTTTTGCCCGCATTACCGTACCGCAGGGCCAGCGCCGCACCGTGCGGTTTCGGTTCAATCTCAACCAGATGGCTTTCCCGGACGAATACAGTGTCTGGCACCTGGAAGCCGGGCGGTTCACCATCTCAGCTGGCCCCAACAGCGCTGACCTCCCTCTGACCGCCGATTACATTCAGCCCTGCACCCGCGAAATCTTGCCCGAAGCACGGGAATATTTTGCGGAGTGGGATGTGGTGGAAGAATAAAGACGAGTTTTTGCTCTGTAGGGCGTGCTCACCCGACCGCGCCGGAATGGTTCGTTTTTTCTTTATAAAACATTTCACGGCACGTCATTTTGGGAGTATCCTCCCGTAGGGGCGCACGCAGACGTATCGTCCTATCGTCGAACAAAATATCAGCCCGATGTCCATTCCAATTTATATGGGCTTTAGGTTGGCAACACCTCGCGCACATTTCTTCCTTGCCCGCCCTGCGGGTACCTCATCTGCCGTTTCCTTCTTCTTTTTTGAGGGGTGGGTTTTGATACAGGAATCCCCGCCGCCAAAGCTACTGTGCTCTGGCGGCGGGGATTCCGTTTGCCCGGCATTGAATCAGCAGGCCGTTTTTGGTATACTGTTGGATAAACGAAAGATAAGGAAATGGGGAAGAAACATGGCTTCTTATACATTTGAAAATCACACATTCCGCATGGTAGACCGCACCGACGGCAAGGATATTAAGGTACCGTCCAACATGTACCCGCTCAACCGCGAAGCACAGCTGTTTACCACCGAAACTACCGATACCATCAGCGATGCCCATGTGCGGGAGATTGTGAACTGCATTGACGGCCGCATGAACAACACCTACCAGAATGCCGAACAGGTAGTACGCACCCTGAACGTGTACGGTATTCCGGCTGTGCAGTATGTGGGCTGGGTGTTTATGTCGGATTCCGCCCCCATGTACCAGTCCTTTGCGCTGGTCCGGGGCGACCACGGCGGCCCGGCCATTATTGACCTTTCGGTGGACCCGATCTGGCCCCAGTGGGAACAGGAAATGGCCCAGTACACCACCCCTGACGAGATGCGCGCCGCCTTTATTGAAAAGCAGTCAAAGCGCTGGGATGTGCCAAACACCGAGCGCTGCGTGTTTGGCCAGGTACCGGATTATATGGTGTATGTTGCCAGCATGTGCACCACCGACCAGGGCTTGAAGCTTTACCAGAAAGTCATGCGCGCCTTCCCCAAGCATCCCGCCAACCTGGAAGCCGAACACGCACAGCGCGCCATGGTGGAGAGAGTGATGAGGGGGAAAGGTTGAAGTTAAAAGTTAGGAGTTTTGGAGGTTGCGACCAAGTTAAGGCCGGACGCGAAAATAATTAGAAATTAGCAATGAGGAATTAGGATAGAGCGAGGCCCGGTGCAGGATTGCATCGAGCCCCGCTATTTTTATACGTTCTATATCGATATATTGTTACATTTTAGTAAAAAATTCATGATAATAAACTTTTTACGTCATTCATTCTTGAATGTCCCCCCCTTGCTTGTTTGATGCAGTTGGCAGACGGCATCTTCATTATAGCAAAGGGTGTTCTTTTTGTCCGCATTATCGACATAAGTCTTTTATGGAACCACTCGCCTAGCGAGTGGTTTTCGTTATACAATCAATTTTTATCTACCGGTGCGCGGCAGCGTGCTGCTATTTGACTGCACTGCGGCAGACTATGCCAGCCTGCCAGACTCCCGCTCCGCTTATGCACTCCCCCGTCCTGCATTTGAGTTGGTGGATGCTGACCCAGCCCTTGCCAAAAAAGTTTACCACGCCCAAATCAATACTAACGCCGCTGATCTTAGCCACCATTCTATAACACTGACACCCCGCGCCGAGGAAATGGCTGAACTGCTTGTCAACGGCCAGCCTGCCGGAGTCGTTTTCTGGTCCCCCCAGACCTTTGAACTGAGCGGCTTGCTGCAAGAGGGTGATAACGAACTTGCCCTCATCGTGACCGGCAACATGGCAAACCTGCATGGCAAACACCCCGTATGGTACGGCCTTGAGCAGGACGTTTGATGATAAAAACCTTTTGAAAGTGGACATTCAATGATATAGATGCCTGGAATATCATGGCTTACCGCACAACCTAAATAAAAAACGAGCCTTACCAAAGGGAAAATTCCCTTTGCAAGGCTCGCTTCCTGTTTTGTTTAATTTAATCCAGCCGGAATACCTGTTCCAGCTTGGGCTGGGCACCGGTCACGGGGTCCATTTCCAGCTCCAGAATATCTTTCATATACTCATTCCAGCGGTCCACAACCGGGCTTTCTGCCTGCACGTTTTCAGCATAGGCAACGCCTTTTTCGCATTCATAGTAGCCAAAAAGTTCATCGTTGCAATAAAAAATGCTGTAATTGCAGATGCCTGCCTCTTTCAAGACCTTGACCATCTCCGGCCAGATCTCTGCGTGGCGGCGCTGATATTCTGCCTTGCAGCCGGGTTTGATGCGGCCTTTCCATGCCATATGTTCCATGTTGATTTCCTTTCCGTACAAACATTTTTATTTTGTATTACGTTAAAACCAAAGTCAAAAAACAAGGTTGCATCCGCACCTTATTTTTGGTAAAATTGCTGTAGTATTACTATTCTTTTCATTTACATTATATTGCTTTTTTCTGATCTATTTCATACCACAAAGCACTGTTTATTTTGCGATAATTCTACTGAGGTGATCCCTTATGTTGACCTATAATATGGACGTGGAAGAGCGCAGTGTGTGGCTGCGTGCAACACCAAATAACGCCGTGTTGGCACAGCCGTTTTATGCAACGGAAGCCGGGCTGTTTTATGGGCGTTCCCACTTTGCCACAGCCCGTACAGACAAGGAAAGTTACATCCTTTTTTATACCCTGGCCGGGGCTGGCTTGATTGAGCAGAACGAACAGCACATTGAGCTGCCGCAAGGTTCCGCACTGCTGATGAACTGCCGCACACCGCAAAGTTACTGCACGGCCCCCGGCTATGATGTATGGGAGCACTACTGGGTACACCTTGACGGTGTTGGGGTTAAAACGTTAGCCGATGCCGTACAGTCACAGGGGCGGCTTACCGCTGCGCATGTCAGCCGCATGGAGATGCAGCCTTTGTTTGAAACACTGTTTGCCGAGTGGAAAAAGGAAACCACCACCGCCCAGATCGAAATTGGGTTGACACTGCACAAAATGCTGGCACTGCTTGCCCACCAGCAGCTTTCTGGGGACGAAAGCCGTTCCAACCGGACCATGATCAAGCAGATTGCAGATTATATCCGTGCACATTATGCGGAGCCCATCAATTTGGATATGCTGCTGGCGCAGATCCCTGTCAGCAAAAGCTGGTTTTTGCGGCTTTTCCGGCAATATATGGGCACAACACCGTACAATTTTTTGTTATCCACCCGTATTACCCGCGCAAAAGAACTGCTGGTTCTGACAGATTTCCCTGTCGGCGAGGTTGCCCGCCAAGTTGGCTTTGAGGATGAAAGCAATTTTTCCACCCGCTTTTCTTCCATGACAGGCCAAAGCCCGCAGCAATACCGTAAAAGCGCACTGAAGCCTTTTGCCCAAAATTCATAAATACAAGACAAAGCACGGTCTTATGATGATTTTTTCTATCGCAGGGCCGTGCTTTCTTTTATTTCTCACCGGTTCAGATCAGCGTTCGCTTCATCCATTCTTTGCTGTAATACCGCACCACCGGAATGATACAGCCGGAAGCCCAGCTTAACGGGGTGGCAAGCCAGATGCCCCACACACCTAGGTGCGGCGCCAGCAAAGAGGCAAACGCCAGCCGGGCCCCCATCTCAAACAGGCCCGCAACCAGGCTGACATTTACATCCCCTGCACCGCGCAGCACGTTCAGATAACTGTTCATTACCGCGGCAATAATATAGGCAAACCCCATTGCACTGAGAAAATCCGCCCCTTGTGCAATGCTGGCAGCATCGGTGGCTGGGTCAAGGAAAATCGACAGCAGCAGCCGGCGCGATGCAAACACCGCGACGGCCAACACCAGGCAGATCACGCAAAGCGCTTTCAGCGAATCACGCAGGCCCTGGCACACGCGGTCTATATCGTGTTTTCCCATATTCTGCCCCGTGTAAATGGCCAGTGCATTGCTTACCGATACCACAACCTGAATCGTCAGCGAATCGATCCGCTGCACAGCGGTGTAAGCCGCCATGGTCACACTGCCAAAACTGTTTACAATTCCCTGCACAGTCATACCGCCAAGGGTTATCATGCAGCTTTGCAGCGCCGTAGGCAGGCCAAAACGCAAAATCAGGGCGGCATCCACTTTGTTAAAACAGAGCCGTACCGAGGCAAAGGCAAAGGGCTGTTTCTGCCGCCATAGTTCGCAAAGGCAGACCCCTGCAGAAAGGAACTGTGCCGCTACCGTTGCCAATGCTGCCCCGGCTACCCCCATGTGCAGCCCCAAGATAAACCACAGGTCCAACACAATGTTGCAAAGGCTGGAAACCACCATAGCGGCCAACGGCGTGCGGGAATCCCCGGTGCTGCGCAGCACAGCGCCTGCGGCGTTATACAGGGCATTGCCCAGCAAAAGCCCCGCTGTAATACGCAGGTAAGTCACACCGGCATCCAGCAGATTTTCCGGAACTTGCAGCAGGCGCAGCATTGGCTCAGCCAGCAGCACCCCCAGCAATGACATTACAACGGATGCCGCTAAAAGCAGCGTCAAAAATGTTCCCAACAGGCGGCGCAGTTCATCATACCGTTCAGCACCCCAGTATTGTGACACAATAACGCTGACACCTGTTGCAAGCCCAGCCAGCAGCAGAAACAGGCAGGCATTGATATTGCCTGTACTGCCCACTGCCGCCAGCGCGTCTGCACCAAGGGCCCGTCCCACGATAGCGGTATCCACCACATTGTACAGCTGGTTGAAAAGGTTCCCCATCAGCAGCGGCAGTGCGAAAGAGAAGATGACATTCAAGGGCCGCCCTTGTGTCATATCAACGTTGGAACGCAGAACCTGTCCACGAATGCTCATAAATTCACCATAGCCCCTCCATAGGGCAGTGCATTTCCCCTCAAGCGGCACAGGGAATGAAGGGCCGATTTCAGTGTATTGGCCGCAGCATATCCCACTGGCATAAGGAACCGTGGGGTTCCCGTTGGCATAACGTCCGGTGCTGATCAAAATGTGCACCGGACGTTATGTTTTTAGTTTTGGGGCAAAATTTTGGTTTCCAGCCCATCCAGCTCAACGGCAATATCGCCATCGGGGGTCTTGACCACTGTAGATTTCTTCTGCGTGCTGTTATTGATGACAACCAGAGTTTTGTCGGCGGGGAACCATGCGGCCTCGGTTTCGGGGTCCGTGGTCAGCCAATCGCTGTTCAGCGGCAGCCCCTTGGCCCACAGCAGCAGGTTCAACAGCATGCGGGCGTTGACAGGGCTGTATTCAAACCCGGCCATGTACACACCGCGGCCCTTGCCGAACGCATGGGCAGCAATAGCGGGGGTGCCGTCCACCTCAGCCAGCACACGGGTACCGCCGTCGGTCAGGTACAGGTGGTCGTGGGTTTTCAGCGTTGCACCGTCCGGGATCAATCCATCCACCGGTTCTGCCTGCACCGGCCAGCGGCCATGGCAGACACGGGCACCGGTATCCTCATCCACACCAAGGATGCGTGCCATGCGGAAGGTATCGCCGTAACCGCTTACCGCGGACGGTTCCTCTGCACCCAGCAGCACGCCGCCGTTGTACACCCATTTGTTCAGCGCGGCAACCAGGCTTTCATCCTGCCAGGCATCGCCGCCGCTCCATGCGCTGCCCGCGCGGCCTGCGTTGATGATAACATCCACATCGTCAGGCACGCCGTTCTTCACATCGTCAAAGTTGATGAATTTCACGTTCACCGGAAGCCCTGCCAGCGCTTCGTTGATGTGGATAAGGGTGTGCATATAAGTCTCATGGAAATGGCCGGACAGCGTCCAGGGGCGCAGGTTCCCCCAGCTGTGCAGAACCGCCACCGTCAACGGCAGGGTCGCCACGGCACCATGGGTATGCAGCTCCTTAATGGCGCGGAACTCGTCAGAAATATCCGCGATATACTCCACAAAATCCGGGAAGTCATTCAAAAGGTGCAGGTAGCCGCCCAGGCCGATGCGGTCGATCTTGGCCCGCAGCAGGGCGCGGCGGACATGGTTCCAATACTCAGCTGCATCGCGGGTGGGGTTGCCGCCCGGTGCAAAGGTCGGTGCACCGCCCAGGCCCACCGGGAACAGGTACGGATGGAACCGCAGCTCATGCACCGGCGCATCAACGCCCGCGCACATCCGGGCTTCATAACCAGAAAACACGCACTTGATGACGCCGTCAAAGCCGAATTCCTTAAAGTGCGGGCCGTAAGGTTCAACGCCCACCCAGCTATCGTCATAAAATACATAGGCACGCTTGCCGCAACTGTGGACCAAATCCACCAGTTTTTTGCCGTACCCGGCCACAAACTGCTGGGTAAACTCCATGTAATCCCGCTTGTGAGCCGTCGGCGGCATGTGGGTCACCTGCAGGCTGCCCTTGTTGATAAAGTCCTCTGCCGTCAGGGCATACCCATACTGGGCCGCAAAATCATCCAGCGCCTTTTCCGATACGGTAAAGTCATAGCTGCCCCAGTCCGTAAACAGGTTCTGGTTGCGCTTATCGCTGCCCCAGATCCAGACGAAGTTATAGAACATACTGGTAAACCGCACCACGTTGGTCTGGGGGTGGGTCTCGCACCAATTTTTCAGCCAGTCGTACAAAAAGTCCTGAGCTTCCTTGGTGCGCGGATCAACAGGCAGCAGGTGCTCACTGGTCCAGCTGTTGGTAACATGGTTGTACATGTTGATCTCTTCCCAGGTGCGCCATGCCAAAAAGCTGACCGTGTAAGCATGGAACGGCACTGAACTTGCCACAGTCACTGTACCTGCGGCAGCATCCCACTGCCATGCGTCCGCAGGCAGCAGCTTGTTGGCCGTGCGGTCCCAAACCTGCCAGTAACGCAGGGCTTCGGGGCGGTCATTGATCTTGAACTGCTCATCAAAGAACCCCGCCATCGGCTTAACGGTCAGCGGCTCTTCGGCAGCAATGACCGGCTCTGTGCTCAAAAAGGACTGCTGTAAACATTCCGGGTGTTCCTTTGCCCAGGCATTGTGGTCACGGATGATGCAGATGGTGGAGTAAATATCGTACCCGGCGTTGAGAATTTCATCGGAAAGCTGGGTGCCATCACTATCGCGGATCACATCCGCGCCCCATTTTTTTGCCAGTTCCAGCGTAAGTTTTTCCTGCCCAGATTCACCCGGCAGCGTAAATCCGCCGCTTGTATGTTCAAATTTCATCTCCAGTCACTCCTTTATTCAAATATGCAGGCGGCGGCAGATTTCTGCAGCGTTACTGCGGTTCAGCGGTTTTGTCAGGGCTTCGGGGGTAATCAGGCCTTCCGCCACAGCCTGGCCCACTGCCCGCCTTGCGTAAACGGGCACAGAGTCCGGCACAGGCACGGCATCCGCCAGCGGGCGGCGGCCTGCAGCACCGGGAATCAGCACAGCCAAAAAGTCAGCCGCTGTTACTGTCTGATTCGGGTAAAGGCTGCCATCCGCAACCCATTCCGGTGGGATCAAGTCATTCTGCGCGGCGCACTGTATGGTTCCGGCATACGTTTCATGCCCGACAATATCACTGTACAGGTCATTGTACACATTGATGGGAAACAGTTTAAGCGCCTTGATTGCCAGTTCCAGCGCTTCGGCACGAGTCAGCGTATCGTTGGGGCGGGTGGCATCGTAATCGACAAAGGGATCGCCTTCCGGCGCAGGAATCGCGCAGTCTGCAGGAGCTTCCAGCGGTACAAACGGCGGTGTCGGCGTCCACTCCGGGGCATCCGTCACCATCAGCCCCAGCGCATCGCCCAGGGCATGGGCCACAAAACCCGCCATTTTATAAGCACCAAAATCATTGGTGTGGGTATAGTCGCCTGGGTAAAACCACCGCTTAGCCGTTTCCAGCCCATCCTGCTGCATCAGCGCCATGGCCCAGGTGTGCAGGTCAAGAACCATCACATTTTCAGCTTTGCCCAAAGTCAGCACTGCATCAGCAAAATCTGCCAAAAAGTCGTTATAGTGTGCGACATCTTTCCAGCTGTTGCGCGCCAGCGGTGTGACCAGCACCGGCACAGCTCCGGCTGTGCGGGCTTCCTTTATATAGGTACGCAGGCGGTCGGTATAGCCGCCGTATGCCTGCAAATGTGCCAATTTCTGGTCATTGTGGCCAAACTGGTAGAGGCAGATATCCCCTGCCCGCAGCCGCGGTTTGACAATATCCCAGTGTCCTTCGCTCGTAAAGCTCTCGGTGGTCAGGCCGCTGTGGGCGTGGTTGGTGATGCAGACATCCGGCAGATAAGCGGGCAGCATCTGCCCCCAGCCGCAATAGCTTGTGCCCGGTGCATAGGGCAGGTTTGCCGTCTGATCGGTCACAGTTGAATCACCGCACACCCAGATGCGGCGGACATCCGGGGCTTCGGCCACCGCTTCCGCCGCCAGTGCGCCCCCCACAACCGTCACGTTCACAGCGGTACTTGGCACGGCATCTACCTGCCCGCGCGGCACGATGGGAAACACATCGCAATACGCTGTTATGGTTTTGTTCTCCCCTGCTGCCAGTGTACCGCGCCAGACAAGCCGGCGGCGGCTGATGAATACCAGCACTTCCCCTCCATCTGTACCCGTCACGGTAATTTTGGTACGGTAAACACCCTCTGCAGGAACATCTACCCGGAACCACACCGGCAGGCTGCGGCATTTCAGGTCCTCTGCCCGTACTGCATCGGTGGCAGTTGCCTGCACGCCGTATTCCGTGCAGGTCACATCACAAATTGCGGTGCCCGCGTACCACCACTGCGGCAAAAAGCTGCTGTTCGTTTCCGGAATGCGCAGCGCCGCATTGGCGTTGTACACCGCACCGGTTACAAAACCGAAACCCGTTTGTTTGTTGTAGGAAGATACGCCTTGCGCGATGTTCCATGTAAACTGCATCTTTATGTACACTCCTTTGTACATTCAAAAAATGGTATATACTTTCCGTGGGCGTTGACGGGTCGGTGCAGGCACCGTAATTGTGGACTCGGCATCCAGTGAGACAGGGATAGGTAGATCATCAATGCTGTTGTACTGACCGCTGGATGGAAACATGGTAAAAGGGGGAGCAAAGATGAGCTGGCGGCGGAAAAAGTTGAAATTATTTGCTGCGTTGTGATAATCCTTGTCAAGCGTATGTAGATACCATTTCAACACTTGTACATTTTTGCAGGCGATTTTATAATCGGACAGCTCATATGCAGTAGGGAAAAGATCTTTGATGTACGCATCCAGCTTGTCCACGATGATATGCAGCATGGATGCGATCGGGCGAGGTTCACCAGTCGCAAAAGCAGAATACTCTTCTTGAGGGAAGAATGAATTCGTTTCGGTTTCAACGCCGGTACTACGAACGATTTCGAGACAGGAAGTGGACTCGCCTGAAAAAATTACATCGGTTAGAGGAATCTCAAAAGGACCCATAATTTGTCACCTTCGTGGAAAAAATTTTGACACTTCAAAGTATAGCATGAAAATGACGACATGGCAAGATAAAGATGCTATACTAACACCATCGAAAGGCCAATCGATGAAAAAAGTAATAAAACCATAGGGGTACCCCCGCTATATAGTATAGTAAGGAGCGATTAAAATGTTAAAAGTCAGTGATCTGAAAATCGATGCCGTAAAGACCGTAGGTACGCCGCTGGTGCTGTGCCGCACGCAGCCCACCATGGCGTATGAGGAGGGCGTAAGGACCACGAAGCGCGACGGCACGCGCTATTGCGTAGCGTGCCCGGCCGCAGGCATGCAGACCTTGACCGTTAAGGTACTGGGTCAGCAGACCGTAGAGTGCTCTGAGAAGGGCATGGTTCTGGTAGACTTCGACGATCTGGATATTTATGTCTATTTTAAGGACGGAAAGCCCTTTGTCGCAGGTCGTGCCAAGGCTATCCGTCTTGTAGACGGTCAGTAAAAACCAGTACATCATTCAATACATATATTAGAAAGGTTGATTTTAAATGAAAAACATTGAGAAGCAGAGCGTTGTTGCTCAGTCGTTCATGGCGACGCTTGACCGCCCGGAAGAGCATGGCTACACCGGCACGCCTGATGAAGTATGCGATCGCCTGTGCCGCGAGTGGACCGAGGGTCATGCCTCTCGCAGTGGTGTATGGGCGTATGGCCTGACCGCAGAAGGCGTTCCGCACATCCACATGGTGCTTCATGACGAGCATGCTATGCGTCTCTCGAAGCTCGAGGAAAACTATGCCGTTGGCAGTCACTTTGAGGTGGTCAAGAGCGGCTACATGGCAGCCGAGAAGTACATCGTAAAGCTGGAGGAGCAGGACGAAGGCGCTGAAAAGGTACTTTGCGTCAAGCAGTATGGCGTTATCGTATAAAGCCATAGTTGTCGGTGAAGAGGGGCGTACAGCCGGTGCGCCCCCACCGACCATCACGCGGAAAGGAGGTTTTGACATGATTGAAGATGTGATGGGCTCGTATCAAGTCCTGTTATCGGCTACTGCGCTTGCTCCGGTGCATGGTGTACAGGGTACGCTCTATGAGGTCGCCATACCGAAAATTGGAATGGCTCTTATGTCTGTTTACGTTGCAGGCGAGCAGGATATGTACATCGAGGAAGGTACGGTGTTTCTGGTACGCTTTGAAGGCCTGAGGGTTTACAAGGAAGAAGAGGGCTACTTCTATCAAGCAACTGCTGACTACATCGAGTGCGTACAGGCTATCAGAGAAGGAGAATTCACTCGGTGAAAGGACGTAAAGGTGCAAAGTACGATAAAAGGTATAAGGATATCGTTACTAAGTCGTGGTTTGTGACTTTCGATCACCCAGCTGACCATGGTTATCCGGGTACGCCAGAGGAAGTATGTCTTCGGCTGTGCGAGGAGTGGATTGCCGAAAGCGATACGCGCACAGGGGCATGGGCCTATTGCGTGTCCGCAGAGGGTCTGCATCACGTTCATATGGTTTTGGAAGACAAAACGTCCATGCGTTTTTCCAAGATCATCGGTGCATATGCCGCTGGCAGTCATTTTGAGGCGACCAAAGGAAAGAAAGAGGACGCGCTGGCCTATATCCATAAGGAAGGTAAATATGCAGAGAAGGGCGAGGAAGTCCTTTATACTAAGCAGCATGGCGAGATCCAAGGTGCACAAGGCGAGCGTACAGATCTTGAGAAGATCGAAGCATTACTGGACGAAGGTAAAACTCCGGAGGAAATTTTCGAAGAAAGTTTCTCCTATCGCCGTTATGATAAACTCATTCGTGATGAGTACATCAAGAGGCAGTATGATCAAACACCGCAGTTCCGCACCGTCCGAGTACACTATTTAGTGGGCGAAAGCGGCACGGGAAAAAGCTATACATATGCACGTCTGTGCAAGAAGTACGGCGAAGATGCAGTTTGTCTTGTTACTGATTATTCTATTGGTGGCCTTGACCACTATATAGGTGAAAAGATTTTGTTTCTCGATGAGTACAAAGGTGAACTCCCATACGGTATGCTGCTTACGATTTGCGATAAGTACAAGGCCAATATTCACGCGAGATATAGAAATATCTGGGCGTTGTGGGATGAGGTATACATTGCTTCAATCTATCCGCCGGAAGAGCTGTATGAAATCATGGTAGCGAAACAGCATCGCACGAGGGACACACATAAGCAGTTTTTACGGCGTATCCATGATATTACATATTTCTATATGAAAAAAGGACGTCATTGTCACTTGAAAATTCGGGGAAACGAATACGAGTCTTATGCTGCATTAAAGCATATAGCAGAGGAAAAGGCCAAAGGCAAAGTCAGGGGTTAGTATTACCCCCTGACTTTGTTACAGTTACAAAGTGAACTTATGTAAAGTTATACGAAGCTATAAAAGGATACTATGTAACTTGATATGGTTACAAACCCAAAATTCAGTTACAAAAGAGGTGTTGAAAGTGCACTTTCAAAATAAGAAGAAAATTGCTTGCGCGGTAATCTCATTACTTATCGCCCTTGCTGTATACATCCGCTTCTATATGGCGATGTTTCCGAGTGTTGCATTAGTATGCGGTACTTGTGTAGGTATTCTTACATTCGTTACCTTGTATTCACTTATGCAAGGCCAATTCGGAGCATTATTTGTGCGCGGCAATCTTGAGCGTGTTGGCTTAGTCAATAAAAAGGGCGAACCGCCGTTTCTGCTGAGACGGTACGCTGATGAAGCCTATGAAAAGGGTACGGTCTATGAGTTTACCAACAACGGCATTCCGCAGGAAGACTGGATTGCGTTCCGAGAAAAACTCGAAGCAGCCTTCAATGTTTTTGTGTATAAGATCACGCCAGGGAAAAATCGCCGTCGAGTTCTGGTATATGCGGTTCCAGCGGATGATGGATTGCCTCAAAAACTGGAATGGTCGCCGGTTCACCTTATCAACGATGACTTTTCGTTGGCACTGGGACGCGGCTTGCAGGGCATTGTGACGATTGATCTTTCGGTTGTTCCTCATGTCCTGATTGGCGGCAGCACAGGCAGCGGAAAAAGTGTGCTCTTGAAAAATCTACTCATGCAGTGTGTTTTCAAGGGCAGCGAGGTGTACATAGCCGATTTCAAGGGCGGACTTGATTTCCCAAAAGTCTGGTGGGAGAAGACACAGGTCATTATTGAGCCGGTGAAGTTTTTGCAAAAGCTACAAAAGATCGAAACAGAAATGAAGCATCGCATAGAGGTCTTACGCAAGGCCGATAAACGTAATCTACATGATTACAATTTCATCCACAGCGAGTACAGGTATCCGCGCATCATTATCGCGTGCGATGAGGCTGCGCAGCTGCTTGATAAGACCGGCCGCACTAAAGAAGAAAAAGAGGTTATCGAGCAGATTACCAAATATCTGGCGCTATTTGCGCGTCAAGGTCGTGCGGTGGGTATACATCTTATGTTAGCTACACAGCGCCCAGATGCCAATGTTATCCCGGGTTCAATTAAGTCTGAGCTGGATTGCCGTATCTGTGGTCGCGCGGATTTGATTTTGTCGCAGATCGTGCTGGATAATAGCAACGCCAACGCGCAAATTCCAAAGGATGCAAGAGGCCGTTTCCTGCTGGGTGACGGCGGTGACGGTGTGCTTTTTCAAGGCTTTTGGTTTGATGATGAAGGGTGGTGGAATCCATGGGAGAAGAAAAACTGATAGTGCCGATATGGGAAAAAGAGCTGCTGTCGGTAAAAGAAGCCGCCGCTTATTTCGGTATCGGAGAAAATAAAATACGTGAGATGACGGATGGGCAGACGTGCCAATATGTGCTCTGGGTCGGGAACAAGCGCCTCATTAAGCGGCGGCTGTTTCAGCAGGCATTGGAACAGCAGAAAGATTCTTTGTGATGTTGGCGCTTTTCCGAGTGAACGTTCCAAGCTTG
>OQWM01002072.1_pt1 | contig 13735 bp, 10 predicted proteins | sample 1691531 | NCBI WGS metagenome assembly OQWM01 (sample SAMN03418257, study PRJEB22391) | human gut metagenome | biome: human-gut; feature: organic feature; material: feces | host: Homo sapiens | place: Tanzania | collected 2013-01
AAAATCCATATCTATGGCTGTATTGAATTTATCAAAATTCTCTCCATAATCTGAGCCGCCTCCGCAGGAAGAAAGCCCCAGTACAAGTACAGCAGACAATGCCGCAATTCCAATTTTCTTAAACATAATCCTCTCCTTTGCCTTACAGGTTTAGTTGTTGCTGAATATTATATCAATTCAGAAAACTCCAATCAATCCATTAACCTGCTGCCTTTTCTTACTAACTTGCTGAAAAAAGCCGCCCTGTCGAAAGGACAGAGCAGCTGTAATTTTCGTTCATATTTTCGGGTTATTTTTTCTCATAAAGCATATCCATAATGTATGCCGGGAAGAATTTTCTGAGGGTTTCCTCTGATGCAGGCTCAGTGCAGAGGCTTACTATTATGAATACCGGGAAGTTTATCATAAGTCCCCATATGCCTGCGTGTATGTTGCATGGGTTAGACCATACGAAATTGCACAGCGCAACAACAATGACTCCCGCTACAAGTCCTGCAATAGCTCCCGCTTTAGTTGCCCTCGGCCAGCAGAATACTCCCAGCATACAAGGGAAAAGCTGTCCGATAAAGCCGTATGCCACCAGCAGAATATATACAAGCTCTGCCGGATTTGTAAGCGCCAGCGGATAAGCCACCAGAAATACTATCACAAGAAAAACCTTTCTCTGAATTTTTCCCTCTTTTTCGGCAGGAATATTCTTTGCCGGGGCAATAACATCATGTGTAAATGTAAATGCCGGCGTATGAAGCTGCGGCTCTGCGGAGCTTTGTGCCGCTGCAAGTATGCCTGCTCCCAGAAGTCCCACCATCCACCACGGCAGGTTCTGCATGCAGAAGGAAAGCGCCACCTTGTCTGTATCTCCATCGTAGCCCTCAAACGCAAACACGCATATAAAGCCGACTATAAGCATCGGGATCATTACAAGGTAAAACAGCGATACATAGGTGTACTGTTTTCTTACTGTATCCTCGTCTTTGCCTCCGGCAGCCCATACCCAGAACTGCGGCCAGAAAGAGAACACGGAAATTATAATCGAGGTTGTCCAGAAAAGCGGAGGGAAATCTCCGGTTGCTCCCGGCAGAGTCATATGCTCAGGACTTACTTCCATAAGTTTCCTGAACGCCTCGCTCTCCTCGAGCTTAACATCACGGCCGCTGATTTTCATAATTCCGTTCATCGACGAAGTGATGAAGTTCATGTTCGTATCGAGATCTGTAGTGGCCGCAACTTCACAGTCAAGCATACCCTTGAACGAAGTCAGCATCGGCATGATGGTATCGACGGCAGGGAAAAGCTGCACCACCTTGTCTGCCGTGATATCGGCCAGATTCAGGTCAAATCCTGCCGTTATGTCCTTCTTGGTCTTGGTGCTGTAGAATCCCTCGAAATAGATGTCACCCATATTCGAAGTCGCCACGGTATTGGTCAGCTGGACACAACGTTCCTTCATCAGCATGTCCGCCGCCAGCCACGTAATCTTGAGGTCGGAATAATCCACCTCATTGGCCTGCAGAGAAACATTGGCAATAAGATTGGCCGGAATCACGACAAGCGCGTAGCTGCTGTCCTGGGCGGCCGCCTCATGCGCGGCAGAAACATTGGCAAGATACTCGGCATCATTGACAGACGAAGTATTGGATACGGACATCGAGTCAGGTGAGAACTTGGCACCGGCACTGTAAGCGGTGAGAAGTTCGTTCGCATCCATCTTCTGCGAGGTTATCTTGAGGTCAAGTTTCATTGCCCCATAGCCTCTCAATGCACGTCGGAGTCCGCTGAGCACACCGGTCGCCGAGATGTCCGAAACACCCGGACGTATGGTGAAGTTGTCCAGATGAATGGCATCATTGCTCACGGTTCCGCGAACATCCTCTATCACGTTCCTCAGAGGGAAATAAGGAGTGATGACAATGCCGTTCTTGATTTCCATACTGCCGTTCAAGTTCCACTCCTTCATATACTTGGCTATGATTTCGCCCATCGGAATCTGCACGTCATGCTTGCGGAAATCAGCATCTGCAAGGTAGTCCGGAACAGCCCTTCCGGCCCTTCTCGACCTTATGAACTTGGTAATCAGAGAATCACGCGGCACGCCAGGATACACCCTCTGTAGAGAATCCAGCATCATGTTCCGCCTCTGTCCCCTCTCGAATGTGGTCATCACGGCAGAAGCCTGGAACTTGGCATCACGGAAACCGTAGCGGTTCACACCCTCACGCGCAAAAATCCTGGAGTTGTTGCTTGTCAATGACAACTGCGGTTCCATGATTTTTCCCCGCGCAAGCTGCGAGAACTTGAACAGGTTCTCCGAGCCGATGACACCCGCGAAGAGAGAATCCGTTCCGCTCATGAAAATCCTGCCGAGCGACAGGCATCCGACGATAGGATGATGCTCGTTTTCCCCATGCTTCTCACACATTATCCTTGCAGCGTTCTGGGCCTCCAACTTGGCACCTGAGCCCCTGAATATCATATCTTTACCATAAGTGGCATACAGAGAGTCCACCTTCGCGGTGACAGCCAGAATCTTGGTCCCGCGAGGAATTCCCCTGTCAACCTTGTTGGAAACGGTAGCGACACCTATCTCAGGAGAACCCAGCCATGCATAGACCGAATCCTTTTCAGAACTTACCGTCACATTTTTGCTCCTCAGATATCCGTCAAGGTTCGCCTTGTAGAAATTGTACGGGGTCATCTGCGAGAGCCTTATTTTTCCTGTCAGAACTCCGTCCAGTTCACCCGAAGCCCTGTAGCCGAGAGAATCCGGAACGAAATCCATCAGTTTGTCAATGGAAGCGTACGCCAAACCCTCAACATCGAAAAGAGGGTCTTCGCCAATAAGGTCGTCAACGGTGCCGGTCAGATCGAAATCGAGGCCGCCGAAATTCAGGCACATATTGTCAATGCTGAGGTCAACCTTGCCGGACGCATCCGTATTGGCATTGATGTCGAGGGCAACGGTTCCGTCAGGTATGTCGGGATAGCTGACCGACGCCTTAGGGATTACAATTTCGGCCAGCAGATCCGGCATCGTGTTTCTGGACGGGTTGTAATATCCGTCGCACACGGCTGTGAATGAGACCTTTGCATCAGTCTTGAGTTTCCCGGCCTCCGGGAAGAAGTTCTTGCCGAAATACTGGATAAGGTCATCCACCTTGCAGTCATCTATCGAAGCCTCAGCCCTCAGATATGTACTGTCGCCATAAAACTTGACATCACCAAGTCCTGTCATCGAGACGGTCGCGACATCGGCGCGGAAATTCTTGAATGAGACGGAAGGCACATCCTCTTTAGGGAAACGCACATCTCCCGAAACACCAAGAGGAAGCATGATCCTTCCATATTGGCTCATCCCGAGAAATGCCTTTGCTGACGCATCGAATGAAATGTCCTCTCCCTTTTGGTCAATGACAATATGATCGGCCTTCATGGCAATAGTGTCCGCCGGCAATCTTCCGGACAAGAAGAGGTTGTCAACATGGAGTCCGACTTTGCTTTCGATAAGGTCGGACCTCAACTTTCCGTGGAAATGCATTTCTTCAAGTCCGACGGCAGCATAAATCGTGTCCGCACAGTCAGTATAGAAAATCCTCGGATTTCCCGTCATGCAGACCTTGTTCACGATGATGAGCGGCAACGGGGACACAGTGGTATCAGAATCAGCAGATTCAGCACCTGTATTTTTCAGGACATTCCAGTTTGCGTCTCCGTCATAGAAACTGTGCGCAAAGAAGCGAGGCCTGTCCATGCTTGCCTCGTGGATGTGGATATCACCCAAAATGGCAGACAGATAATTGACAGACAATGTCATGGTATGGGCAGAAGCCAGGGTATCGGCCGCTTCGGCTCTTCCGGCATGGCGAAGTATTCCGTCGCAACCCACCGAGTCGTAGGCAGCAAACCTGTCATGAGGATAGGTGACAGTCAGGTCCGATATTTCCAGATTCAGATTCGGGAAACTTTTGAACACCGACGCCTTTATGTTCCCGATATGGACATCGGCATTGACATATCTCGGTATGTATTTGTCAGCCATTGACATAAGGAACTTTGAATTGAGCCCGACCTGCATCACTACAAGTGCCAGCGCCCATATTCCGGCTAAAATTCCTACGGTTATCTTAAGCCAACGGAAACGGTTGCGTTTCAGCGTTTCTTTCACTTCTTTCTTCTCCATACAAAAAATTGCCCTATAATTCTACAAATATAACAAGACAGCGGAATATAATGAATAAAGGCTGACAAAAACTCTCGTTTCTGTCAGCCCATATATCTTTTCAGATCAGATTCGTGCCTGGCTTACTGCTCTTCTTCAAGCTGCAAGTGCTGCACGTAGATAGCTTTCTGCATCTGCTCTCTTTTCTTCACAGATGGCTTCACGAAATTCTTTCTCGCACGGAGCTCACGGATAGCACCTGTTTTCTCAAATTTTCTCTTGAATCTCTTGAGCGCTCTCTCAATGTTCTCACCCTCTTTAAGCGGTACAATAATCATGTCTGAATCACCTCCTTTTGTTTACAAAATAACTGAATCCTAAGTACTTGCATTGATTTTGGCAAGCCTCTTCCGGATTAAGCGGGTGCAAAGGTACGACAATTTTCCGAAAATGCAATCCCGGCATGATATTTTTTCCGGCAAATATTAAGGTCAATGTCCCAGTGCGGCTATATTTTCCTTGAAAACCTCCATTCCGTCGGTAGCCTTCGCGTGAATGTGGACAATCCGATTGTCTCTGACATTGACATTGCTCGGGTCTATAAGGTATATCGGTGTCGAAGCTGGGGCATAACGATAGAGTCCAGCGGCAGGATAGACACTCATGGACGTACCCACAATCAGAAGGATATCAGCCTCTGAGACGAGGTCAATGGCCCTTTCTATCTTGGGAACAGGCTCGCCGAACCATACGATATGAGGGCGGAGCTGGTGTCCGTTTGGAGCCAGGTCGCCCAGATGGATTTCCCCATATCCGATATCGAAAACACTGGCCTCAGAGAAGCCGTCGCCTTCGTTGCAGCAGTTCTCCGGACGCACCTTGGTAAGTTCCCCGTGAAGATGGAGAACCTTGGAACTGCCGGCACGCTCATGAAGGTTATCGACATTCTGCGTAATGACATTGACATCATACTTGTTCTGGAGGTCGGCGATAGCCAGGTGCGCCGCATTCGGCTTGACATTGGCCAGTTCCTTTCTCCTGATGTTGTAGAAGTCCAGCATCAGGGCCGGATTCTTATGCCACCCTTCGATGGAAGCGACCTCATTCGGATCGAAATTGTCCCACAGGCCGCCATTGTCACGGAATGTACTGATTCCGCTCTCGGCGCTGACACCTGCGCCGGTCAACACTACCAACTTTTTCATATAACAAATCCTAACTTATGCGAAATAAAAATTGCGGAGCCAATAATCGAAGAGAGGGTCCTGGAGTTCTGGCTCATCTTTGTCATTGAAACATACTATCTCTTTCTTCATGAGCGCATCCTTCAGCCTCTTGACATTGGCGGAGGAGTTAAGCCCGTAACTGTCAATAACATCTGACGTACTGAACTTCGTTTTCCCGTCGAGTATCGCCTTCAGGAGACGCACCTGATAGCCCGTCAGGTCCCTCATGATGCGCTGATAGGAAGGGACATGGACGGCCAGCATGCAGGACAAGGCGTCTTTCACCGTCAGTTCACTGATATAACCTTTCGACAGGGAATCGCAGATGAAGAAAAACTGGTTTATGTAACCTATCTCATTATGGAGCATGTTGCAGACGTTCTGGACAAGTTCCCTGTCCACCACTTTTCCTCCGGCGGAAAAGCCTCTCAGGACATGCTCCGTGATGTCAGAGTCCGAAATCGGCGAAAGCCTGACTGTCCTCGTCACGTCACGTAAATATTTTTTCCTAAGGAAAATATGCTCCATGGCATTGACCTCGGAACCCATGAATACGAAGGAACATGGCGGCATGGCATTGCCTCTGTTGGCATCGATAACTCTATCCAAAAGGCGGATGCACTTTTCCGCGCCGTCGAAATCCACATTCTGGAACTCCTTGAGAATCACCACCAAAGGCATTGACAAGAACTCGGCAATCCTGTATGGAAGATTGAGGACCGAGGTCTGCCATCGGCTGTCGTCTGCCGAGAATTCATCCTGCCCGCCGTCAGAAGAAAGGTATTTCGATGCCAATTCCGAGCGGCCTTCCGGCGTTTTCGAACCGGCACGCAGGACGGAGTCTTCAAAAATCTTGAAAAAAGCGTCAATGTTTCTGACAGGGGTCAAATCGACTTCACAGACCTGGCACTGCTTTCCGGCGACCTTCATCTGATACAGGGCCTGCCGGACTGCGGACATTTTTCCGGCCTCATGAGGCCCCCATATCGCGAGGCTTTCCCCCTCTCCGATCGCTTCGGCAATGGCCTGACAATCACGACGTCTGCCGACAAAATACCTGCCGGTAACGAATTTATCGAACTGAAAAGGAGTATCCATAAATCTGTCAAAAGATAAAAGGTCCAAACACCGGAGGCAAATTTAACAAAATATTTGGCGGAATGTAAGAAAAAGACTAAATTTGCAGTTCAAAATTGATTTATGGCTACCAAGCTCAGTTGAAGTTCCGCCGCAGAAGGCGGGCGCTTGCCGCCGGAAAACTTAAAATAAGTTTTATAAAATGTACGCAATCGTTGAAATTGCAGGCCAGCAGTTCAAAGTAGAAGCTGGTGCAGAGATTTTCGTAAACCGCCTCGCATCCAAGAAGGATGAGACGGTAGAGTTCGACAAGGTTCTTCTCCTCGACAATGAGGGTGCAATCAAAGTCGGTGTTCCTTACGTAGAGGGTGCAGTTGTAAAGGCTACAGTTCTCGAAGATGACGTTAAGGCAAAGAAGGTTATCGTTTTCAAGAAGATCCGTCGTAAAGGATATCAGAAATCAAACGGTCACCGCCAGAAACTTACAAAGATCCGCATCGACTCTATCGCTTAATTTTTTACAGATCGCTAAATTAAAGGAGAATTTGAATTATGGCACATAAAAAAGGTCAAAGTAGTTCTAAGAACGGTCGTGAGTCACAGAGCAAACGTCTCGGATTCAAGAAATTCGGTGGTGAGGTTGTAAAGGCCGGTAACATCATCGTTCGCCAGAGAGGCACAGTTCACAACGCTGACAAGAACGTAGGAATGGGTAAAGACCACACTCTTTACGCACTCGTTGACGGAACAGTTCTCATCACAAGAAAGAAAGAGAACAAGTCATACGTGTCGGTTGTCCCTTTTGAGAACTAAGCTCGGAGGGTCTTGAAAGACATTGGAGGATTGCACTTCGAGTTTCGGTGTGCGGTCCTCCTTTTTATTTCAAAGGAAACACAGTAACATAGCAGACAATATTAAATCATATATATCATGTTGACACTTAAGATGCTTCGTGACGATCCCGATTTCGTAGTCAGGAAGCTTGCAGTCAAAAACTTCGACGCAAAGGCAATCGTCGATAAGGTTCTCGAACTTGACACACAGAGAAGGGCTCTCCAGACAGAGAGCGACGGTCTTCTTGCACAGCAGAAGCAGAAGGCAGGTCTCATCGGAGGCCTCATGAAGGAAGGCAAAAAAGCAGAGGCAGAGGAGGCAAAGAAAGAAGTTGCAGAACTCAAGGCAAAGTCCACAGAGCTTCTCGCAAAGGCTGACGAGACAAGCAAAGAGCTTGAGTCACAGCTGGTTCTCCTCCCTAACATTCCTTGCGATCTCGTCGTTCCAGGAAAGGGAGCTGAGGACAACCAGGTAGTGAAGATGGGCGGTCCGGAGATCAAACTTCCGGAGAATGCGCTTCCACACTGGGAACTCGCCAAGAAATTCGATATCATTGACTTCGACCTCGGAGTAAAACTCACAGGCGCAGGCTTCCCTGTATATAAGGGAAAGGGCGCGAAACTCCAGAGGGCGCTCATCAGTTTCTTCCTCGACAACAATACGGCCGCAGGCTACAAGGAGATCGAACCTCCTATCATGGTCAATGCCGCTTCAGGTTTCGGTACAGGCCAGTTGCCTGACAAGGAGGCCCAGATGTACTATGTAGGTCTCGACGATTTCTATCTCGTTCCTACTGCTGAGGTTCCTGTTACCAATATCTACAGGGACGTCATCCTGAACAACGACCAGTTCCCTCAGAAGCTTACTGCATATACACCATGCTTCCGTCGTGAGGCAGGTTCCTACGGCAAGGACGTGAGAGGTCTGAACAGACTTCACCAGTTCGACAAGGTAGAGATTGTCCGCATCGAGAAGCCTGAGAATTCTTACGCGGCACTTGACGAGATGATTGCCCATGTAGAGAGCCTTGTGAACAAGCTCGGTCTCAAGTACAGAATCCTCCGCCTCTGCGGTGGTGACCTGAGTTTCACATCTGCAATCACTTACGACTTCGAATTGTGGTCAGCAGCACAGGGCAGATGGCTGGAAATCTCTTCAGTTTCCAACTTCGAGACATATCAGGCAAACCGTCTGCACCTCAGATACAAGGACGAGAACGGCAAGATGCAGCTCTGCCACACTTTGAACGGAAGTTCACTTGCTCTTCCACGTGTCGTTGCTGCAATGCTTGAGGACAATCAGCAAGAAGACAGGATTGTCATCCCTGAGATTCTCCGCCCTTATACCGGGTTCGACTACATCGACTAAGTAAGGATGGCAACCATAATTGGAATTGACCCCGGAACCAATATACTTGGCTTCGGGGTTATTCGTACTGAGGGCCAGAAGGCCACGTACGTGGAAATGGGCGTAATCGACATGCGCAAGGAGAAGGATCCTTATGCGAAACTGAGCAGGATTTTCAATGAAATCAGCGAGGTCTGTGAAAAATACCGACCGGACCAGATGGCATTGGAGTCTCCTTTCTACGGAAAGAATGCCCAGGTCATACTGAAACTCGGACGTGCCCAGGGTGCGGCCATGCTTGCGGCAGCCACCAGAGGAATTCCGATTACGGAATACGCCCCGAGGAAAGCGAAAGAGGCCGTCACCGGAAACGGAGCGGCATCCAAGATGCAGGTCAATACTATTCTGCAGAGGATTCTCGGCATTGACATTGAAGAAAAATTTCTCGATGCCACGGATGCTCTGGCGATAGCGTTGTGCCACCATTATCAGATAACGAATCCTCTGGCGGGGATGAAGTCTTCTACCAGTTGGGAAAAATTTATCGCTGAAAACCCGGACAGGGTGAAATAAAAAGGCCTTTCGCTTCGGAAAAACGAAAGTTCAGCCGTAGAAAGTGGCCATTCAGCGGTTTTTGCAACAATCTGACACTACATAATTAAACCGGAGAACAGGTTACATGTCTAAAGTTGTGTTGTTAAAAGAAGCAGAAAACAACTTGGAAGAAGTGTGTTACCTAATTATGAACGGACAATGAAAAGAATCATTGCTATGTTTTGCGGGCTGGTGACTATGCTCGCATTTTCTTTTGCGGTCGCGGCTCAGACCACGAGGTCTGTCACGGTGGTGCTGCAGGATTCGTCTTCGGGCGAGCCTGTCGGTTACGCCACTGTATCATTGACAAAAGCCGGTGCGAATACCGCAAGCAAATATGCCTTGACCAATGACAAGGGAAAGGCCGTACTTGACAAGGTGGCTGCGGGAAGCTACACGATCAAGGCTGAACTTCTGGGATACAAGAATTACACTGCCGAAATCACGGTGAAGAATTCCGTGGATCTTGGCATCGTGAAAATGGACCCTGACAGAAAGGTTCTCGAGGCTGCAAGCGTAACTGCAGCGGGCAATCCCATCATCATAAAGAAGGATACCATCGAATATACGGCTTCTTCTTTCAAGACGACTGACAATGACATGCTGGAGGACCTTCTGAAGAAGCTCCCGGGCGTGGAGGTCGGCACGGACGGAAGTGTCACTGCAAACGGCCAGACCATTTCGAAGATTACCATTGACGGAAAGACTTTCTTCCTGGATGACCCACAGCTGGCGTCGAAGAACATTCCGGCCAAGATAATCGACAAGGTGAAAGTCGTGCAGAAGAAATCCGAGCAGGCACAGTTCACCGGCATTGATGACGGGCAGGAAGAAACTGTCATTGACCTTTCCATTCAGAAGGGGATGATGAACGGGCTTTTCGGCAATGTCCAGCTCGGCGGCGGCCACGACTGGCCGGAGAATACGGCTAACGGAAACGGCGACTGGCGCTATCAGGGTGCGGGTTTCATCGGCAGATTCACTGAAAAAAGCCAGTTGAGCATCATCCTGAACGGCAACAACACCAACAACCGCGGATTCAATGACCTGTCGGGTTCGATGATGAGGTCAATGCGTGGAGGCGGTGGCGGAATGGGCCGCGGAGGCGGCGGATGGGGCAACTCCAATGGTATCACCACTTCATGGATGGGCGGTGTCAACGGTTCATGGGACTTGTTCGGTGACAAGATGGACCTCGGAGCAAACTACCTTTTCAACGGTACTCAGAAAGATGTGAAGGAAATCAGTGACAAGACCACCTTCCTGGATGACGGTTCCAGCCTGATTTACCACAACGACGGATACAGTTTCAACAATTCCTACGGACATCGTTTCGGAATGCGTCTGGAGCACAAGTTCTCGGAGAAGACATCCATCCTCTTCCAGCCTCAGTTCAATTTCGGAAAGGGTGATTTCCAGGAGTTCTCCAAGTTCACCACCAACGGGATTGCTGCCGGAGAGACAGAATCCGTGGCCAAGAACGAGGGTTTCAACAACAATACCGGAAACAACAAGAACTGGACTGCCAACGGATTCTTCCTGTTCAGACAGCGTCTCGGGCTTCCGGGCAGGACATTGTCCTTCAACATTGACTATAATTTCAGCAACAACGACCTCTACGGTTTCAACCAGTCATTGACGAGGACCTTCGGGGCGACCGATGCGGAGAATGTCAATACCATTGTAAATCAGAGGTATGACCAGAATTCGAAGTCATCATCCATCAGCGGACGTCTCGTCTATACGGAGCCGCTCGGTGCGGGTTTCTATCTGGAGGCGAACTACCAGTACAAATGGTCTCAGAACAAGTCGGACAAACTGACTTATGATTCTGCGGACAGGGGTGCCTATGATTTCAATTCTGACACTCACGAGTATTACCGGGAGACCGACATGTACGACAAGGACGGCAACATCATCTATGTGGACGGAAAGCCGGTACATTCAATTGAGGTGCTCAACTCCCAGTATTCCAGCAACATACTGAACCAGTACCAGACTCATCGTGCAGGTGTGAACTTCATGTTCCAAAAGGACAAGATCAGGGCCCAGGTCGGCGCATCGATTGTTCCTACAATCACCCACAACGAGACCAACGGAAAGAGTTATGACAATTCTGTCGTGAACTGGTCGCCTACTGCGATGTTGTGGTATGACATCAATGACAATATGAATGTCCGCGGTTTCTATTTCGGAAATTCATCACAGCCGACTACCACACAGCTCATGCCGGTTCCTGACAATACGAACCCGCTCAATGTGTCCCTGGGTAACCCTTATCTGAAGCCGTATTTCTCACATAACATAAATACCAGATATGGCTTCTCGAACAGGCAGAAGTTCCTGTCTGTGCATGCCAACCTTAGCGGAGGCTTCGTGCAGTCCCCTATCGTCTATGCCAGCTGGTACAATACCAACGGCACAGCATTCTCGCTCCCTGTCAATGGTCCGACTTCGGGTAATGTCAATGCCAGGATGTTCCTCAATGCTCCTTTCGGAAAATCGAATTTCAGCATATCTTCCAGCACATCAGGAAGTTGGAGCACATCGACTTCTTATGTGGGAAAGAGTTCTTTCGACACGAGCACTTATTACACTGACGGCGATTTCGATTATGTGAAGTTCCACAATGACTTCCCTGATCTCGGAAAGAGTGACAAGTTCCTGGAGAACAATACCCAGACGATGAATTTCACCGAAAGGATGAGGCTCACATACCGAAACGATTTCGTGGAGATTATTGCAGGCGGACGTTCACGTATTGCAAAGTCTTGGTACACAATCGAATCAGCAAATACTAATGTCACCAGAAACAATCAGGCTTCAATGTCGATGAACTGGACAATCCCGGGCGGTCTCGGTCTCGTGGGCGAGTTCAACTATAACTGGTACAAGGGATATCAGACCAAGCAGGATGACGAGTATGTATTCAATCTCGAGATTACCAAACTCCTGTTCAAGAACCAGTGCACTCTGTCTCTCAAGGGATATGACCTGCTGAACCAGTCGAAGAACCTCTCAGTTTCTGATTCTTCGAACTATCACACTGAGACGTGGAACAATACTCTGGGACGTTATGTGATTCTTTCTCTTACCTGGCGTTTCGGAAATATGAACAATGCCAGCAAGGGTATGAGGGGAAGAGGCCCTGGCGGCCCAGGACATGGTCCCGGCCCTGGCGGTCCACCACCGATGATGTAAGCGTAGCATCGAAAAATGCAGTCTGTTCTTTCGAGCGGACTGCATTTTTTATTATAGATTATGGATGTTACTTACCAGCCTTTCTTGATATTGTCTGCAATGGCTGCCACCAGGCGGTCTCTCGCCTCGACACTTGCCCAACCGATGTGCGGGGTAAAGTGGAATTTCTCGGGATGGCGCGTATGAAGAATCGGATTGTCGAACGGAATAGGCTCATTGACAAACACATCTAGAGCGGCTCCGCCGATGACATTTTCGTCAATGACTTTTGCCAATGCTGCTTCTTCTATGATTCCGCCGCGGCCCATATTGACAATGATGGCTGTCGGTTTCATCATCCTGAGTTCCTTTTCTCCTATCAGTCCAGCTGTACGCTCGTTGTACGGGGCATGGATGGAGATCACGTCTGAGGTGCGCATCAGTTCTTCCAACGGAATGCACGGGTATTTCGTGCAGTGTCCGGTTCCTGATGTCGAGTAATATACGACCTTCATGCCGAATGCCTCTGCGACTTCTGCCACACGGCTTCCGATTGTTCCCATGCCGATGATTCCTATCTGTTTGCCGTAAACTTCTATGAACGGTTTGATGACATTGGTGAACATGCCGCTTGAGGAGTATCCTCCTGATTTCACTGCGTCATCGAAGTACGGGCCGTTGCCGAGCAATGAAAGAATATGCATAAATGTCTGCTGGACAACCGGTTCAGTAGAGTATCCGGCAACGTTTCTGACTATGATGCCGCGTTTTTCGCAGGCTTTCACGTCAATGTTGTTGATTCCGGTCCCGGCTTCGCATACCAGTTTCACATTAGGAGCGACGCCAAGAAGATCTTCAGTAACTTTCACTTTATTGACCACAAGCACTTCGCAGTCTTTCACCCGTTCCTTGGCTTCCTCAGGGCTGGATGTCGGCCACGCCGTAAGATCGCCGCATGCCGCTATCGGCGACAATGATGTTTCTCCGACTGTAGCTGCATCAAGAAATGTTATTTTCATCTTATCAATGTTATTGTTTATATACAAATATGCCACGGAGACTCGTCTCTGGCCGGCAATTCAGCCCACGATGCCCTCCGCGGCACAATGATACGAATTGTTTTTGGATTGGCAAAAGATTTTCGTCATCCCCTTGGCCCTCATAGACGGTCCGGCAGAGGCCTTCGGATCGGTACGCCCCGTTGGGGCTATCCTTCCCACCGCTACCGCGGCGGGCCCCATTCTCACGAAGCCGCGGACGGCTACGCCGCTCCGAAGGCCCCTGCCGGCATAACATGTCCTATATTTTTGTGATTTCAAAA
>OQWM01002077.1_pt1 | contig 13725 bp, 9 predicted proteins | sample 1691531 | NCBI WGS metagenome assembly OQWM01 (sample SAMN03418257, study PRJEB22391) | human gut metagenome | biome: human-gut; feature: organic feature; material: feces | host: Homo sapiens | place: Tanzania | collected 2013-01
GGTGGCAGCAGCCACGGCGGGCGACTTGCCACTCTTCTTGAGCGCCACCTCACCCGGCGGCAGACAGTTCTCGTCGCTGCACACGCCATACTCCAGGTAGGCGTCGATGGTGTAGGTCGGCTTGGTAAACCGTATCTTCTGGACAAACTGTGCGGTGCCTTCAAAGTAGCGCACGTTCATGCCAAACATCACGTCGAAGTGGCTCTTTTCCTTGCCGCGAGGCATGAGCTTGCCCACGAGTTCTATACCGTCGGCCTTGTTGACATGGAACGAAGCCTCGGTGGGTCCGCTGCTGCCCAGGTCGGTCGAGTAGATATGCCAGCCGGCCTCGATGCGCCCGCTGAACACTATCTCTGCCTCTGCGGTCTTGCCGGTCTTGATTTCGGCGGTAAACTTTACGGGGTCTTCCATTTGGGCCATGGCTGTGAGTACCATCAGGAGCATGGCGCCCATTGCTATTATTCTCTTCATTTCTTGTAAGTGGTTGTTGCTTATTGGTGTTGGATATCTATGAATACGGGAACGGCGGTGGCGGTGCTCTCAGCCTTGAACCCTATCTGTCCGGGGGTGTAGGTGATGGCCGAGGCTGCTACGGCGCGCGAGCCCAGAGCCTGTCGCACGCGCTGACTGAAGGTGCCTGCCAACCTCTCTGCCTGTGCCATCAGCGCCTTGATGTCTATGGGTTTGGCCGAGTAGATGACGCACACGTGGTCGGTGCCTCGGGTGTCGTCCATCTCGATGTACCACTTCTCGTCGGGTATGGCTATGTTGCTCGAGCTGTAGAGCAGGGCGGGGCTGATATTGTCGGTCGGCGGGAACACACGCGTCACCTTGTTGGTGATGTCGGAGCCGATGATGTAGACATAGGCGGGGGCGCTGTTGGTGACATACAGGCGGTAGCGGGTGCCGGAGATGTATGCCGACTTCATGCGGTAGATGCCAGCGTTGAGCGTGGCTGCCATAGTCTCGCCCGTGGAGAGCTGGAAGTGCAGAGAGCCTGCCAGCCTGTAGGTGGGCACGACCGGCTGGGGGCGTGGCTGCGGTTTGGGCTGTGGCTGCGGCTTGGGTTGGGGTTGAGGCTGCGGTTTGGGTTGTGGCTGCGGCTTGGGCCTCTTGGCCACATACATCTCAAAGGCATAACGGGTGTTGTCGGCAAAGTCACGATACTTCACCCAGGTATAACCGTTGTTGCCCCATGCGGTGCCCCAGCTGTTGAGGATGAGGAAGGCGCCGCCGTACTTGTAGTCGTCGTAAGCCACCACGCACATGGCGTGGCCGCCGCCGTCATTGTTGGGCTCGGTCTTGACCCACACATCCTTGCACTTGAAGAACGAGTTGGGCACCGACATGCCGATGATGACCGGCATGTCTTGCGACAGCGCCTTCTTGACCGTCCTCACTTTCTCATCGTAGGTGTCGAAGGGGTAGAAGAGGGTGTTGTAGTCGTCTATAGTGTGGTTTCGCGCCTTGTCGAAGAGCGCTGCAGGGATGTAGTCGGCACAGAGCACGTTGAAGTCTCTGAACTTGGGCGCGCCCTTCTCGGTGAGCAGGTCCAGGGCGTCCTGTATGGATGTGCCGTCGCTGCATCCGGGCTTGTTGCTGCCCTTGATTTGCTTGTAGACGAATATGGGCGAGAACGCCTCGCGGTCTATCACTATCTGCGATGTCCACCCGTTGCGTATGGCGTCGGCTATTGTGCGTGCAGCGTATGACGTGGCCCAGCTGGTGCAGGTTCCAAACTGTCCCTGGTTGCGGGCGACGGGGCAGAAGCGCCTCAGAGAGTAGGCCTTGGGCAGCACGGTGTAGTCGCGGGTAAGCAGGGTGGCCTGGCGCGGTATGCGGGCGTAGGCGTCGTCGTCGAAGACCAGCCCGGTGCCGTATTCGCTCTGCGCCATCATGCCGGTGGCACAGAGCAGGGCTATGAGGAGTGATGTAATTCTCATGTCTGTCTACTTGTTGTTGAAGATAAAGTCTCCCTGAAACAGCGAGCTGGAGTACCAGGGCGTCTGCTGACGGTTGGTGGCGGTGAACACGCTGGCGGCGACACGCTTGAACACCGTCTCGATAGACAGTCCGGGCGTGTCGAGCGTCTGCAGCAGTGCTGTAGTGTATGGGCTGTTGCGGTTCTGGCCGTCGGCAGCCACGCTACCCGGGCTTGTGGCGTAGGAGATGAATGTTCCCACGGGCGCATTGACAGCCGAGAGACCCCTGTCGGCGCTTCCGCGATACCAGCTGCGCTCAAAGGGGTTGTTGCGGCAGGCGTCGAGAGCGATAATCTTCATCTTGCAACCCGACTCGTCGAGCTTGTCGAGCACGCGGCCCAAGTCGGTACACTCATACTCCACATCGCTCGCCGAGTGCATATTGGCGTTGATGGGGATGAGGTAGTTGGCGCCCTTGTACTGTATGCCGTGACCGGCGTAGTAGAACATGGCGGCGTCGTAGCCCTGTGCGCGCTGTCCCAGCTGGTTGATGGCGTCGTCCATCTGCCGTTTGGTGCCGTTCTGGAGCAGGATAACCTCGAAGCCCAGCGTCTTGAGCTTGGCAGCCATATCTGCGGCGTCGTTCTGCGGGTTGGTGAGCCGCTGGGCAGGGTATGCCGAGTTGCCTATGACGAGGGCGATGCGCTTGCCCTGGGTCACTGTCACTGGCTTGGTGGTCTGGCGCACTACAGTGCGCTCGGAGGTGGCGGTGCCGTCGGCATTGGTGGCGCTCACCTTGATGATGTTGCTACCCTCGACGAGGGGCACGGTCTGCTCGATGCGCATATCCGAGCCATCGTTGGTCACCGCCTTGATGCCACGATACATCTGACCGTTGACATAGACATGCGTGGCGGTAATCTGGCTCTTTGAGCGTATGCCCACCGATATCTTCACGCTGGCCAGCGTGGTGGTGGCGGGGAGGGTGGCCCAGGTGAATGTGGGCACAGCCTTGACGGTCACCACGGGAGCGGGCTTGGGTTGGGGTTGTGGCTTGGGTGCGGGCTGGGGAGCCGGCTGCGGGGCGGGGGTGCGGTCGTCGTAGACGGGGCGTACAAGGATGCCGCGCGCGGGGAAGTCGCATTTGTTGATGCGGGGCTCTATCTTGCCTTTGGGGTTGTTGTTACACCAGAAGGAGACAATCTCGGCGGGGCCATAGCCATAGTTCATGACCTCGCTCGACCAATAGTAGCTCACCTTGCCTATATAGTACTTCTCCAGCTTGTTGTTGTCGCTATCCAGCCATCCGCCGTTGGTGAGGAATATGTGGTTGCCGTTGGGGCCGGTCACCTTGATACACTTCTTGCCATTGACTTTGTCCCACTCAAACTTGCACTTCTCTATCAGTTCGGTCCAGTCTGCCTTGTTGGGCATGCGCCAGTGGCTGCGCAGAATGACTCTGGCGGCATCGTATTGGGGCAGAAGGATGTTGTCTTTGCCCACTCGCTCGGCCAGTTGGCTACTTATCTGGCTTCTGTATATGGTCTTGTTGGGGTCCAGCTTGGCTTGGATGGCAGGGGGATAGGCAGAGGCCTTGTAATCCTGCATCCATACTCCCTTGGGCTCACCCCATTGGAAGTAGTACTTGCTCTCCCCGTCGGCGCTGCCAAGGTCGGCATCGGCCCACTTGACCGACAGACCCAGGTCTACGGCCTTGATGTTCTGCGCCTGCAGCGTGATGGCTACCAGAGCAAGAAGTGTGGTGATGATGTATCTCTTCATCGTTGTGCGGATAGTGGATAGTTACTATTGGGTTGGTATACAGTCTCTCCGGAGCAGCAACTGGAGCACCGGGGCGGCGGCTGACGGCTGTAGGGGTGAACACACTGGCGGTTGGCAGGGCTGGCAGGGCAGAGGTAATCGGCGCTGCGGCCCTGCTCATGGCCCGTATGCTCGCGCCCGAGTAAGCGAAAAGCCTCATGAGCCTTAGACTTCCCGAGAGAATGAAAGGCACATGAGGCTCTACAGTCTATGTTTATCCTACCTGGCTTCCAGGCTTGACGTCCTTTGATGTGGTGGTCACAGAGAGCGTGCCGTCGTAGTTGACAGCCGAGAGTATCATGCCCTGGCTTTCCTCGCCCATCATCTTGCGTGGCGCGAAGTTGGCTACAAACAACACCTGTTTGTCCACGAGCTCCTGTGGGTCTTCATAGTAGGCAGCGATGCCGCTGAGGATGGTGCGTCCGTCCTTGGTGCCGTCGTCGATGTGGAACTTGAGCAGCTTCTTCGACTTCTTCACCTTCTCGCACGAGGTGACGAGGCCCACGCGGATGTCCAACTTCTCAAAGGTGTCGAAGTCCACGTTCTCCTTGATAGGCTCGGGCTCATAGTTGGCAGCCTCGTTGGCTTTCTTGGTGTTCTCGAGCTTGAGCAGCTGAGCGTCGATGACGCTGTCTTCCAGCTTCTCGAAGAGCAGAGAAGCCTCTCCCAGCTGTGTGCCGGCGGCGAGGATGTCCATGCTGCCCAGCTGTTCCCACTCGAAGCTGTCCATATTGAGCATGGCGCGCAGCTTCTTGGAAGAGAACGGCAGGAAAGGCTCGAAGGCGATGGCGAGGTTGGCGCAGAGCTGCAAGCACACGTAGAGGATGGTCTCTACACGCTTGGGGTCGGTCTTCCACACCTTCCAGGGCTCACACTCGGTGATATAGCGGTTGCCGATACGCGCCAGGTTCATGGCCTCTTTCAGTGCGTCGCGGAACTTGAAGCCGTCGAGCAGCTCCTCGACCTTGGCCTTGACGTCCTTGAACTCGGCGATAGTCTGGCGGTCAACCTCGGTCAGCTCGCCACAGGCGGGAACCACACCGCCCCAGTATTTCTTGGTGAGCTGCAGCGCGCGGTTGACAAAGTTGCCATAGATGGCCACCAGCTCAGAGTTGTTGCGCTCCTGGAAGTCCTTCCAGGTGAAGTTGTTGTCCTTGGTCTCGGGAGCATTGGCTGTGAGGACATAGCGGAGCACGTCCTGCTTGCCGGGGAAGTCGACGAGATACTCATGGAGCCACACCGCCCAGTTGCGCGAGGTGGAAATCTTGTCGTTCTCCAGGTTGAGGAACTCATTGGCAGGCACGTTGTCGGGCAGGATATATCCGCCGTGGGCCTTGAGCATGGTGGGGAAGATGAGGCAGTGGAACACGATGTTGTCCTTGCCGATGAAGTGGATGAGGCGGGTATCGTCGTCCTGCCACCACTTCTCCCAGTTGCCCCAGCGGGCCGGGTCGCTGTCGCAGAGCTCCTTGGTGTTGGAGATATAGCCGATGGGCGCGTCGAACCACACGTAGAGCACCTTGCCATCGGCACCCTCTACGGGCACGGGGATACCCCAGTCCAGGTCGCGGGTCATCGCGCGTGGCTGCAAGTCCATGTCGAGCCACGACTTACACTGTCCATATACGTTGGGACGCCACTCCTTGTGTCCCTCCAGTATCCAGTCCTTGAGCCACTGCTGATAGTCGCCCAGCGGGAGATACCAGTTCTTGGTGGGACGCTTCACGAGGCCGTGGCCAGGGTTGTTCTTGTTGGTGGGGTTGATAAGTTCTTCGGGCGAAAGCGTGGCTCCGCACTTCTCGCACTGGTCACCGTAGGCACCCTCGGCACCACAGCGCGGACAGGTGCCTACGATATTGCGGTCGGTGAGGAACTCGCCAGTCACCTCGTCACAGTACTGCTCCTCGGTGATTTCTTCGAGCTTGCCGTCGTCATAGAGCTTGCGGAAGAAGTCGGATGCAAACTTGTGGTGTATCTTGCTGGTGGTGCGGCTGTAGACATCAAACGAGATGCCGAACTCTGCAAACGAGTCCTTGATGAGCTTGTGATAGCGGTCTACCACCTCCTGCACGCTGATGCCCTCCTTGCGGGCACGTATGGTCACGGGTACGCCGTGCTCGTCGCTTCCACCGATGAATATCACATCCTTTTTCTTCAGTCTGAGATATCTTACATAGATGTCGGCAGGCACATATACGCCGGCGAGATGGCCGATATGCACACCGCCGTTGGCGTAAGGAAGCGCCGCAGTCACGGTAGTACGCTTGAAATTCTTCTCCATATTTGTTGTGATTGTATTTATTTTGGTGCAAAGTTACAAAATAATTATTAAGTAATGTGTTTGTTTACAAACAATTGCACCCCGCCGCTGCAATTATTTGCGCTGTCGCCACCCTCACGATTGCCCCCGCCCTCGCCCCCCATCCCCATTCCATCCCTCATGACTCCGACCAAGATAGCCCCCGCTGGCAATATGCCAGAACCAGCAGTCAATACGCCCGAGTCAGCAGGCAATATGCCCGAGCCCACAGTAAAGTTGGGTTCGTGGCACGAAATAGTGATTGCCAAGCCCGCAATAATGACTGCAAGCCCCGCAATCACCATTTCACACCCCGCAATCAGAATAAACATCATCTCCACCCATGCCGCAAGGCTCTCCGCCTTTGCTGCATGGGTGGCTTTCTGTGTTCGTAGCAAGCGCTTCCTGCTTCGCTGTATGGCTCAGCGGAATAGCAAAATATAGGTAACCTGTAGAGATTTCCTCCAGCGTTGCAGGGATAATCAGTAGGGCTTGGAACGGCGTGGCAAGTTCCGCATCATAGGCAAGCTCGCTGCCATAGCAGACTTCGGTGTTGAACATTTGGCAAGTGCCAGTTGTCTCATCACGCTCGATGATGTTGTTGGAATTAAAGAAAAACGCTCATATCTTGCTTTTTAGGGCAAAGATATGAGCGAATGGGCGGTGGGGGAAAGACAGCTATTTGCTTTCCTCTTTATTAGAATTCAATATATTATTTAGCTTTCGACTATCATAAGCTGTTATTTTCCTATAAGGAGAACCATAAGTTACGATTGTCAATAGTCCAACGTTGCTACCATCAACTAACTTTTCTATGATTTTGAAATCAATATCATCCTCCTGATATGGAAGATATATGTTTGTTATTGCATCTTTTATATCAAGAGAAAGAGCTTCATTTGAAACCATTCTATATTCATTTTCGTGCTCCCAATGGATATGTTTTTTGAAGAAAATGTCATCAATATGTTCATCGATGTACTTTTTTATTAATTCTTTGTTATGCAAGTCAACACCATCTGTCAAGTTTATTATTGGAACTTCCGTAGTATATTCAACTTCCTTATTATGTATGCATTCATCTTTCGGAAACAGTATCTTCTCAGAATCAATTTCAATACAAACTCCTTTGCCTTTTTGTGCATAATGTCCCCACATCATAGGAGAGGCATATCCTTTTATGCCATCTTTATAATCATGCAAAAGACTAATTTGTTTATATTTATCCACCTCACCCCAAAACATTTTGTTAAAATGTCCTTGAACTTCCAGTCCTGTTTTTTCATCATTATATGGAAGTCTGCACTCTCCAAGTTCAAGAATTTTTATACTTTCAAAAACGTCATTAGTTCTTTTGCTTTCTGAAAACAAAAGAGAATGACTTATCCATATTTTGGAGAAGCTATCTAATGAGGTATAATGATATAACTTCATAAGCAACAGATATATATGTTTAAATTAAGTGTGTTACTTTAATTTTCTTATACATCTTTCCACCCAAGCCTAACATTGCCATTGTATTATCCTTGATAATAAGCTCGCCCTTCTGCAGTCCGGCAATCTCAGACTTGATTTCCTGGAACTCTCGACCGGTAACTCCGAAGAGGTCTTTTATTATACTATCAGAAATGCTCTGCTGCTTCATAATCAACGGATATTGGGCGTTAGCCAAGAAATCAAAGTATCTGCTCTTGAAACTATCCATATTTTGGGTAGCAAGAATAATACTCAAGCCCTTGTTTCTGCCTACAGCAATAAGGTTACGCAAAGGCTGATTGTCGAAGTCCAGCATATAATGAGCTTCGTCAATAATAGTGAAATGACGAATCTGAACATAGTCGTCATTTACAGCTTGTTTAGGAAGCTGTTCATAGATATTATTCAGCTTTGATATAACGAAATATACAATAGCTTTAGCAATAGGACCATCCTTTGGAAAAGCATCCATCTTTATTATGAAACATTCATCGGTAAGGCTCACGCTGTCTGTATCTGCAAAAAGATGGTTGCGAACCAACTGCTTCAAAACAGATGTCACGCTATCATCCTTGTCAGGATTAGCCATCTTACCCTGGTAATGATGTAATATCAGTTCAAATGTCACGGGCTTACCATCTGTTTTCTTATATGCGTCAACGATAGCTTCGCTTAGACGGTTGCTCATGTTTGCACTAATACTTGTTCTTTCGATAGCACAGAGAGCATTTGCCATTTCGGTAGAGTACAGATTTATTTCGTTTATACTTCTTCCGCTAAAATCCTTGAATGGGGAGAATGGCAACGGCTGTTGCACGGGGTCAAGAATACATGAACGGTCAACATCAAATAGAGCTAACCAATTGTTGTTTGCCGGGTCAGAGAATTCACCTTTGTAGTCAAACAAAAGGAAATTCACCGGATATGGGGTATCTGTAGACAGCGACCGCATCTGTTGTATAAGAACGGAAAGAAGGTTGGTCTTACCCGAACCAGTAGTTCCTGCTACGAGTATTTGTGCATTAGCCACCGAGCGACCATTAATGTTAAGAGTCGCTTCCATGTCGTCGCCATATTCGCCGATTAGAAGTTCAAGTGATGGTATGCTGTTAGACGAGCGACGGCGTCCATTTTGTACAAAAAGGAACGAGTTCAAATTGTCCTCATCCATAAGGTATTTCATGCCTCGGTACATTTCCTTTGCCACTATTCTACCTACAATAGAAGAATCCTGCCAATCTATGTCACAGTCTTTATAGCGCAGTTTCAGTAGTGCAGAGAAAAGCGACTTGTTGTTGTCTTTAGTGAAAAAGCTCGGCATTATACGCACACTTGTTTTTGACATTTGAATATCTTTCAAATCGTCAATGCTCCTCTTGTCAGACAAACTGAGACTTGCAATCAGACAAACTCGCATTACCTTGTTTAAGGTGAACACAAGCTGTCTACCACCGTTCACTTGTCGTGAAAGGTTGAAGCGATGTTCCATCAGCTCTTTCAAGGGCAGGACATCCTCTGTGATTCTTTCTGCCTGTCGTATGTTTTCAAAAGCTACTTCCATATCATCAATCTTCTTTAATTGTTAAGTGGAGTACCGAAATACCCCTCTTCCACATGAGTACTCTGCAATTCAACATCACGCATAAGAGTGTATGTGCGCGACACGAAAGGCTCGAGCTTCGGATAATCCTTGTCTTTTCTTATCTCCGAGGTAGTGCATAACAGGATGGTCTGGTCTGCCAGTCCTGGGAAATACTCCTCCATCAAGACATCGCGACTTTCTTCATCAAGCACACCCATCACGGTGTCAATCATCACAGGAGGATTATAGTCGCCCAAGTTACGCAGAACCTTCAGGAGAACCTGGATGAAAATCTGCTTTGATGCAGCGTTAAGCTGATTAAGCGAAATTTCATTTCCAGCTTTGTGGAACAAACGTATGGTAAAGTTCTCCATAGAGTCGCTTAGTTCAACCTTTGCAATACAGCCTTTGTATGAAATGAGCAGCTTGTTAAGCTGTTCTTTCATATCCTCTTCAATCTTCATCTTTTTGCGCTTAAGCAGAGAGTCTGCAACATCCTCAAAGAGAGGTTTCAGCTTGACGAGAGTATCGAATTTTACATCCGGCTCCTGTTGTATCTGCACATCATACTGATGTATGCGACGTTCCAACTTCTCGATAGCAAGTTTTCTGTCATCTTGTTCCTTCTTCAAAGTTTCAAGCTGACGGCTATTATCCTCATAAGCCTTAATAATCTCCCCATTGCCACTTACGAGACTACGACGGAGAATGTCAATCTGCTTCTGCTGATTGTCATAGTTTTCGATTCGCTTCTCCAAGTCATAGCGCAGATCATTCAGTTGCAAGAACTCATTTACAGAGTTAGCGTTCAAGAGATTTTTAAGAGCTTCAAACTCCGTATCATCAAGAAAGGCATATTCATCTTTTCGATTGAGGCTTTCCTGTTGGTTTGCCAGAAATGACACCACCGTTTCATTATCAACATTAGGTGCGCATAAAGCCTTAGCTTTAAGGAACGATATGATTTTAGCCGTTACGTCGCGCATCTGCTCTAACGACAGGATGCCTTGTCGTTCCAGTTTCAAAGCATCTTTCTGACGGATAATATCATTTATCTCATTGCTTATGCCCAGCGCCAGTTTAGGGAAGAAGACATTTATCTCCAGTGTGTCAACCACCTGCTTAAGCTGTTCATTGTATCGCTGTGCTAAGTCGTGCGTCTGCTTGATGTCAGCCTCCAGTGCCTCTATCTTCCTGGTTATTTCAGCCGAACTCTTTGCTCCCTCTTTAGCAGCATCATACTCTTCTTGTATTGAAGTCAGGTATTTGTATATCTTATCCTGCTCTTCAATATTTCGGTTCTGTTCCTCAATCATCTTGTTGCGCTGCTCGCAAAGACCGTTATATTCTTCAGCCTCCTTTTGCGCTTCAAGTCGTCTTGCTGCCCATTCCTGCTGTAAGTGCTCTGCAGCATTTTTCAAGAGGATGTATTTGTTGAAGCCCATCACGTTTTGGATATTATCCTTGATGATTTGGGCGAACACGTTTTCCTTCAGCAACTCACTCGACTGCATGGCATCAAACAAGAAATACTGCGACAACTCCTGTGGTAGGTTTGCCTTGATAATTTTGTTCACTTGCTGCTCAGCCATGGCACGCTGCTGCAAAGGCATGGCAGTGCCATATACGAATGTGTTACCATTCATATTCAGTGTTACACTTTCCACGGGCTTGTCATTTGGGTTGAGAGCGTATGTGCGTCGAAGCATATATTTTTGCGTCTGCCCCAATACGACACCATCGAAAGCCAGTTCAAGCATTATTTGCGGAGTGACTTTGCCAACGGCACCATTGTTCAGCAGCTCCATGAAGTGAGCTTTGTCCTTAATCTTCAATCCGTACAATGCTCCACAAATTGCTTCAAACAGCGTGGTCTTACCGCCACCGTTCATACCTCCGATGAGGATGATTGGCTGGTCTGGACGCACGGTGAGGTCAAGATCGAGTGACAGATAAGTCTTATAGTTGCTTATCTTTATACGACGTATAATCATCAGGAGTCCTCCATTACTTTATCAGAGCAATAGCCTCTGCAATGATTGTTTGCGTGTCGGCATCACTCATTTCTATTTTGTCCACTCGCGCAGCATGAAACTTGCGCAATATTTCTTCCTTCAACCAGTCGAAGTCGACCTGGTGCTTTTCGCACAAAGTGCTGATAAGCATCAAGTCGTCCTGTCGGATACCATAGTTGATAAACTTTCCATCAAGTCCCTTTCCCATAGTGTGCTGTTATTCTTTATAGTCTGAAGGATAGAAGCAGTCCCAATTTATGATGTCGGTAGTGTTTTCTATCTTCAGAGGTGAGTATTTCCAGTTGCTGCCGTCAGCGATTATTACACCGCCCTTGAGGTGCTTGTCTTTGTTTTCCTCGCTTGCCATATAGTCAATCAAGGCATTGTGCTTTGCCGAAGCATCGCCATCGCTGCCCACACTCTTTGTATCGAAGAGGAATATCTGTCCGTTCTTCATACGGATAACGAAGTCAACATAGAACAATGCCTTTGTTCCAGATTCATCAATATAGCTTACGGCATAATGTTGCTTTCCGCTGTCACCATTCTTGTACCACCAATCAATATATTCAGTGTTGGCTTCAAGGTAAGCCTCGAACATACGTTCTGGAGACGAAGCATTGCGCAGCTGAACGAAAGGCATAAGCGCATGGTTCTTCACATCATCTACAACGACGTTGTTATCCTCTTTGTAGAGACGGTCAGCCGGAACCTCCCATTCATATTTCACAAACGACTTCTCCGCCTTCTCTTTCTGTCGTTGTGTAAGAATGGTGAGGTAACGATTAAGCGCACGTGAAATGATGTCCTCAAAACGAGGGCGGTTTTTGTGATAGAGTATGACCTTCACGGCATCCGTCTCAAACAATCCGAAGAGCTGTTCCATCGCTTCCTTTAGCGCCATGCCAAGTGTAGGAATACTTACTTTTTCAAATTGGGCGCCAATTAATCGGGCACAGAACACATTGAAGGTGGCGTTAAGCTCCTGCATAGTGCGTATATACTTAGCCTTGTTTGCAGCAAGTGTCTGTCCCACTTCTCCAGTAATGTTCAAGTCTTCAATAATCTCCACACCGATACTCTGCACTTTGAACTCTATCTTATCCATCACCGCACGGCGATTTTTTGATATTTGGCTCTCATGTTCAGATCCGTCCTCATCAGGAAGAGGCTCGTCGCCATACAACTCCTCCTCGGTGAAGAGCGAAAGTTGTCTGTTTTTAATCTGCAACAGCTCCTCAAACACCTTAATGAGCAGAGGCAGGAAATCGCTGCCAAGACGTTTACGACTAATCGCAGGACGTTCACAATATTCCGACTGCAACGAAACGTTGCATAGATTCTCTCTTCTTATAGTATGAATTGTAGAGAGATAATCCATATCGTCAGGTTCTATCTTTACAAGATTCTGGCTGATGTTGGTATACACATAACCCTTGTTCAGCCTGTCGTCCTGATAGAATTTCTGTTCAGGCATACGCAGAATGCGTCCTACCGTCTGTGCGCCGAAAGTGAAGCTTTCTATTTTGCGGAAGATAAGCAACACGGCTGCACGCGGACAGTCCCAACCGAGTGCAATCGCTTGTTTGAAAAGCAATGCTTCAGTCATGTTGTCATTCTCCTCCAAGCCATCCACATTCACTCTTTCACCGCTTAACCATACCGCGAGACGATTGTTGTTTGTGTTAATGCCATGTATAGTGTCAAGATACAATGTCACTTCGTCCTTAATGCTTGTGTCTTCTGTGCTCATCGATTCAGAACCGTCGTTAGGCAGCTGGATAAGCAACAACGGATTTATGTTGACACCCAGTCGCTTGTATGCCTCCGCAAGTTCTTTGCGTTTCTTCAGCGCCAAGCTAACAAGATGCTGCGTGAGCGACATTTCCGGAGTCGAGAAGTCGAGTGCAGGATTGATTACCACGCCTTCCTTGATCATCTGCTCTTCGATAACATGCTGACGATGCACCTTAACCTTCTCCTCGGGATGAGCAGTGATAGGTGTGGCAGAGATGCGTATCTCCAGTTTCGGCATGATATTCTGCAACACCTTTTCCGACTTCTTGGCATTCCTTCCTGCAAACATGTGTTCCTCGTCAATGATGACTATAAGCGGAATTTCATGTTCCGTCTGTGTACGGCGCGTAAGGTCGTAGAGCGATGCGCTTTGCTCCGTGTCGCGTATCATGAGCGCATTGTCCTTGTTGATACTCTCCCAATTGACAAACAGTATTTCACCTGGATGTATATATCCGTTGGCAGAATGATCCATATCGTCATAGACAACAGGATGAAGCTCGCGTGTTTCGGTGAAGAAGGTCTTCATCTTGAAGTAGCTCTGTTCGTGCAGTTTGTTTGGGGCTATCCACATGAACGCCACTTCAGAGCATGGCGCGTCGGCACGCTCAGTCAGTTCGGTGCAGAGGCGCATAAGCATCTCAGATGCCATGATGGTCTTACCGGCACCAGTAGGCGCTTCAAAAACAAGGGTGTGTCGCTGTCCTACAAGTGACAGCAAGTTGATGGTCTTGTCAACCAATTCTTGAACAGCCTTCTGCTGATATTTCAGTACTTTCATGCTTCGCCTCCTTCCTCATTCATGTTGTCGTT
>OQWM01002078.1_pt1 | contig 13724 bp, 10 predicted proteins | sample 1691531 | NCBI WGS metagenome assembly OQWM01 (sample SAMN03418257, study PRJEB22391) | human gut metagenome | biome: human-gut; feature: organic feature; material: feces | host: Homo sapiens | place: Tanzania | collected 2013-01
GCTTTCTTAATCCAAAATTCTTAATTCTTAATTACCTCAAAGCGGCTTCATTCCCCTATCCTGGCCAGGAACTCATCCTCGCTGACGATGCTGATGCCCAGCTTGGAAGCCTTTTCCAGTTTGGCCGGACCCATATTCTCGCCCGCCAGGATGAAGGACGTCTTGGCACTGATGCTGCCCACATTGCGCCCGCCATGCCGCTCAATGAGCGCCTTGTACTCGTCACGGCTGTGGTGGCGGAACACACCGCTGATGACCACACTCTGCCCCGCCAGCGTATCGCTGTGCGCCTCTTGCTCCTCCCGGGAAAGCTGCATCTGCAGTCCCGCCTCACCAAGCCGCTCCACGAAAGCACGGTTGCGCTCGTCGTGGAAGAAGGTGATGACGCTGCGGGCTATCACTTCGCCGATGCCGTTGATGGCAAGCAAGTCCTGGAGAGACGCATTGGCCACAGCCTGCATGCTGCCCAGGTTGCGTGCCAGAGACTTGGCCGCAATCTCGCCCACAAACCTGATGCCTATGGCAAAGAGCACCCGCTCGAAGGGTACTTGGCGGCTCTCGTCGATGCTCTGCAGGATGCGTCGGGCCATCTCGCGCCCTCCGCCCTCGATGGTGAGCAACTGTTCCTCGGTGAGGAGGTAGAGGTCAGAGGCATCGGAGATGAGTCCGCGCTGATAGAAGGCATCCACCGTTTCGGGGCCCAGCGAATTGATGTTCATCGCCTTGCGGCTGATGAAATGCTCCACGCGACCCAGAAGCAAGGGCGGGCACCCGCTGTCGTTGGGACAGTAATGCGCCGCCTCGCCCTCGTAGCGCACCAGCGGAGTGCCACACACAGGGCAGCGCGTGATGAAGGAGATGGCTCCAGGACGGTCGGGAGTGATGTTATCTACTATCTTGGGGATAATCTCTCCACCCTTCTCCACCAACACATGGTCACCCACATGCAGATGCAGCTGGGCCATCACATCGGCATTGTGCAGCGTGGCACGGCGCACCTGGGTGCCGGCCAGTTGCACGGGATCCATATTGGCCACAGGCGTCACAGCTCCCGTACGCCCTACCTGGAACACCACCTGCCGCAGTATGGTCTCCTCCTGCTCGGCCTTGAACTTGTAGGCAATGGCCCAACGGGGACTCTTGGCCGTCATGCCCAGGCTACGCTGCTGAGCCAGGGAGTTGACCTTGAGCACTATGCCGTCGGTGGCCACGGGCAGGAACTTGCGCTCGGTGTCCCAATGGTCGATGTAGTCATAGATGTCCTGCAGCGAACGGGCCAGCTTCATGTGCTCGCTTATCTGGAATCCCCAGCTGCGGGCAGCCTGCAGATTGGCATAGTGACTGTCGCCTGGGATGTCGTCGCCAAGCAGGTAATAGAGGTAGGCATCCAGCCCGCGCTGTGCCACGGTGCTGCTGTTCTTGCTCTTGAGAGTGCCGCTGGCGGCATTGCGCGGATTGGCAAAGAGCGGTTCACCGTCGCGCTCCCTTTCGGCATTGAGGCGGTTGAAGGAGGCCCAAGGCATAAGCACCTCGCCCCTTATCTCGAACTCCTCGGGCCAGTCGGCGCCTGCGGGCAGGGCAAGAGGCACGCTGCGGATGGTGCGCACATTCTGTGTCACATCATCACCCTGCACGCCGTCACCACGTGTCACAGCACGCACCAGCCGTCCCTGCTCGTAATGCAGGCTGATGCTCAGACCGTCGAACTTCAGTTCGCAGCAAATTTCGAAAGGCTCGCCATGCAGCCCCTCACTCACCCGCTGGTAGAACTCCGCCACCTCCTGGCGGTTATAGGTGTTGGCCAGACTGAGCATGGGACGCTTGTGCACCACCGTCTGAAAGTCGTTGCTGAGGTCCGAACCCACCCGCTGAGTGGGGCTGTTGGGATCGGCCAGCTCGGGATGCAGCGCCTCCAGGTCCTGCAGGCGGTGCATCTTCATATCGAAGTCCTGGTCGGAGATGACCGGTGCATTGAGCACATAATAGTTATAGTTGTGCCTGTGCAACTCATCCCTCAAACTGAGTATCTCTTCCTTCTCGTTCATATCTTGCATGTGACAGATTGATGATATTGCCACAAAATTAGGTATAAATTGCGATGAAAGAAGAATTGTGACTGGCCTTTTTTGGTCAAAAAAGACTTTTGTAGTACTTTTGCAGTACCATAAACAGAGCATCACACATGGCACAAAATAAATTCAAAGGACTGGGCATTGCCCTCATCACACCCTTCAAGGCAGACGGCACAATAGACTGGGAAGCCCTGGACCGGCTGGTGGAATACCAGCTGAAGAGCGGTGCTGATTACCTATGCATCATGGGTACCACAGCCGAGACACCCACACTCACGCCCGAAGAGAAGCGCATGCTGAAGCAGAGGCTGGTAGATAGGGTGGCCGGACGAGTGCCCTTGCTGATGGGCTGCGGAGGCAACTGCACAGCCAGCGTGGTGCGTGAGCTGAAGGAAGGAGACTGGAGCGGCATCGACGGCGTGCTGAGCGTATGCCCCTTCTACAACAAACCCTCACAGGAAGGACTGTTCCGCCACTTCTCGGCCATCGCCGAGGCAAGCCCCGTGAACGTGGTACTCTACAACGTGCCAGGGCGCACCGGTGTGAACATGACCGCCGAGACCACCCTGCGACTGGCACGCACCTATGACAATATCGTAGCCATCAAGGAGGCCAGCGGCAACATCACACAGATGGATGACATCATCAAGGAAAAGCCCGCCAACTTCGATGTCATCAGCGGTGACGACGGCATCACCTTCCCCCTCATCACCCTTGGGGCCGTGGGAGTCATCAGCGTGATAGGCAACGCCCTCCCCGCCGAGGTGAGCCGCATGGTGCGCCTGGCCCTGCGCGGAGAGTACAGTTCGTCGTTGAGCATACACCACAAGTTTACCGAGCTCTTCAAGCTCCTCTTTGTAGATGGCAACCCTGCAGGAGTAAAGGCCATGCTGCATGAGATGGGCATGATAGAGAATGTGCTGCGCCTGCCACTGGTGCCCACACGCCTCACCACCATGGAGCGCATCAGCCAGATAGTGAGAGAGCTGGGCTACTGAGCACAGAAAAGAATTGATGATAAAATAGCGAAAGGGGCGGAGGAAGTTCATCTGTTGACTTCCCCCGCCCCTTTCATTGCAACCGGGTGCGCCACTCCGGCCTCCACCCTGCCCCTACGACAAGAGCCTTCCTTCCGCATTGGGAAGAAAGGCTCTCGCTGTTTCCTTGTCTCCGAAAAGAAGCCTCAGAAGGGCAGGTCATCGTTGCCTGCTGCAGGAGCGGCACCCTGCATGGGCTGGCCGAAACCGGCAGGCTGGGCAGGCTGAGCGGGCTGGCCAAAGGGAGGCATATCGGGGGTTTGTGCTGCATAACCAGCTGCAGCACCCACAGGCTGGATGTTACGGTTCACACGGAATGCGCGAACAGAATTGAACCAGCGGCCATTGTATTCGCGGGCATCGATGTCGATAGACACCTCCAGACGCTCGCCCATCTGGATATTGAACTGCTTGATGCGGTCGTCACCGAACACCTCGAAGAAAACCTTCTTGGGATACTGGTCCTCGGTCTCCAGTACATACTGTCCGCAAATCCACTCACTGCCGGTGCGTGAAGAGGTACCACGACGGGGCTCCAGCACCTGTATAATCTTTCCAACTATCTCCATGATTGCTGTAATATTGGTTAAAAACGTACGCAAAGGTATTGAAAATTTCCGAGGAAGCGGATTTGTGCCGCCTTTTTTTTGCCACCTGCGGGAAAAGAAGTATTTTTGCCTATAATAAACAATAATGTAGATAATATGAATTTCAAGGTTTCGAGTTCCGCGCTATACAGCCGGCTGACACTGGCCAGCAAGGTATTGGCCAGCAAGAATGTGCTCCCCATACTGGACTGCTTCCTCTTCGACATCAAGGACAGCAACATCACAGTGACCGCCTCTGACGGTGACAAGTACTTCATCACCCAGGTGCCCGTAATAGAGCACGACGGTGACGCACGCTTCTGCATCTCGGCAAAGACCATCATGGACTCCATCAAGGAACTGGCCGAGCAGCCCCTCGCACTGGGCTTCAACCCCGACAACATGGCCATCATAGGCCGTCACAGCAGCGGTACATTCAACCTCTCGGGCATGGATGCCTCTGTATATCCTCTGCCCATAAGCCCCGAGGAGGGTTGCACCACACTCACGCTCCCCGCCAAGGTGCTGCTCGACGGCATCAGCCGATGCCTCTTTGCCACAGCCAACGACCAGGTACGCGCGGCCATGAACGGTATCTATATGGACATCAAGCCCGACTGCATCGTGTTTGCCAGCACCGACAGCCGCAAACTGGTGAAGAGTACCAACAGCACCGTACAGAGCGGCATCACCGCAGGCATCATCATACACAAAAAGGTGGCAGGCATTCTGAAGGCCGTGATGTCGAAGGACGATGAGGATATCAGCCTGTCGTTTGACACCCAGAGAGCCGTACTGCGTACCGCTGACTTCACCCTGCACTTCCGACTGATTGAAGCCCGCTACCCCAACTATAACGCTGTGATACCCACCGACAACCCCTACAAGGTGGAGCTGGACCGCCTCTCACTGGTGGGCGCACTCAAGCGCACCAGCATCTTCTGCAGCCAGAGCACAGGCATGATAACGCTCGAGCTGGGCAACAACACGCTGAAGCTCAAGGGTGCCACCGACGACTACGGAGCCAGCGCAGAGGAGTATCTCACCTGCCAATACACACAGCAGCCCATCAGCGTGAACTTTAGCTGCCACTTCCTGCTGGAGATAGCCAACATACTGGAGAGCGAGAGCGTGACACTCGAACTGGCTGCCGACGTGAGCCGTCCCGGCCTCATTCACCCATCGGTGGAGGATGAGAATGACAAGGTGCTGATGCTGCTGATGCCCATGAAGAGGGACCAGTAAGGCAGTGCACGACTACATACAAACAAAGAGAGGAGACTATCCGCAGAAATGAAACTGAATCTTAAGAGACCCATCATATTCTTCGACCTGGAGACCACAGGACTCGACATTGCCAAGGACCGCATTGTGGAGCTCTGCTACATACGTGTGGAACCCAACGGCAACGAGGAAGCACGCAGCATGCGCATCAATCCCGAGATGCACATCCCCGAGGTGGCAAGCAGCGTGCACGGCATCACCGACGATGACGTGAAGGACTGCCCCACGTTTGCCGACGTGGCGCCACAGCTGGCCGCTACCTTTGAGGGATGCGACCTGGCCGGATTCAACAGCAACCGGTTCGACCTCCCGCTGCTGGCCGAGGAGTTTATGAAGGCAGGTGTCAACATCGACCTGAGCCACGTGCAGGCCATTGATGTGCAGAACATTTACCACAAGCTGGAGAAGCGCACACTGGCTGCCGCCTACAAGTTCTATTGTGGACGCGACCTGGAAAACGCACACAGCGCACTGGCCGACACGCAAGCGACCTATGAGGTATTGCAGGCACAACTGGACCACTACCCCAATGACCTGCAGAACGATGTGGATTTCCTGGCAGAGTTCTCACGCATGAACCGCAACATCGACTTCGCCGGGCGCTTTGTGTATGACGAGAGCGGAAAGGAACTCATCAACTTCGGCAAATACAAGGGAAAGGCCATCAAGGACGTGCTGAGCCGCGACCCTGGCTACTACAGCTGGATTATGCAGGGCGACTTTACGCTTAACACCAAGCAAGTACTCACCAAACTCCGACTGAAGTATGCTGCAAGGTAAGCACATCGTACTGGGTATCACAGGCAGCATAGCCGCCTACAAGGCTTGCCTCATCATCCGTCTGCTCATCAAGCAGGGAGCTGAGGTGCAGGTGGTCATCACGCCGGCAGGCAGGGAATTCATCACTCCCATCACCCTGAGCACGCTCACACGCAAGCCGGTCATCTGCGACTTCTTCAACCACCAGGACGGTACCTGGAACTCACATGTGGATCTCGGGCTTTGGGCCGATGCTATGCTCATAGCACCCGCTACGGCAAGCACCATAGGAAAGATGGCACACGGAGTGGCCGACAATATGCTGATAACCACTTATCTGAGCATGAAGGCTCCTGTGTTTATCGCGCCTGCCATGGACTTGGACATGTATGCACATCCAAGCACACAAGAGAACCTGCGGAAACTTGCCGCATGGGGCAACCACATCATCGAGCCTGGCACGGGTTTCCTGGCCAGTCAACTGGAAGGAAAGGGCCGCATGCAAGAGCCCGAGGAGATAGTGCGCGAGCTGGACGAACAGCTGTCACAGGACTGCAGCATGCTGGGCAAACGTGTGCTCATCACGGCCGGACCCACCTATGAGAAGCTCGATCCCGTGCGCTTCATCGGCAATTACAGCAGCGGCAAGATGGGCTTCGCACTGGCAGAGGAATGCGCACGACGTGGAGCGGAGGTGCAACTGGTGAGCGGGCCAGTGTCGCTCGACACGCATCACCCACGCATCCAGCGCACCGATGTGGAGAGTGCCGAAGAGATGTATAAAGCTTGCACCGAGAGGTTTGCACAGGCTGATGTGGCCATCTTATGCGCTGCAGTGGCCGACTTCACGCCCTCACAAGTGGCCGACAAGAAGATAAAGCGTGAGGGAGAACAGCTGGTGCTGCGACTCTCACCCACTCACGACATAGCCCGCAGCCTGGGAGAGATGAAGCACGAAGGGCAGATCATGGTGGGCTTCGCGCTGGAGACCAACGACGAGGAGGCGCATGCCAAAGACAAGCTCAAGCGCAAGAACCTGGATTTCATTGTGCTGAACAGTCTGCAGGACAAAGGTGCCGGCTTCCGCACAGACACCAACAAGGTGACGATACTGGACGCTGAGGGCAAGACTGAATTCCCCTTGAAGAGCAAGAGGGAAGTGGCTGCCGACATTGTGAACCGCATTTGTACATTATTATCATGAGAAAGGGAACTGCCACTCTGCTGGCTGCAGCATGGATGCTCGGCGCATCGCTCTGCCCCACACAGGGGCAAGAGCTCAATGCGCGAGTGAATATCAACCGCTCACAGGTCTCGAATACCAAGGGCGAAGTGTTTGATGCGCTGCAGAAGACAATGGCCGACTTCCTCAACAACCACAAGTGGACAGAGCTCACCTTCCGCGACAACGAGAAGATACAATGCACGTTCAACCTCACCGTCAGCACCTATAGCGACACAGACAACTCCTTTGTGTGCTCCCTGCTGCTCTCGAGCACCCGCCCCGTGTATGGCAGTTCTTACACCACCACAGGCTACTCGGTGAAGGACCCTCAGTTCACTTTCACCTTCAAGGAACACGACCAACTGGAGTTCAACATCAATAACATAGACAACAACCTGGTGGCTCTCCTGGCCTACTATGCCTATGTCATCATAGGTATGGATATGGATACCATGGCACCCAAAGGCGGTACACCTTATCTGCAAACAGCAGAGCAGATAGTGCAAGCCGGCCAGGCACTGGACTTTCCAGGCTGGAAGGCTTTTGATGACAGCAAGAACCGCTTTGGACTGCTCAACGACTATATGGACGGGGCAATGGAGAGCATGAGGCAGTTTGAATACGTGTATCACCGCAAGGGACTCGACCGTATGGCCACAGCACCCGACAGCGCAAGGGCAGCCATTGCCGAGGGACTCGAACTGCTGCGCGAAGCACACCAGGCCAAAACGATGAGCCAGGTGCCTCAGTTGTTCACGGAATACAAGAGGGAAGAGCTTCTGAACATCTTCGCAGACAAGGGTACCAAGGAAGAGAGGGAGAAGGCTTATGAAATTCTCTTCGCTATCGACGCCTCGCAAAACGAGTCGTGGAAGAAACTGAAAAAGTAAACACAAACATGCTTACGCATCTCTGCATACGCAACTACGTACTTATTAAGGAACTGGATATCGATTGGCATGACGGTTTCTCCGTCATCACCGGCGAAACAGGAGCGGGAAAGAGCATCCTGCTGGGTGCCATCGGACTGCTCACAGGGCAGCGTGCCGACACGAAAAGCATCCTGCCAGGTGCCGCAAAGTGCACCATCGAAGGGACTTTCAGCCAAGCAGGAACCGAGCTGCAGACCTTTTGTGCCGAGCACGAACTGGACTGCGAGGATGGCGAATGCATCATCCGACGCGAACTGACAGCCACTGGCAAGAGCCGTTGTTTCGTCAACGACACACCTGTTACCGTGGCCGACTTGCGCTCGCTGGCCCATCTGCTGGCCGACATTCACTCCCAGCATCAGAATCTCTTGCTGGGCAAAGAGGATTTCCAGCTCACCGTGCTCGACACCGTAGCCCAAAACGGAAGCACAGTCAGCGAGTACCGCACATGCTTCAGAGCCTACCGCGAAGCACGATGCAAGCTGGACGAAGCACGCGAGCAAGCCAAAGCAGCCAAGGCCGAAGAGGACTACCTCACGTTCCAGTTGGGGCAGATAGAAGACCTGCAACTGAAAGAACATGAGGATGAAACACTCCATGAGGAGCAGCAGACACTGACGCATGCCGAAGAGATACGTGCATCACTCTATCAGGCTACGCAAATGCTCAATGGCGATGAAACCGATGCATCGGTCATCGATGGGCTGAAAAGTGTAGCACAAACGCTGCAGGGAGCTGCCAGGATGTACCCTTCATTGGCTTCCTATACCGAGCGGCTGGAGAGCAGCATCATAGAACTCAAGGATATAGAGGCCGACTTGAGCTGCATGTCAGACCGTATCGACAGCAATCCTGAGCGACTCGAAGAGGTGACACAACGCCTTGACAGCATCTACACACTGGAACAGAAACATGCGGTGCGCAGCAGTGACGAACTGCTGGAACTGGCCATCGAACTACAGAAGAAACTGGATGAGATAACCCACGGAGAAGAGCGTGTGAACCAACTGGAGCAGCAGGCAAAGACCCTGCATGCCGATGCCACACGCCTGGCCAGCATGCTTACCAAGCAAAGACAGAAGGCTGCACGCGAGGTGGAAAAGCACATCGCCACCAGCCTCACCCAATTGGAAATGCCAGACAACAAGTTTGCCGTGCAGATGGAGACCACAGCAGACCTCACCGAGAGGGGTGCCGACAAGGTGACCTTTCTGTTCTCTGCCAACAAAAACATGCCGCCCCGTCCCATCGCCGAAGCAGCCAGCGGAGGCGAGATAGCGCGTGTGATGCTGGCACTGAAGGCACTCATGGGCATGCGGGCTGCACTTCCCACCATCATCTTCGATGAGATAGACACAGGCGTGAGCGGCCGTGTGGCCGATGCCATGGCTCGTCTCATGAGACAGATGAGCAGCACACAAGGCCAACAGGTGATAGCCATCACCCATCTGCCACAGATAGCCGCACAGGGACACACGCACTATTATGTATATAAGGAGAACGCTGAGGAGCAGACCATCAGCCACATCCGCCAGCTGACCGACGAGGAGAGAATAACAGAAGTGGCGCACATGCTGAGCGGCACCAACCTCACCCAGGCAGCCATCGACAACGCTAAACAACTCTTAAGAAAATGACATACACACGACTCACGCTCATATTCACAGGCATCCTCTGTGCCTTCACCATCGGCGCGCAGCAGCCCAAGGGGCTCAAGAAACTGCGTGCAGCACAGGTTTCGGTACTGGCTTACACTGCCGGCGGAGAACTGCAGCAGGGACAAGGGACACTCATCTCGGAAGACGGCATCGTGGTTGCCCAGTACGATGTGATGAAAGGCGCCACACGAGCCACCGTGGTGGATATGGCCGGCAACGAGCATCAGGTGACCGAGATACTGGGAGCCAATGGTGCTTATAATATAGTAAGGATGCGCATGGAGCCAGGCAAGAAGAAAAACGCATACCTGACCATAGCCCCTCAGCAGCCGGCAGAGCAGGCACAGGTGTTCATCATGCCCAGCGAGAAAGCCGACAAGAATGTGCCATGCACCATCGACACAGTAACCCATGTGGAGGAGTTCGGAGACGGATTCAAGTATCTGACCCTCACCCACGAGGCAGGCAAGCGACAGGCCAACAGCCCTGTGCTGGACCAGAGCGGTATGCTGATAGGCTTCGTGCAAATGGCTGCCAAGGAAGGCCAGCCCTCTTACGTGATAGATGCCAACTATGCCAACTCACTCAAGGTAAAGACTATGGATGCAGGCAGCAGCGACCTCAACAGCATCCACATACGCAAAGCATTGCCCGAGACAGAAGAGGATGCCATCAGCTTCATCTTCCTGACAGGCAAGAAGGATACGGCTATGTACATGGATTATGTGAATAGGTTTATCCAGTTGCACCCTGCCAACACCACCGGCTATACGCTCAAAGCGGAGCAGGAGGCCGAGTTGGGACAATACGCCCAGGCGGCTGCCACCTATGAGACAGCACTCAAGCAGGAGGGAACAAAGGCCGACGAACTGCATTACTCATGGTCGAAAGTCATCTACAACTTGAGCATGCGTCCCGATTACAAACTGTATGACAACTGGAATCTGGAGCGGGCGCTGAGTGAAGCACAGCAGGCTGCGGCCATTACCCCATTGCCCACCTACACCATGCAGCAGGCCAATTGCCTGTATGCCTTGAAGAAATACAATGAGGCCGGTGACAAGTTTCTGGAGCTCACCAAGACCAATATGCGCACTCCGCAACTATTCATGTATGCAGCCCAATGCAGGCAGAAGAGCCAGGCCGACACAGCACAGGTGATAGCTCTGATGGACAGCGCACTCAACTGCTACAGCAAGCCTTATCCCGTGGCTGCTGCCAACATCATCCTGCTGAGAGCCAAGACACTGGCCGACAACGGCAATCTGCGTGAAGCCATCGCAGGCTACAATGACTTTGAACACCTCTCGGGCAGCAATCTCACCGCCAACTTTTACTACGAGCGCGAGCAGATGGAAGCCAAGTGCCGCATGTACGCACCCGCTCTCAACGATATAGAGAAGGCCATCAAGCTTTCTCCGCGCGAGCCGCTCCTGCATGCCGAAGCCGCTGCGCTCAACTATCGCGTGGGCCACAACGACCAGGCTATCACCTACGCCCGGCAAGCCATTGCTCTCGATGAGCAGTTTGCCGACGCACACCGCATTCTGGGCGTGTGCCTGCTGGAGAATGGGGCAAAGGCCGAAGCCCGCAAACACCTGTTGAGAGCCAAGGAGCTGGGTGATACACTGGCCGATGGTCTGCTGAAGAAGACAGAATGATCGGGCAGGTTGACTTATATATAAGGAATAGGAAACTGCTCAGCAAGGGCCGTCCCGTGCTGGTGGCCCTGAGCGGAGGAGCCGATTCGGTGGCACTCCTGTGCGTGCTGCACGAGTTGGGCTACAGCCTGCATGCTCTGCACTGCAACTTTCACCTGCGTGGCGAAGAGTCTGACCGCGACGAATCCTTTGTTACCCGATTGTGCCGGAAACTCAATGTCCCTCTCTCGGTAAAGCATTTCGACACCCGCGAATTTGCCATGCTGCACCACATGAGCATCGAGATGGCGGCACGCGACCTGCGATATCGCTATTTCGCCCAACTCGCCAAAGACATCGAAGCCGATGGCATCTGCGTGGCTCACCATCGTGACGACAATGTGGAGACCCTCCTGCTCAATCTGCTCAGAGGCTCAGGCGTGGATGGACTCGCTGCCATCGCACCTAAAAACGGCAACATCCTGCGACCGCTGCTCTGCATCAGTCGCCAGGATGTGCTCGACTATCTGGCAGAAAGAAATCAGGACTACGTCACCGATTCCACGAATCTGGAAGATGATGCCCTGCGCAACAAAATCCGCCACCATGTGATTCCGCTGCTTGAAACGCTGAATCCGGCAGCTAAAGACAACATCGCCCAATCGGCAAAGTATCTGCGACAAGCCAAGCTGATGCTCGACAATATGGAGAAAGACTTCAATCATCACGGATATGATATAGAGCAGACGGAGAATGATATAAAACAGAGCGAAACCGGTGATGACAGCAAAGTAATCTTCATCGACAAAGCCCCTATCATGAAGGCGGCAAGTCAGGAATTCATGCTCCACAAACTCATCGGCAACTATGGCTTTCATGGCGACATCATCGATAACATCATCGTCTGTCTGAGAAATCCAGACGGCGGTGTAGGCAAGGTTTGGAAAAGTAATGACTATATGCTAGCCATCGACCGGGAGCAACTGCTCATTACTCCTTTAAAAGCGTTGGAAAACTTGCAGAAAGAGCGGGAATTCCGACTCCCCGAAGAAGGAAACTACACGCTTGGCGGCAATACAAAAATCAGAATCCGACGCTACCAGCGAACCGACGACTTTGCACCAAGCAAAGAGCACCATCGCATCACGCTGGATGCCAACAAGGTAAGTTTTCCTCTCACCTACCGACTCGCTGCGCAAGGCGACCGCTTCCAGCCATTCGGTATGAAGGGAACCAAACTGATAAGCGATTATCTTACCGACCGCAAACGAAACTACATGGAAAAGATGAGCCAACATGTATTGACCGACAGAAAAGGAGAAATTATCTGGCTCATAGGTGAAAGGACATCAGATGGAAGCAAAATCACTCCACAAACCGAATCTATCCTTGAGATAGAACTTGTGAAGAACGCAGATGCCCGATGAAAAGAGAAAAGACGAGAAAGAGAAAAAAAGAAGAAGAGAGAATAGAAGAAACTGGGAAGGAATTGAAAATGACAAACATCAGAAAAAGAGGCATCGGAATAGCCGGTGCCTCATTGATTATTCTACTTTTAGCTATGGGATACTGGACTTATTGCTGCCTGAATCCCTCAAGAGAAAAGGTGCAGACCGCCAAGGCCCGTATTGAAGCCTATAGCTGCTACGAGATAAGAAGAGGCGACAAGACCTTATTGCGCTTCGACGAAGAAACCACCACCCTGGCAGCAGTCTTCATGAACCGCTGGGCGCTGGTGCCATCCTGCCAGGGACGACTCGCCGCATCCTACAATGCCAACATCACCCGAAACAAATACAAGGGGCTGGATGCCGACAGCGTACTGACTCAGAAGGTAGATTCACTGGACAGTCTCTACAAAGATGCGAAATGGAAAGAGAGCGAACTTGCCTACTACATCCACTCGCACAGTGTGATGGACTTGGGTTATAACCGAATCTGCGCTTTCGAGAACCGTGAGAAGGTGTTGAGGGATTCTGCCAAGAAGATGCTCGACTCCTTACACCATATCCAAGGCAATGCAGCAGTTGGAAAGCCTTCCAACGGTAAGGAAAAGCTAGAACTGGTACACCTTATTATATATAAGGCCTTCTACACGGACAAAGAAGGAAAGACCCGCAGCGAAGATTGCAAGCTCATCAAAATGATGGACGGCAAGGACACCCAAGGATGCAACCTCTTCCAGCTGGCATCAGAATCCACACCAGATGGCATCTTCGGCATAGCGCCCCGCACGGCAGCAGGGCTCGTAACCCTACAGGGGGCTACCCACAGAAAAGCCATCGACTATGATCTGAGACCCGATTCGCTGGGCTATTTCTCAGGATCATACGACAGTCTGTACCAAGCCGAAGGCTATGGTGTATGGATGGGACACGACGGCACCTACTACGAGGGCGAATGGAAAGACGGCGAAAGAAACGGTTGGGGATTCAGCATCGCCCCTAAAAAACCGCTGAGAGTGGGCGAATGGAAAGCCGACAAATACAAGGGCGAACGCCTGGTCTATACCTCGCAGCGCATCTATGGC
>OQWM01002079.1_pt1 | contig 13722 bp, 11 predicted proteins | sample 1691531 | NCBI WGS metagenome assembly OQWM01 (sample SAMN03418257, study PRJEB22391) | human gut metagenome | biome: human-gut; feature: organic feature; material: feces | host: Homo sapiens | place: Tanzania | collected 2013-01
AAGGCTGTTTTTTATGTTTTTGTTTTTGATTCCATTCACGATTCGGCAACAATGCTTGATCTATCCCCAGAAATTTTCCACTGATCCGCAATAGCATCGATGTGAGGGAATGGGGGGAGAGAGGGGGGGGGATAAACGGAGAGCACTCTGTAATTCCGTTAAAATTACAGAGTGCTCCGCATCATATATTAAGGAAAGGTTTAGTCTGTTTTTAGGCAGGCTTTGGCGAATTTGCCGGCGTAGGTGCCTCGTGAAATTCACATTGCAAAAATAGACCTTTTCAGATATAATGCTTTTGTCATTAATGCTTGTGTTGTTGTCATGAAACAAAAAAATGCTTGTCATGAGACAGGAATTCATGACAAGCACCAAGGTTAACTATCTAACAATCAACTAATGTGTGTTGCTTTTATTGTTTTTGTGATTTGTTATCCATTCTGTGGGTGAAATCCCTTCTTTCGTTTTGAAAGCCCTTGTGAAATTGGGGTGGTTGGCATATCCACTCGCCTCGGCAATGGCTTGAAGGGTGAGTTCGGGATGCTGTGTCATTTGCCTTTTTGCTTCCTCGATGCGCAGGTATGGCAGCCACTTTCTGAAATTGGTGGCATCGGTGTTGCTGCTGAGGTAGGCGTTGAGGGTTGATGCCGACACGCCCATTTGCTTCAGTGCCGTGCCGATGGTGAGGTTTGGGTCGGTGTAGTGACGAGCATCCACCCATGCCTCGATTTTTCGGGTGGCGTGTTCCGAAATGTCGGTGCTGGGGCGTTCCCCCTCCATCAGTTGCGCCTCGCGTATTTCATCGTTCACCTCAATGGTTTCCGCCATGTTGTAGCCGTAGAGGCAAAATTCGCACACCAGCCACGACAGCGTCATAAGCAAAGTGAGTTTGGTGATGGTGTAGAGTAGGGTAGATGAAGTGAGTCCAACCCATGGCGCAAACACGGTCACCACGAGCATGGCGTTCATGGCGTGCGAAGTGTAGCGCAGTGCCACGTGTCGCTGCTGTAGTTCTCCGTCGGTGAGGCTTGAACTCGTTTTCTTCAATCCACGGTGCAGCACGATAGCCATTTGCGTGATTTTAGCAAACAGGGCAAGGGCTATATAGAACGTGACGGTGGTGTGTGGCTCCACATCGTCGATGAGCAAATCGTTGGTCAATCCATAGAAAAACAGCCCATAGCAGAACACTACAAATATCACCGACCGCCAAATGTGCGGCTTCATGTCGTGGCCGGCGCGAAGCAGAAACAGGTTGCCCAAGAAGATAGGGGGGATGATTGCCACTAAAAACATGGTGGTGATAGCCCACGACAGCGTGATGCTCTGCTCACGGAAATTGCCTAAAAACTGCACCAAATTGAAAATGCACAGCAACAGGCAACCCGTGAAAATCAGCCATCGAGCCTGATTATATACTTTGAGTTGCGTTTTGCCTCGGTTGACAAACGCAAGCAGAATGGAGAGGGCAAACATGGTGAATGCGCCCATGAAGCGTGTGCCAGTGACCAAGTCGTGTCCTATGCTGGGAGATAAATGCATAATGTCGTTTTCCTGATTGTATGTCGCCGTGGCGACTGTAAATAATTGTATAAAAAATATCGATTTTTCCGTTGAAACACAAAGTTAATACATTTTTATTAAAAGCCATCGTGATAATTGAAAATTCCACAACAATCCATTTCGCATTACTGATTGACAAATCTATGTCGCTTACCCTCACTCTTTACGACCGCCACGGCACCGCTATCGACCACCTGCAAGTGCCCTCCAAAAAACGCTGATTTGGCGTTATTCGTAGTAGGTGATTTCGCGGAGGGTGGTCACGCCTTTTACGGTGCGCTCGGTCCAGTTGCCGTATTTGTCAAACTTTGTGTATTGATACGTTTTTCTGTAGCGTTCGCTCACGGCATCGCCCATTTTTTCAATGCAGTCGGCATAGTTGATGAAGCCTTTGGCATCGTAGTGAAATTGCTCTGTGCCCGACTCGCCTTCTGCCATCCACTCGGTGGCGGCGAGGCGCATACCCTTCCATGTGTAGTTTTCGATTGATTCCCACATAGCCATTTCGGTGATGCGTCCTTCGCTGTCGCGCGTGTATTTGACCATCGCCTGTTCGGGGTCGTCGTATATGTCTTTCGACACATCGAATGGGTCGTAGTTGCCCACTTTCACGATTTTACCATCTTTGCTGAACGTGTGGGTGCGGCCGTCCCATGAATACTTGTCGCTCACATCAATATAACTCTCTTTCACCACGTGCACAGGGCCGTGCAGTTCCAAGAAGGCGAGGTCGTAAGTCACTTGCTCGTTGAGCGCATTTTCTTGGGTTTGCGCTTCGGCGATGTGTGCACTTTCTGCTTGCTGACTTCCGCCTTTGTTGCACGCTGAAAGTTGAATGGCAGTGAAAACTGCCACAAAACAGCAGGTAAGAATGATTTTCGTCTTCATTTTGAATCGGTATTTGGTTGAGTTTAGGTTAGTTTGAAGTGTAATATGTGATGGTACGTTTCGTGAGATCACCGTTTTCGGTGCGTTCTGTCCAGTTGTCGTAATTGTCAAACTTCTTGTATTCGTACACTTCTTTTACGCGAGTCACCTCGGTAGGATCATCATCTTCGTATGTTTCATATTCCGTTGTGTTGGTGGCATACTCAATGAGTCCCTTAGGTCCGTAGTGGTATTCCCTTGTTCTAAGACCGGATTCAATGCCGCGTACATATTTCACGATTCGCTTGCCTTCCCATGTGTAGTCGGTGTCAAACATCGCACCCACAACTTTGCAAATGCGTCCTTCGCTGTCGCGGTTGAATTTATTCAAGAGTTTTTCGGGCTGACCATACACGTCTGCAGTGAATGGATCATAGCCATTAAAGGTGACGATGTTGCCACTTTTGTCGAAAACATAGGTGTCGCCATCGAGGTATTGAATGGTGTGCACAGGTCCATGCGCTTCCACGAAAGCGAGGTCGTAGGTCACTCGATTTGCATTGTCATCTTGCTTTTTTGTTTCCACATTGGAAGCGGTTTTGCTTTCCGCACTTTTGTGATTTTGCGCTTTGGCGCACGCCGAGAACTGGGTGGTCATGAAAATAGCCACGATGCAGCTCATAAGGTAGATTCTTTTTTTCATATTATTCAATTTTTGGTTGAGTTTATATTAGTTTGAGGTATAATACGTGATAGTACGCTTCGTAGGCTCACCGTTTTCGGTGCGCTCAGTCCAGTTGCCGTAATTGTCGAACTTCTTGTATTTGTACGTTTCTTTCTCGCGAGTCACATCGATGGGTTCATCTGAGTCATATATTTCACTTTTCGTTGTGTTGATGACATATTCAATAAGCCCATTTGCCCCATAGTGGTATTCCATTTTTCTACACCCGTTTTCCCAGCCACATTCGTCTTTCACAATACGCTTTCCACTCCAGGAATAATATATTTCATACAACACGCCCTCCAACTTGCAAATGCGACCGTAGTTGTCGCGTGTGTATCTCTCCATGCATTTTTCGGGGTCTTGATACACATCAGCGGTGAATGGGTCATAGCCATTGACACTGACTATATTGCCACTCTTATCGAAAACGTAAGAACTACCATCGAGGTATTGAATGGTGTGCACAGGTCCATGCGCTTCCACGAAAGCGAGGTCGTAGGTCACTCGATTTGCATTGTCATCTTGCTTTTTTGTTTCCACATTGGAAGCGGTTTTGCTTTCCGCACTTTTGTGATTTTGCGCTTTGGCGCACGCCGAGAACTGGGTGGTCATGAAAATAGCCACGATGCAGCTCATAAGGTAGATTCTTTTTTTCATAACATTCTAAGTATTGGTTATTAAGATCGTTGTCGTTCACAAAGATAGATAAAAAAACAAATAAATACAAAATTCCCTACCGTCGCCACGGTTTTATCGCAGATTTTCGGCAATAAAATTTATTCGGGTAGGTTATTTCTCAGCCATTAGCACTTCCCAGAAAATTTTGGGGAGATACACGTTTTTCAGCGTGACTGCTGCCTCAAACATTGGTGCGATTTCCTCTGGTGTGTAGCCGGCTATGCCACAACCAATCGGGGTTACCAAGAATTTCAGTTCGGGGTGCTCTTGTGCGAATTGCACGAATCGCTCCACGGCACACTTGGTGCTTTCTTCGCCCTCCATCGTGGGTATGGCGTATGACTGTCCCTGCAATCCCTCGCCATTTCCCCAAACGGCACCGAATTTCATGTGTGCCGTGCGTGCGGCACCACCGAGGTGCATACCCTGCGCATTGCTGCCAAACACGAAAATTTCGCCAGCCTCCAGCGTGGTAATGTGCCGTGGGCTCACGCGCAACTCGCCATTGATAATTTCATCAGCCTTTCCCATATTTTATTATTTATTTTTGAAATTTTTCGGGCTTTTTAATCATAAAAAACATTATCACAAAAATAGAGAAAATCTTCCGATAAATCAGCAAGAAATCCACTATAATTTGCGTTGAGGGAAAATTCAAATGTGGCACTGAGGGCTGGTAGAAAATAAGGAGGTGAAAACCTTTTTGCACCATTCAGTTAAAAGTGTTAATTTTGCAGACAAATTTTCTAAAAATTATCACAAATGCAGAAATTTACTACAATTTTGATGTCTTTGGGGCTCTGTCTTTGCCTTTCGGCACAGGCTTCCGCACAAGGCATGAACAAAGTGGCAGCGCGAAAAAGCGGTGCAGAAACCACATGGAAGTACCTTGGCAAAGGCACTATGATTGATGGCTGGGTGGTGCCTGGCTTGGCTCCCTCCATAGGTGAAGAACTGAATCCTACCGACTACGCCTTCAGCGTGGATGTGTACGAGAGCACCGAAACAGCCCATGTCTATAAACTCGCCAGCCCTTGGACTTCATCTTCGTTCCCATTTCTCGACAAGAACGAAAACAAAGAGGCGCACGACCTCGTTATCGATGCGTCGAAGCCTGAGTTTGTAAGGGTAGAACCACAAGTGTCGGGCTTTGTGAACGTGGACAAGACACGCGCCAATTTTTCCGACCCATTCTATATTGGCAATGCCGGTTGCTATTTCAATGAGGAGGAAGGCTACAGCGAGTCGGAAATCATTCAATACAATTACAACTCCACGTTTAAAAATGGCGTGATCACTATCGTGTCGCCACGTTTCGGCAAGGCAGCAAAGGGCGCCACCTATGGCTATAACTGGCAGGGCGAGTATAGCACTGTGATTACCCTCCCAACGGAGCAGCCAGCAGAGCAATGGAAATCGGCTGGCAAGGCCTCGTTCACTGATGGCTTCCTTTCACCGGGATTCTCATCGAACACCGACGACTATACTTGGACCGTGGAAGTGGAGGAAAGCACCACCACAGCAGGACTTTACCGCTTGGTGAACCCTTACTCTGCCACTGGATGCCCATTGGCGTCGAAAAACCTCGACAATACACCTGCTTATGTGCGTATCGACGCTTCTGACCCCGACATTGTGGTGATTCAACCTCAATACACAGGATTCAAGGCTGTGCATAGCAACGAAACCATCAACTTCTACATCGGTAACGATGCAGGTATTTATGTGGCTGATGGCATCTCTAAAGCCGACCTGAAGGCGTCTTCTTCGTTTGCCTCGAAGATCGACAAAATGGAGAATGGTGTGATTACCATCAAAAAGCCGCTGTTTGGCAAGAATGCCACCAGTGAGTTTGGCTATGAGTGGACTGGTGCCGACGGACAGGCAATCACTGTAGCTGCCACTATCCAGTTCCAAACCCCATCGTCAATCGATACTGTGGTGACCGACGACAATGCTAAAGCAGAATACTACAATCTGCAAGGCATTCGCATTACCAACCCACAAAAGGGCAACATCTACATCGTGAAGAAAGGTGCTAAGGCCTCAAAAATTGTGATGTAAGATAATTGAGTTATGATACTAAAGGCAGCCCCCGAACTCGCGAGTTCGGGGGCTGCTCTGTATATATCCAAAATATGAATGAGTGATTATTGCTGTGGATGCTCCACTTTTTTCCAGAGGAAAAGTTTGTCGCTTGGGCGGATTTTTGTGTCGGTCTTGATGGAGAAGCGTTCGCCCTTTTTGGTCATTTCCACTGGTTTCAAATCCACACGAATTTCCTCCACGGTCATGGGCAGCGCGCCTGTTGTGGGACCTGTAATCACGATTTCATCGCCCACATGCAGTTCGCCAGCCTCCATTTGAAATTCTGCTACGCCCAGTTTTGAGAAGTAGCGAATGCCCTTGGCGGCATACACCTTCACACGAGTGGCACTCGAACCGTATTTCGAGGTCCATTCGCCCAGTCGCTGACCGAGGTAGTAGCCGTCCCAGAATCCACGGTTAAACACCTTGGCGAGGCGTTCGTTCCAGTCGGCGATTTTCTCGTCGGTGTAGGTGCCGTCGATGATGGCGTTGATTGCCTCGTTGTAACATTCCACCACGGTGCGAACGTATTCGGGTCCGCGTGCACGGCCCTCAATCTTGAACACACGCACGCCGGCGTCAATCATCTTGTTGAGGAAGTGTATGGTTTTCAAGTCCTTCGGACTCATAATATACTTATTCTCGATGGCAAGTTCATCGCCCGTGTCGCGGTCGGTGACGATGTAACTGCGGCGGCAAATCTGGCGGCATGCACCACGGTTGGCGCTCGCCCCGGTTTCGTGCAGACTCATATAGCACTTGCCGCTCACAGCCATGCAAAGTGCGCCGTGGCAAAACATCTCGATGCGCACTTGCTCGCCGTGAGGGCCGCGCACATCGTTTTTCACGATAGCCTCGTGCACCGCCTTCACCTGGCCCATGTTGAGTTCGCGCGCCAGCACTTGCACATCAGCCCACTGGGCGTAGTAGCGCATCGCCTCGCTGTTGCTCACGTTCACCTGTGTGGAAATGTGCACCTCCACATCGATGGAGCGTGCGTAGAGAATGGTGGCCATGTCGCTGGCAATGATAGCCGTAACCTTCGCTTCCTTCGCCGCGTTCACGATGCTGTGCATATATTCGATGTCTTCCTCGTAGATGATAGTGTTCACGGTGAGGTAGCTCTTCATGTTGTGCTCTTGGCACCAAGCCGCTATGGTGTGCAGGTCGTCGAGGGTGAAGTTCACGCTCGAACGGCTGCGCATGTTCAAATTCTCGATGCCGAAGTAGATGGCGTCGGCACCGCCTTGCCATGCGGCGGTGAGTGATTCCCACGACCCCACAGGGGCCATTATTTCAAAGTCGCTTCTTTGCATACCTAAAATGTGATGATTTGTTTTTGCAAAATTAGCGATTTCCCCACACTTAAAATAGGAAAACACCGCCTTTTTGTGAATTGGCGCAGACTTTTGCCGAAAAATGTGCTTTTCCATTCAAGAAAATTGGTATATTTGCACTTTAAACTGAAAAAAGTGACCACTAACCACTATATAGCATTCGACCGACCATGCCGATTACGCCACAGGAGGGGCTTCGCTAAATGAGAGGCTCCGCTAAGGTGTTTGTCATCACTGGCTTGACCTTCGTGGCTTTGCTTCTGATGTATTATTTGCCATCAATGAGTGTGGGCGGCACGCAGTTGCGCCAAGTGGATGTGCTTGCCGACCTCGACCCCGACAACACGGAGCGTTACGATGCCGAAAGCATCACCATCGCCGAGGTGAAAAAGCCTAAAGGTGCGTGGAAAGACTCAGTGCCAGAAGGCGTGGAGCCCATTATCGACTACGGCACCGACAGCACTGGCGGCATGGACAATTTCTATGCGGCTTTGGCGCAAGGGAAAAAACTCGGTAGGCCCGTGCGTGTGGCGTATTTGAGCGATTCGTTCGTGGAGGGCGACATCATGCTCGTGGACCTTCGCATCATGCTTCAGAAGCATTTCGGGAATGGCGGTTTGGGCTGGTTGCGATGCCGCACCAATTTCGATGAAGGCACCTTTGCCGCCAACTTGTCGAGCAGCGGCTTCGAGCCACGCCATATCATGAAGGCACGATCACTCAGTTTAGCACATTACATTCTACCACAAGGATATAGCGAGGTGCATGGCACCGCCACCGCCACTGTGGGTTCGCTTTCGGGCGAACAAACCACCACTTGGAGTCGTGCCACGGTTTGGGGCTACACCGATTCGGGTGCCACCGTCACTGGCAACCCCACAGGTGCCACCGTGCGGTGGCGGCCACACAAAGGCATACAGCAAGCCCGATTCCACGCGGCCAACATGCGACGCTTCTCCACCACGGTGAAGGGTGATGCCAAGGTGTTTGGCATGTCGCTCGAAAACGACTACGGCATCGTGGTCGATAACTTCGGTGTGCGTGGCAGTTCGGGTATGCAACTTGCGAACTTGGCGGTGGGCTTGTCGGCAGATTTCGCTCGTCAGCACCCCTACGACCTTGTAATTATCCACTACGGACTCAACGCCATAGCACAGGCAGGAACGGAGAAAACGTGCTCCTGGTATGTGGCAAACATGAAGAAGTGTGTGGCGCGAATCAGGAAAATTTACCCCCACAGTGCCGTGATGATTGTGAGCGCGTCGGATATGGCTACACGCAGCCACTCCACAGGCAAGGTGCGCACCATGCCGGCCGTGGAAACCCTCGTGCGCTATCAGCAGAAGATGGCGGCGGAAATGGGTGTGGGATTCATTAATTTCTACGATATGATGGGTGGCAGAAACAGTGTGGTGAGCATGGCGGAGCGCCATCTTGCCGAAAAAGACTATGTGCACGTCAATCGCCGTGGCGGTAAGATGATGGCGGAGAAATTCACCAAGTCGTTTGTCGCCGGATATGATAACTATAAACGCAAAAAAGCCGCAGGCTACTAAACGATATGGAAGCGATATACAACAATTTAGTGCAACTGCTCACCTACGACCCTCAAAGCCCTATCATTTTCAGTAGCGGCTTGTTCTTGGTGCTGTTTGTGGGCTTCACGTTGGTGTATTACATGCTTCACAACACCTTCACGCCTCGCATTCTTTTCGTCACGCTCTTTTCCTACTATTTCTACTACAAGAGCAGCGGCATTTATTTCATTCTGCTTGCCGTGGTCACGATGAGCGACTATTTGATAGCCAAGGCGATACACAACAGCCGTGAGGAGAATGCCGACGATTTGAGTTATGGCCGTGGCTATCGCAAGATGCTCGTGCTGCTGAGTTTGGCGGTGGATTTGGGTTTCTTGGGCTATTTCAAGTATGCTAATTTCTTCGGTGCCAACTTCGCCCTTATCGTGGGGCAGAATTTCCAGCCGTGGGACATTTTCCTGCCTGTGGGCATCAGTTTCTTCACGTTCCAGAGTCTGAGTTACACCATCGATGTGTATCGCGGCGAATTGCGTCCGCTCGGCTCGCTGCTTGACTATGCGTTCTATGTGTCGTTCTTCCCGCAGTTGGTGGCTGGCCCGATTGTGCGTGCCCGCGACTTTGCACCACAAATCCGTAAACCGCTTGTGGTCAACAACCGCATGATTGCAATGGGCGTGTATCTGATTGTGATTGGCTTGTTTAAGAAGGCGGTGATTAGCGACTATATCAGCATCAACTTTGTGGACCGTGTGTTCGACAATCCGCTTCGCTACACCGGCGTGGAGAATTTGTTCGGTCTGATTGGCTATGCCATGCAACTGTATTGCGACTTTAGCGGCTACAGCGATATGGCGATAGGCATTGCATTGCTGCTGGGTTTCCGATTCCCTGCCAACTTCAACGCGCCATATAAGGCCGACAGTGTGAGCGATTTTTGGCGCCGCTGGCACATTTCGCTCTCGTCGTGGATTCGCGACTATGTGTATATCTCGCTCGGTGGCAACCGTAAAGGCGACTTGCGCACCTGCTTCAATATTTTCATCACCATGCTCTTGGCTGGCTTGTGGCATGGTGCGAGTTGGAATTTCGTGATTTGGGGCGCGCTCTTTGGCTTGGCGCAGGTGGTGCACCGCACTTTCAGGGTGAATATCCTGCACCACGACCGCCACTATCGCAGCCAGGGCATGAAACGCTTCTTTGCGGTGCTGAGCACCTTTGTGTTTGTGCTGTTCACCTTCATGGTGTTCCGTAACGCTGATATGCAGGGCGTGGTGGATATGCTCACGCAAATGTTCACCAAGTTCCACCCCGAAGTGGCTGTGCAGTGCGTCACAGGCTATGTGTGGGTGTTTGTGCTGGTGGTGTTTGGCTTCGTGAGCCACTGGCTTCCACAGGCGTGGGAGAGCAGAATGGTGGCATATCTCTCCAAGTGCAACCTGCTGGTGTATGTGCTGCTGCTCACAGGCGTGATTTTCCTCATTTGCCAAGTGAAGACCAGCGATGTGCAGCCGTTTATCTATTTCCAATTCTAAAAGCGGAATTGGCGTTGACATAAATGATTTTTAACGAAAGTTTTCGCACTTGGGCAGAATTTTGGCGCAATATATAAATTATCTTTGCAACGTGAAAATGAAACAAAACTGATAATAATAAAAAAATACAATATAATTATGGCAGAAGATATTAAAACTATGTTGGGTGATGCAGCAGAACGCAAGCAATTATCGCCTGAAAAGCTGAAAGCTCTTCAGCTCACAATGGATAAGATTGACAAAACCTACGGTCGTGGATCAATCATGAAACTCGGTGACGAGAACATCGAAAACATCGAGGTGATTCCTTCAGGTTCTATCGGTTTGAACTATGCCCTCGGCGTGGGTGGCTACCCTCGCGGTAGAATCATCGAAATCTATGGTCCTGAATCATCAGGTAAGACCACCTTGGCAATCCATGCCATCGCCGAGGCGCAAAAGATGGGCGGCATCGCTGCCATCATCGACGCTGAGCACGCTTTCGATCGCTTCTATGCCGAGCAACTTGGCGTGGACGTGAACAGTCTGCTCATCTCACAGCCCGACAACGGTGAGCAAGCCCTTGAAATCGCTGATATGCTGATTCGCTCGTCGGCTATCGACATCATCGTTATCGACTCGGTGGCTGCGCTCACTCCAAAGGCGGAAATCGAGGGCGAAATGGGCGATAGCAAGATGGGTCTTCAGGCTCGACTGATGTCGCAGGCGCTTCGCAAACTCACTGCCACCATCAGTAAGACCAACACCACCTGCATTTTCATCAACCAACTTCGTGAAAAACTCGGCGTGATGTTCGGCAACCCCGAAACCACCACTGGCGGTAACGCGCTGAAGTTCTACGCAAGTGTGCGTATCGACATTCGCCGCATCGGTCAAATCAAAGATGGCGACCAGGTGAACGGTAACCTCACCCGTGTGAAAGTGGTGAAAAACAAGGTGGCACCTCCATTCCGCAAGGCAGAATTTGAGATTATCTTCGGCCAAGGCATCAGCAAGGTGGGAGAAATCGTTGACCTCGGCGTGCAGTTCGGCATCATCAAGAAGAGCGGCGCATGGTTCTCTTACGAGGGCACCAAGTTCCAAGGTCGCGACACGGCTAAACAACTCATTGCCGACAACCCAGAACTTGCCGAAGAACTCGAAGCAAAAATTTTCGCCGCTATGCGTGGTGAGACGCTTGACGAGGAAACTGAAGCATAAATTCAATAATCCTTTATAAAAAAACATCTTTTTAGTGGTTAGAGGGATTTGGTTATTTTTCCCTCAACGCCCCCTTCGGTATGCGCGACGCACCCCGAAGGGGGCTCCCCATTTAACCCCACCGCCCCAAGTGCTTCAAGTGTTTCAGGTGTTTCAAGTGTTTCAGGTGCTTCAGGTGTTTCAATTCAGAGAATGTTTTACAAGAAAGCGTAGCGACATGCCTTCGGCGAAAGAAAGCCGATTTTTAAAAAATAGGATGAAATAGGATAAAATGGATGAAATAGGTGTTTCAAAAATCCCATCAAACCATCATAAGTCAAAGCTATCGTCTTAACTTCTTAACTTCTTTAACTTCTTAACTTCTTAACTTCATTGATTTCTTAACTTCTTAAACTTCGTGGGTTGGGGATTTTTTTGTAATTTTGGAGGTTGGTAGATTATACTGAAAATATAAGGTAAAACTATAATGGATAAAAGTCAAGAAAAGAGCCTTTTCGGCTTGGTTAAGGTGAAGTCGCTCATTGCGTTTGCGGCTTCGGTGCTGTTCTTCCTGGTGCTGTCGTGGGTGTATTTCTACCCCAACGACATTCGTGGCGATGTGATGCAACAGCACGATATAGTGCAAGGTGCCGCCAACGGTCAGGAGGCGTCGGTGTATTACGAGCAGACAGGCAAGGTTACTCGCTGGACCGATGCGCTGTTCGGTGGTATGCCCACTTTCCAGATTTCCCCCACCTACGAGAGCAGTTCGCTGCTGAGCACGGTGGATAAGGTGTATTCATTGCGCATATTCGGTATGCCCTCTTATGTGAGTTGGCTCTTTATGCTCATGATGGGCTTCTACATATTGATGCTCGCCTTCGACATGAAGTGGTATTATGCCGTGCTGGGTGCCGTGGCTTATGCGTTCTCCAGTTATTTCTTCATCATCATTGGCGCGGGCCATATTTGGAAATTGCTGGTGCTCTGCTACATTCCGCCCACCATTGCCGGCATAGTGATGTGCTATCGTGGCAAATACCTTGCCGGTGCAGCCATCGCCGCCCTTTTTGCCGCCCTTCAACTCTACAGTAACCACGTGCAGATGACGTATTACTCCGTGTTCGTGGTGGTGGCGCTTGTGATTGCCTACCTCTGCCAAGCCATCAAGCAAAAGCAGATGAAGCGTTGGGGCATCGCCACTGGCTCTCTTGCCGTGGCTGCGGCTCTCGCACTGTTGAGCAATGCGCCCAACCTGTTTATGACTTATAAATACTCGAAGGAAACCATGCGTGGCGGCCACAGCGAACTCACTCCGCTGAAGACCGATGCCGCGCAGGCTCCACAGCAGACCACTAAAAATGGAGGTCTGGATAAGGACTACATTACCCAATGGAGTTACGGCTTGGGCGAAACTTTCACGCTGCTTGTGCCAAATGTGAACGGTGGCGCTTCGCTCAAACCCACACAAGACGAGCAAAACCCAAGCATAATTTCCAACACTATGCTTTCGCTCGACAAGACTTCGAAATACGAAAAACTCGATAGCCAAGGCGAAATCGACCAACTGAATGCGCAATGTATGCAAATGTTCACCCAATACTTCGGCAATCAGCCGATGACCAATGGCCCGGTGTATGTGGGTGCGCTGATTTTCGCGCTCTTCGTGTTGGGCTGCATTGTGGTGAAAGGTCCGGTGAAATGGGCACTTTTGGCTGTTACCATTCTTTCGGTGCTGCTCTCGTGGGGGCACAATTTCATGTGGTTCTCCGACCTGTTTATCGACCACTTCCCGATGTACAACAAGTTCCGCACCGTGGCGAGTATTCTTGTGATTGCCGAGTTTACCATTCCTTTGCTGGCTGTGCTTGCGCTGCACAAGGTGTTCACCGAGGAAGATTTCCTGAAGAAGCATAAAATCGCCCTCTTTGCCAGTTTCGGTGTTTGCGCCGCGCTCTGCTTGCTCTTTGCTGTGGCTCCGGGCTTGTTCCAGAACTACACCGAAAGCGACCAGCAAATTTTCAACATGATCAAGCAGCAGCTGGGCGAGGTGCCTGGCAGCGTGTATGCCAATGTCGATGCCATTCGCCTCTCGCTCGTGTCGCAAGACGCTTGGCGCAGTTTGGCGGTGATTGTGGTGGGCTTCGCCATCATTTTCGCCTACCTCAAAGGCATTATGAAGACCAACGTGGCAGTGCCTGTGCTGCTCGTGGCAG
>OQWM01002084.1_pt1 | contig 13701 bp, 11 predicted proteins | sample 1691531 | NCBI WGS metagenome assembly OQWM01 (sample SAMN03418257, study PRJEB22391) | human gut metagenome | biome: human-gut; feature: organic feature; material: feces | host: Homo sapiens | place: Tanzania | collected 2013-01
AACGCAGCATGGGTGAAAATCAGCCTGCCAAAACCGGTAGGTGTTCGACTCCCGTCAGCTTAACCTGTAAGCAGTGGGCGGCAAAGCAGGAAGGGCTTGCAAAAAGCGTTAAACCGCTTGGTAAATCTAACAACGGCATCGGTTATGAGAAAAAGGACGCTGAAAACTAAACAACAATGATATAAAAGCACCGAGATTGATACAATTTAATTATTCCTCCGCCGATTTTGCCGCTTGAGGGGTAAGTTATGAAAGTCGGGGTGTCCCGGCTGTTTTTATCGGTAGAAATGTTCATATATCGTCAGTATAATAGACAGCAAGAAATTTGGATTTACGGAGATATTTTGATATGTTTAACTGGTTGAGATCAATAATGAACTCTGGCTCAGTGCTGGGTTATTTCTTTCAGGCCGCGCCCATAACCTGCATTGTAGGAATCATATATGTGATCATCTGTGTGGTCATAGTAAAGAGGAATAAGCTCAAGATTGAATGGCTGAAAGAAATAATGAAGCTACTTTTTACCTGTTATCTCACAGGATTAATTAGCCTCGTGATTTTACCTGCAAACTTCTGGTTAGATTTTTTTGATGGTGTCTTCTTGGGCTGGTGGGATGAAATGCTCCCGATTTTTAGCTTTGGCGGGTTCAATTTAGTACCATCACTTATTAAGGCATTATCTGGTGAACTCACTATAGGCAGTTGGGTAAAAACCATGCTCATAGGGAACATAGCGATGTTTTTACCGTTGGGCTTCTTTCTTCCCTTTGTTACAGAAAGAGTCAACAGAAAAAACATCTTCGTGGTATCCATCGCCGTTCCATTTATTGTAGAACTACTGCAGATGATATTTGGCAGAAGTTTTGACGTCGACGATTTAATCTGTAATTTTATTGGCATCGTGGCAGGATTCTTCATCGGCTTTGCCATAAAAACATCAAGCAGAAGAGCAAGTCGACTGTGAACTGAAAATCAAGAGGTGACCGCCCATGAAGCAAATCACAAATAAGGAATACGAAGAGTGGCAGAAATACAAAGCGGAGAAAGCAAAGGGCCACGTCCTGCTGCCGGATACTGTCCGATTCATCTGCGAGGCCAGCGGCGCGAGTGCGCGCTGACTTATAAAATAAGTCGGAGCAAGCGATACAACGCTTGCTCCGACATGGTGGAGATGGGGGGAGTTGAACCCCCGTCCGAAAGCACTTTAACAGGAACTTCTCCGAGCGCATACGGTCAACTGCATTCCCTTCCCTGCGCGCCGGCCGTCAGGCTCGCAGAGTCGGTAGCTTCATTATGCATGGTGCGCTCAAAGCTTTGCGCACTCACGGGCACCACTGATCGACGCTCCGTTCCGGGCCGTGGTCCTCCCGGAGGGAACGCTCGCTAATTAAGCAGCGAGAAGAACAGTATCGTTGTTGTTCTTTAATTTATAAGTCGCCCATTTTTAGGATGGTAGGCGCATCCGCTCGCTATTCCTGCCTCCATACCCCCGTCGAAACCGGTACATCCCCATATTTTTAGAGGCGCTTTGAGTCATGCCTTAGTCGGTACTGCCGTGGCCCGACTTTCAAATTGGTGCCATAATGTACTGCTACGCAACCCAAGGGTGCGGTGCTAAATTTTATGCACACCGAGCAGTGCGGTGAAAATTTGTTTGCAACCCTGTAGGACTACAAAACTTTCTGATGCATTGCCGTACAGACCTAAGCTGTGGTGGGCTGAGGCATTTTTCATACGGGGGTGCGGTTTTCCGCACCCCTGTAAAGCTTACATTTTCTCGGGTTCGGGATAGTCCACGCCGAAGGTATCGACCGTGACCTTCTTCATTGCCTGACGGTGAATGGGCTTATCGTTTCTGCCGGTCATGCATTTGGCTATCTTATCGACGTTTTCCATGCCCTCGATGACCTTGCCGAAGGCGGCGTACTGGCCGTCAAGGTGGGGCGCGTCCTCGTGCATGATGAAGAACTGGCTGCCGGCGGAGTTCGGAGCCATCGCACGCGCCATGGACAGGACGCCGCGCGTGTGCTTGAGGTCGTTGGGTACGCCGTTCATTTTGAACTCTCCCTTTATCGAGTAGCCCGGGCCGCCGACGCCGATGCCCTGTGGGTCGCCGCCCTGGATCATAAAGCCGCGGATGACGCGGTGGAAGATAACGCCGTCATAAAACCTGTTCTTTACCAGCGAGATGAAATTGTTGACCGTGTTGGGAGCTACCTCGGGGTAAAGCTCCGCCTTTATGATATCGCCGTTTTCCATTTCGATGGTTACTATGGGATTGCTCATCAGTGTCTCTCCTTCAATGTTCTTTCAATGTCGCGCACAGCCTCACGCTTTGCATCGTCATTTCGTTTATCATACAGCTTTTTGCCCTTGCACAGGCCGAGCTCGACCTTCACCCTGCTGTCCTTAAAATACAGCGACAGCGGAATGAGCGCCACTCCCTCCTGCATCACACGTGCATTGAGCTTTACTATCTCGCGCTTGTGCATGAGAAGTCTTCTCGGCCGCACGGGGTCTTTATTGAAAATGTTGCCCTTTTCATATGGGCTTATATGCAGCGATCTAACGAAAAGCTCGCCGTTTTTTATCGTGCAGTAGCAGTCCTTCATATTGACCGTGCCCGCTCTGAGCGATTTTACCTCCGTCCCGGCAAGCTCTATGCCGGCTTCAAACCTGTCGAGCACGAAATAATCGTGAAAAGCCTTGCGGTTTGACGCTATCTGCTTTGTTCCGGTCTGCTTCGGCATTCGCTCACCTCCCGACCGTCAGTATATTATACCACACTATGTTCAAGAATTAAATAATAATTTGTAAATGTATTCACATATTGGCTTTGAGAATGTCCGCTATCTCGGTAACATCCTTGAGGACGTAATCCGGCTTGCGCTCGGCTTTTTCGATATCATCAAGGCTGCTCTCGCCCGACAGTACGCAAACGGACACCGCTCCGGCGTTCTGCGCTACCGCGATGTCGGTATAAAGCCTGTCGCCCACACAGCAGATGTTCTCGTTGGGAACGCCGGTCTGCTCAGATATTATGTCAACCATATTGCGATTGGGCTTTCCGATAAACACAGGCTCTACTCCGCTGGCTGCAGTCAGCAGCGCACAGATGCTGCCGCAGTCTGGCAGCACCTCGTTTGCCGGCATAGGGCAGACCCAGTCGGGATTTGCGGCAACAAATGCCGCACCGCGGCGCAGATAATGCACGGCCTTATCGAGCTTTTCATAGGTAAGCGTCGTGTCAAAGCCGACACAAACGACGCTTACCTCCTCGCTGTCACCAAGGGCGACGCCGTAGCTCTCGAGCTCGCCCAAAAACGCCGGAGTTCCGACCGGATAGACGAGCGCTCCGGGGTGGCGGCTGTTTAAATACATCGCCGTTGCCATGCCTGAGGTGAAAACATTCTCCTTTTCGCAGGGAAAGCCCAGCTTTCTCAGGCGGGTTATATAGTCAATGCCTGCGCGCGAGGAGTTATTGGTCAGATATATATACTCCCTGCCGCTTTTCCTGACGGTATTTATAAAATCAACGGCGCCGTCAAACACCTCATCGCCGAGGTACAGCGTACCGTCCATATCCAAAAGAAAAAGTTTTGTGTTAAGAAGCTTATCCATTATAAAACTCCGATCTTAAAATGTCGGATATATTATATAGTTTCATGCGCTTAAAATCAACAACATATCTTGAATTGACGGGCGAATATGATACAATTACTTAAAACAAAAAACTCCAAGGAGCTATTATATGGATATTGCTTTCAATAACGACTGGCTGTTCACCGAAAATTTCGACGCGGGCTTTGATGAGGCCGTTTCCGTCCGCCTTCCGCACACGGCAAAGGAGATACCCTACAACTATATAAACTGCCGGGACTATCAGATGGTCTGCGGCTACAGAAAGATCTTTACCGCGTCAGGCGATTGGCAGGGCAAAAAGCTTATCCTGCGCTTTGACGGCGCTGCGCACGAGGCGACGGTGTTCTGCAACGGCGAAAGGGTCGGATATCACGCCTGCGGCTACACGGCGTTTTGCATCGATATCACAGACCTTGTACGGCTTGGCGGCGAGAACGTCATTGATGTGCGGCTCGACACGCGAGAGAGCCTGAACATTCCCCCGTTCGGCTTTGTTATCGACTATCTGTGCTACGGCGGCCTGTACCGCGAGGTGACGCTTGAGGTAAAAGAACCTGAGTATATTAAGGAAGTGCTCATTGAAAACACCGGGCTGCGCGAGATACGCGTAAGGATAGCCTCCGAGTGCGGAAGCCTTGTCACCGACATAGTTGATAACAGCGGCGCGGTCATATCCTCGGCTGTCGGCAAGGCGTTTGAGCTCAATGTTCCCGAGGCCGAGCTCTGGTCTGTCGACTCCCCCGCCCTGTACACCGCACGGGTTCGCGCCATGCGCGGAGGCGAGTGCGTAGACGAAAAGCGCCTGAGATTCGGCTTCAGAACGGTGAAATTTAAAAGCGACGGCTTTTATCTAAACGGAGAAAGGCTGAAAATACGCGGGCTCAACCGTCATCAGTCTTACGCCTATGTCGGCTACGCTATGCCGAGGTCGGTGCAGGAGCTCGACGCGGAGATACTGAAAAATGAGCTCGGCGTAAATGCCGTGCGCACCTCGCACTATCCGCAGTCACAGCACTTCATATCGCGCTGTGATGAGCTCGGACTTCTCGTGTTCACTGAGATACCCGGCTGGCAGCACATCGGCGACGAGGACTGGAAGCGGCAGGCCGTCAAAAACACCGACGAGATGGTTCGGCAGTACATGCATCACCCGTCGATCATGCTTTGGGGCGTTAGGATAAATGAATCGCAGGACTGCGACGAGCTTTACAGGCGCACAAACGCCGTTGCGCATACGCTCGATTCCGGCCGCCAGACAAGCGGCGTAAGATATATAGAAAAAAGCCGTCTGCTTGAGGATGTTTACGCGTACAACGATTTCTCGCACTGCGGCGATAATGCCGGGCTCAAGCCTAAAAAATCGGTCACAGCGAAAAAGCATAACGGATATCTCGTTTCCGAGTGCAACGGACACATGTTCCCGACAAAAGCCTTTGACGATGAGCGCCACAGACTCGACCACGCGCTGCGGCACGCTAAGGTGCTCGACGCTATGTACGCCGACGACGATATCAGCGGCATATTCCCCTGGTGCATGTTCGACTACAACACTCATCAGGATTTCGGCAGCGGAGACGGGATATGCTATCACGGTGTTATGGACATGTTCCGCAACCCAAAGCTCGCCTCGGCCGTGTATGGAAGTCAAAGTGAAGATAAGCCCTGCTGCGTCGTGTCCTCGTCCATGGATATAGGCGAGCATCCGGCAGGCGATATCGGCAGGGTGTATGTTTTCACAAACGCCGACTGCGTGAGGCTTTATAAGGATGGTATGTTCGTCCGCGAGTTTGCCCCAAGCCGTGAGGAGTACCCTGCTCTGCCGCATCCGCCCGTTATAATCGACGACTTTATCGGCGAGCTTCTCATAACGCAGGAGGGCTTTGATGAAAAAACGGCCGCGGCCGTGAAGGAGTGTCTGCTTGCGGTTGCAAAGCTCGGACCGAGCTCGCTGCCGCCTAAGATACTTGCCAAGTTCGCACGGCTGATGCTGCTCAAGGGCTTTAAGTTCTCCGACGGTGTTGAGCTATACGGCAAATACATCGGCAACTGGGGCGGAGAGGCAACAAAATGGCGCTTTGACGCTGTAAAAGGCGGAAAGCTTATCTGCTCGGTAACTCGCTCGCCCGGTCAGAGAGTGCATCTTGAGGTAAGCACGAGCAAAACGCAGCTCTGCGAGGGCGATACCTACGATGCCGCCGCCGTGCGCATCCGCGCCGTTGACGAGCACGGCAACCTCGCTCCCTACTGGCAGGAGCCCGTTTTATTAAAGTGCTCAGGCCCCATTGTGCTCATAGGCCCGGAGATTATATCACTCAAGGGCGGCTCCGGCGGCTGCTATGTGAAAACCTGCGGCAGCTCCGGCTCGGCAGAGCTTTGCGTAAATGATATTAAAATCAAATTTGAAATAAACGTATAAGAGAATATCCGTAATTAAAAAATATAGTTAAATGCAAAAAACCACCGCCCCGTTAGGCAGTGGTTTTTTCCTTTGGAGCTGGTGGTGAGAATCGAACTCACAACCTTCTCATTACGAGTGAGATGCTCTGCCATTGAGCCACACCAGCAAAGGACATTTCGCATTTTAGCACATGCCGGCAATAAAGTCAAACATAAAAAGTAATAACTATTCGTATATGTGCATATTTGTTATCCGCTTAGCGGAATTCTCTGTATAAGAAAAGCGTAGAAAATTCAAGGTCTTTACCTGTTGCACTTTCAGCTCAATTTGTTTACATAATTATTTCTGAAAATTATTATGCAAATAGTTATCAACATTTCCAACAGAGTTTTCAACACTAAAATTACGTTTAATATCAATGAATCTTGTCAATATGTCAGCAATTTCAAAAGCTTGAAGTCGATTTTTGTTACAAGCCGGAAACAAAATCTCGTTTACATAAGTCCATGTTTGTTGAGAGATTGAAATTCTTTACCGCCGACAATGATATGATCCAGAAGCTTTATGTCCACAAGCTCCAGCGCCTTTTTCACGAGCCGTGTGCAGTACTCGTCCTCCTTGGACGGAAGCGGCAGTGCACCGGGGTGATTATGGGCAATTATAACGCTCACGGCGTTATTTTTTATTGCCGCCTCGACCAGCATTCTTATGCCGACCTCCGTTGCATTAACGACGCCTCGGCTTATCTGCTTGCAGGCAATTATACCGTTTGATGAATTGAGCAGCAGCGCATAACAGACCTCGTTGACCTCATACATGAATTTTGCGACAAAATACTCTCCCGCGTCCTCGTTGCGGCGAATAACCTTATTAGGCAGGCTTTTTGTGAGCAGATAGCGGCGGCTGATCTCGGGAATGAGCTTTATGAGGGTCGCCGCGTTCTCGCCTATGCCGTCAACGCGCATGAGCTCCTCGTGGCTCGCCTCGAACACCGCAGCCAGCGAGCCGAAGTGCTTTAAAAGCCTGTGTGCAAGCTCATTTGTGTCCTTGCGAGGCACGGCATAAAACAGCAGCATCTCCAGCGCGTTGTGATCGTTAAAGCCGTCCAGTCCGGCCTCTACAAAGCGGCTTTTCATTCGCTCTCTGTGTCCGTCGTGTACGCCCATGTGTCCCCTCTCCTTACAGCTCCATATTCGCGTAGGCGTTGAGATCCCAGCCGGCTGTATTTCCGGCGAGGTACTCGTAATAGCCCTGGCAGCCTATCATCGCGGCGTTGTCTCCGCAGAGTCTAAGAGGCGGGACGAACAGCTTGCAGCCCGCTTTCTCGGCAGCAGCCCTGAAGTCTGCGCGGATGCGTGAATTTGCCGCCACGCCGCCTGCTATGGCTATCTTTTTATAGCCCAGCTCCCGAGCCGCCATCATGGTGCGCGGAACGAGAGCATCGCTTACAGCTGCGGTGAAGGACGCTGCCAGCGAGCTGCGGTCGAGCTCCTCGCCATTCTGCTCGGCGTTGTGGACGATATTTATGACTGCCGTTTTGAGGCCGGAGAAGCTCATCTCATAGGGATGTCCCTCAATGTGCGTTCTCGGCAGGTGGTATTTTTTGTCGTCGCCGCCCTGAGACAGCTCGTCGATCGGCTTACCGCCGGGATACGGCAGGCCGAGCACGCGTGCGGTCTTATCGAAGCACTCTCCGGCCGCATCGTCTCGCGTTGCGCCGATGACCTTGAGCTCGGTGTAGCTGCGCACGTCAATTATAAGCGTATTGCCGCCGGATATTGCAAGACAGAGAAACGGCGGTTCAAGCTCGGGATAGGCTATGTAGTTTGCAGCTACGTGACCTTTTATGTGGTGCACCGGTATAAGCGGAACATTGAGGCTCATGGCCGCGGCTTTCGCAAAATTAAGGCCGACAAGAACGGTACCGATAAGTCCGGGAGCGTAGGTCACAGCTACTGCGTCGATATCGCATTTTTCAATACCGGCGGCCCGGACTGCGCGCTCGGCAAGGCGCGAAATGACCTCGACATGGCTTCTGGACGCGATTTCGGGCACTACTCCGCCATATATTGCATGAAGGTCGGCCTGAGAGAATATCTGATCTGTCAGAACGTTTCTCCCGTCCTCGACCACAGCCACGGCGGTCTCGTCACAGGATGATTCAAAGGCAAGTATTTTCATTTCTCTTCCTCACTCAGAAAACAAGTCATCAAAACGGCATCCTCCTTCGGCCGGCTGTAATAGGCTTTTCGCCTGCCGACCTCGGTGTAGCCGTGTTTTTTATATAAGCTCTGCGCCGGGATATTACTCTCGCGCACCTCGAGCGTCAGAAAGCTCAGCTTCTTCGCTTTTGCCCTCTCATAAAGCTCGGTCAGCAGCATATCCGCAATGCCCTCGCGCCGTCTGTCCGGCGACACGGCAACATTGGAGATGTAGCCCTCGTCGAGAACATACATGAGCCCTGCATAGCCCACTGCCCTGCCGTTTTCATCCTCGGCGGCAAGGAATATGTGCATGAAGTCGGACAACTGAGCCATAAGCTGCTCATGCGTCCACGGAACGGAAAAGCACTGCTGCTCCATTAGCAGGATATCATCAAGGTGCTCGGGGCGGGTATCGACAATGCGAACCATCACATGTCCTCCTCGCGCAGCTCATCAATGACGGCAAGAGTCTCATCCTCGATACGCAGAATGCACTTCTTCCAGCCGATCGGCAGAGTCGGCGGATAGATATCCTCATCGGCAAGGCACATTATGCGCTCGTCGAGATCCTGATATTCGTCGGACAGCTTCTGCGCCTGCAGAGCAGTCATGCACAGCACAACGTCGCAGCGTTCGAGTATCTCGCGTGTGACAGGAACGGCATAGCTGTGCGGCAGTCTTATATCCAGCGCCTCGCAGCATTTTTTTACACGTGGATTTATCTCATCCTTTGCGCTTATTCCGCAGGAATAGGCCATGACCTCCGGACAATAATCACCCTTTGAGGAATTAAAGACAGCCTCTGCGACGGCCGACAGGCTATTATCGTCGCATACAAACAGTATGCTTTTAACGTTTATGCCGTTAAAGCCGCACAGCTCCGCCTGACGCTCGTCCCAGCGCTCAAGACTGCGGTCCCCGGCCTGATTCTCGATATGGTGAGTAAGCTCATGATGAAGCGTGCTTTTTAAGCGTCGATGGAAGGTCTCGTCGTCCATATCGCCGTAGAGCTCGACAAATGAGCCGTAGTACAGCTCGATATGCCGACCCATTTTATCGTGAAAGTACATGCCGAGCGTGTATCTTCCGTCTTCGTCGCGCACGGCGTCTTCAACGAAGCTCACGCCGCCGTTTAAATTTTTGAATATTTCTCCGGGAAGCTCATCGACAAGCTCGTCGAGAACATCCCCTGCCTGTTCATAAGTCAGCATCAGTGCGCCTCCGCCCAGCTGTGTCCTGTTTTTACGTCTACCGTTAGCGGCACGCTGAGCTTAGCCGCTCCGCTCATCTCCTCGCGCAGGATATCGGAAACCCGCTGAGTCTCTCCCTCGGGGCACTCGCATATCAGCTCATCATGCACCTGCAAAATCAGCTTTGCCTTGAGCCCTTCGCCTTTAAATCTGTTATATACATTCACCATGGCAAGCTTTATTATATCCGCAGCCGTTCCCTGAATGGGCATGTTCAGCGCAACTCGTTCGCCGAACGAGCGTGTGTTGAAGTTTGACGACTTCAGCTCCGGCAGATAGCGGCGGCGTGCGTAAAGCGTCTCGACATAGCCGTCCTGCTTTGCTTTTTCGACGATAGTCTTCATATACTCGCGCACACCGTCGTATTTATTGAGATATGCCTCCATATAGGCCTTGGCCTCGGACTGCATTACGCCGATATCCTGCGCGAGCGACCATGCCGATATACCGTAGACTATGCCGAAGTTTACTGCCTTGGCCCGGCTTCGCTGTAGCGGCGTTACCTCGTCTATCGGCGTATTGAACACCTGTGATGCCGTAGCCGTATGAATATCCTCGCCCGACAAAAACGCCTCCTGCATGTGCTTATCGCCTGATATGTGCGCAAGCAGTCTGAGCTCTATCTGGCTGTAGTCCGCATCAACGAGGACATTGCCCTTTGAGGCGATGAACATCTCGCGGATGTGGCTGCCGAGCTCTCTTCGGATGGGAATATTCTGCAAATTGGGATCGGTGCTCGAAAGCCTGCCTGTAGCCGTGACGGTCATCTGGAATTTAGTCCTTATCCTGCCGTCGGGATCTATGAGCTTTAAAAGCCCGTCGGCGTAGGTGGATTTGAGCTTTGTCAGCATGCGGTAATCCAGCACCATCTGCACTATCGGGTGCTTGCCGCGCAGCTTTTCAAGGACGTCGGCATTCGTACTCCAGCCGGTCTTCGTCTTTTTCCCTGCCGGAAGCATGAGCTTATCAAAAAGCACCTCACCGAGCTGCTTGGGAGAATTGATGTTGAACTCGCAGCCCGACTGGGCGTATATTTCCCGTTCGAGCTTGAGTATTGTGCCCGTAAGACTCTCGCCAAAGCTTGAAAGCGCCGCTCTGTCTATCATGAAGCCGTACTCCTGCATATCGGCAAGCACACGGCACAGCGGCATTTCGATGTCATAAAAAAGCTTCGTCATGCCGAGCTGCGTGAGCTTTTTCTCCGTAGATTCGCGCAGTCTGTACACAGCCTCCGCTCCAGCAAGCTCCGTGCCGCAATAGCCGATGCTCATGCGGCTAAGGCCGTAGTCGCTGGCAGTTGCGTCGAGCAGATAACAGGCAAGTGCAGTATCGTACTCAAAGCCGTCAATCGGCAGCTTTTCTGCTATAAGCTGCGTCATGAGATTCTTAACATTGTGGCCGATTTTTTTCACCTTGTCAGAGAAAATGTATTCCGTAAGGCGCGTGTAATCATCACCGAGAGCGTTCCAGCGAGCAAGATACACTGTCTTTCCATCGCAGATCTCAAGGCTGTCAAAGCTATAGTCTGCCGTGACGGCGACAGTGCCGGCAGCATTGACGGCACTCATGATATCGTCCGACGACGCGTCCTCAATATACGGCATGTGCTCTGTCTTTGCCGCTTCCGCGCTCTCCGCGCTTTCACTCAGACCCCACTTTTCAATAAATTTGTTAAAGCCGAGCTTTTTGAAAATGTCGTACAGCTCGGGTCTGTAGTTGTCTTGCCAGACAGCGTCCTCGGGTGAAAACTCTATTGGTGCATCGGTGTGTATCGTCGCAAGCTCAAAGGACAAAAATGCGCTTTCCCGGCCCTCGCGCAGCTTTTTGCGCACGCCCTCCTTCACATCAAGCGTATTGATGTCGGCATATATAGTCTCAAGATGCTTATACCTCTGCACAAGAGCCATCGCCGTTTTCTCGCCCACTCCGGGGACACCGGGGATATTATCCGACGCGTCACCCATGAGCGCCTTGAGATCGATGATGCTTCTCGGCTCAAAGCCGTACTCATCAAAAAAGAGCTCCGGCGTGTATTCGGTCGTTGTGGTCTGACCCATGCGGCTTTTGACGTGACAGACATGCGTCGTGTCGCTTATAAGCTGGAAGCTGTCCTTATCACCGGTGACGATGCGGCACTCCCAGCCGCTGTCACGGCATTTGGCTGCAACCGTGCCGAGCAGGTCGTCGGCCTCAAAGCTTTCGAGCTCAAGGCGCAGTACTCCCATTGCGTCAAGCACCTGCTTGAGTATGGGCATCTGAACGGCAAGCTCCTCGGGCATCGCCTTGCGCTGCGCCTTATAGCCCTCGTATCTCATGTGGCGGAACGTGGGCGCCTTGAGGTCAAACGCGACGCATACGGCCTCGGGCTTTTGATCATCAAGCAGCTTGCGGAGTATCGAAAGAAATCCGTACACGCCGTTTGTGGGCGTACCGTCAGGCGCGTTGAGCATGCGGATGCCGTAAAAGGCCCGGTTTACTATACTGTTGCCGTCAAGTATCATCAGTTTCATCATTTCACCTCACCGCGCAGGCGGACTATCTCGTCCCTCAGCTGAGCTGCAAGCTCAAACTCCAGCATTTTTGCCGCGGCCTTCATTTCCTTTTCCAGCTTTTCTATGAGCTCCCTGCGCTCGCTTCTCGTGAGCTTCACGCCGTCGGCGCGGCGCAGTGCTCTCTCGCTCTCTCCGGATATCTCAATAAGCTCGCGGACGCCTTTCACGATTGTTTTCGGCACGATGCCGTGCTCGTCGTTATACGCCGACTGCCTTGCACGCCTTCGCTCCGTCTCGTCTATGGCAAGGCGCATCGAGCGCGTCACCGTGTCGGCATACATTATGACCATGCCCTCTGCATTGCGTGCGGCACGGCCGATGGTCTGGATAAGGCTCGTCTCACTTCGCAGGAAGCCCTCCTTATCCGCGTCAAGGATAGCTACAAGACTGACCTCCGGCAGGTCAAGTCCCTCGCGCAGGAGGTTTATACCGACAAGCACGTCAAAGTCGCCCAGGCGCAGACTGCGGATGATCTCCATGCGCTCTATTGCACCGATATCGTGGTGCATATAGCGGCATTTTATGCCGGCCGCGCCGAGATATTCAGTGAGATCCTCGGCCATTTTCTTCGTGAGCGTCGTCACAAGCGTGCGCTGCCCCTTTGCAATGCGCAGATTTATTTCACTTATCAGATCGTCGATCTGCCCCTCGATCGGACGAACGGATATTTCCGGGTCAAGCAGCCCCGTCGGACGTATTATCTGCTCGGCTATCTGCCCCGCCCTCTCGCGCTCATAGTCGCCGGGCGTTGCGGAGACGTACACCGCCTGATTTATGCGCTCCTGAAATTCTTCGAATTTCAAGGGTCTGTTATCATATGCCGAGGGCAGGCGGAAGCCGTATTTCACCAGTTCCGTTTTTCGGGCCAGATCTCCCCGGTACATGGCCCCGATCTGGGGGATGGTCACATGGCTTTCATCCACAATAAGCAGAAAGTCTTTGGGAAAATAGTCGATGAGGGTATAGGGGGGCTCCCCGGGCTTTCGGCCGTCAAAATAACGGGCATAGTTCTCTATGCCGTTACAGTAGCCGATCTCCAGCATCATCTCCATGTCGTGGGTCACCCGCTGCTCGATGCGCTCGGCTTCCAGAGGCTGCTCGTTGTCCAGAAACATCTGCTTCTGCCTGTGCATATCCGCCTTTATATTCCCCATGGCGCTTTTGAGCTTTTCCGCCCCGGTGGCATAATGGGTGGCGGGGAAGATGGCCGCATGGTCGCAGACGGCCAGCAGTTCGCCGGTAAGGGCGTTGATCTCGGTAATCCTGTCGATCTCATCCCCGAAGAAGCTGACCCGGTAGGCGCTGTTTTTGGAGCCCATGGGGAAAATATCCAGAATATCTCCCCTGACCCGGAAGGTGCCCCGCTGAAAGTCCATGTCGTTTCGCTGGAACTGAATCTCCACCAGCCGGCGCATGACCTCGTTGCGCTCTATCTCCATGCCCGGCCGCAGGGAGATGGAGAGCTTCAGGTATTCCGTAGGATCTCCCAGTGCATAGATGCAGGAAACGGAGGAAACGATGATCACATCCCTCCGCTCGTTCAGGGCGCAGGTGGCGGAATGCCGCAGCCGGTCGATCTCTTCGTTGACGGCGGTGGTCTTTTCTATATAGGTGTCGGAAGAGGCAATGTACGCTTCGGGCTGGTAGTAATCGTA
>OQWM01002085.1_pt1 | contig 13696 bp, 12 predicted proteins | sample 1691531 | NCBI WGS metagenome assembly OQWM01 (sample SAMN03418257, study PRJEB22391) | human gut metagenome | biome: human-gut; feature: organic feature; material: feces | host: Homo sapiens | place: Tanzania | collected 2013-01
GGCCTGTGGCAGCCCGAAAAGGAGATTGGCGCGGCGATACGCGCGGGCGAGCGCATAGGCCGCATGGATGCAACGGACGTATATGCCCCCGCGGACGGCATGCTGATAGCCTGCCTGCCCTGCGGCTACTATCTTGACGATAAGCCGTACATAGGCATGTATGTGCAGAAAGCGTAGCAGGCTTTCGCGCGCGGTGAAATCCGTTCTTGCGAACGGGTGAAATTGCGCTGAAGCGCAGTGAAATATTGCTATCGCAATGTGAAATCCGCCTTACGGCGGGTTAGCGTGGGAGATTATGAAGATGTGGGGACGGGAGGCCGTCCCCTTGGTTATTTATGTGGGAGTTTGTAAAGCGTACCAAAAGGCGCCACCGCGTGCGGGGACAGCTTTTGGATATAGCCTATACTGCACCAAAAATGCCGCCTTGCGGCGGCATTCCCCCTCCCGAGGGGGCAGTTAGCTCCTGCTCTGGTAAATAGGACATTTTTTGTATTCGTCGCCATATTCGGCGTTGCAGGTGTATTTCACCTGCGCGCTGTCGCTGTCCATGCGCTTGCCGCACAGCGTGCAAATGTGGTTGCCGGACAGCCAACCGGTGCTTTCGTAGTCAAGGTAGTAACATCTTGCCATCTTTTTATCCTCCCTGTGGATTATATATTGAAATTGTAGCGAAGATTTCTGCCGTCATTCGCCCAACTTCTGAGTTCTTCGTCGGATATGCTGTACCCACTTTCTCTGGCCTTTGCCGGCGCGTCTATATTATAGTCGCTGTCGGCATAATACGCCACAACATATGAATATGCCGCCCGTTTTGGGTTATAGTATGGGTTGTCCACTGATATACGCTTGCCGTCATTAATGGCAATCGTTTTTTGACTTCCGTATATATGGCCTAGCCAGCTTGCTGCACTTGCGAAATCATAATCATTATCCGTTTTCAGCGCCTTCTTAAGGCATCCGATGGCCTTACCTTCATCATAATGCGGAGAATCAAAATTCATATAATGGGATACAGCCAAACCTTTGTTGGCTTCAGGATGGCCTGTATCCGCAGCGCGCTTCATAAGCTCGAAAGCCTTATCTTCATCTGCTTCTACACCTTCGCCGAGCGAATACGCATAGCTGAGGCTCATCATTGCGCTTGCAGAGCCGGCATCGGCAGCCCGCCGGTACCAGAAAACTGACAGCGCACTGTTAGGCTGTATGCCGTATTTGATACCGGATTGTGTATCACTGCTATAGTAAAGGGCGAGCGTTTCCATGCAATATATATCGCCTGCTTCTGCCCCCTTGCGCAGTATTTTACGGGCAAGGTCATTTTGATTATTGCGTGCCGCTTCGATAAAACGCTCTTCCCAGCTTTTGTTTGAAGTTGGTGTACTTTCACTTTGAGAAGACGGATCGAGATTCTTGACGGCTATTACAATAATCACGGTTACTGCTACGATAAAAATAAATGCTAACATATTTCCCCTCCGTTTAGCGTATAATAAGGTTTACAAAAATAATTTTAGCGAAATTATCGCTAAAAGTCAATAGCGAAAAAATCGCTAAGTAGAATAGACTCATTCTGAAGTGATGAGGTTATTTTTTTATGGTATACAAGCGCATCCGCGACCTGAGAGAGGATAAGGATATGACGCAGACGCAAATAAGCCAAATACTGCATTGCAGCCAAAGAATATACAGCAATTACGAGCGTGGGGATGTGGACATCCACTTTATCTGCTATTTATTTGTCTCACCCCCTCAGTCAATAGCTAAACCGAGCCCAGGTTGGAACAAGGTCGCCTTACTCACTGCCGTTCGTAATTCTCCCTGTTCCTGCCCGTTCTCCGTTTCGCTTCATCCGCCACCGGCGGCGCTCAACTCCGAACCTCAAAGAGGGAGCCTTTTGGGCAGTATCTAAACTCTTATGTTAAGCCTCCCTCACCGAGGGAGGTGTCAATGAGCGGCAGCGAATTGACGGAGGGAGTTCCCCTTTTTTACCCCCTTTTCCCCCAGATCCTTGGGCTGAACATGAGTATGAGCGGGAATATCTCCAGCCGGCCGAAGAGCATATCGAGCGAAAACACAAGCTTGCTTGCGTCGGAAAAGGCGCTGAAGTTGCCGCTGGGGCCGACCATGGAAAGGCCGGGGCCGACGTTGCCTATGCAGGTCAGAACGCCGGTAACGGTTGTTGTAAAGTCAAAATTGTCAAGCGACACAAGCAGCATGGACGCCGCGCATATCGCCATGAACGCGGCAACGTAGCCGTATGTGCCGCGCATAACGGATGCATCTATGCGCTTGCCGTCCATGCATATGGTCACCACGCGGCGCGGCTTTACCGCGCGCATCACCTCCGCCTTTAAGCCCTTGAACAGCATAACGATGCGCGCCACCTTTATGCCGCCCGCCGTTGAGCCCGCGCTTGCGCCCGATATCAAAAGGGCCATGAGTATCATGCGGGAAAACTCCGGCCACTTGTCAAAATCGGCAGTGGCAAAGCCGGTGGTGGAAATTATGCTTGAAACCTGGAAAAAGCTTTGGTGCAGGGCTTGGGCAAAGCTGTTGCCGTAAAGCGGCAGTATGTTGAGCGCTATCATAAGCGTGCCCGCTATGACCATGCCTATATATGCGCGGAACTCCTCGCCCTTGAGCGCCTGCGCGCCCTTGCCTATCAATATGAAATAATATACGTTGAAGTTGACGCCGAAAAGCATCATGAACACCGCTATCACCGTTTGCAGATAGCGGCTTTGATACGCGGCAATGCTTGCGTTCTTTATGCCGAAGCCGCCCGTGCCCGCGGTGGCAAAGGCGTTTACAACGCTGTCAAAAAGCGGCATTCCGCCCGCAAGCAGCAGCACGAACAGCAGCACAGTCATGGCAATGTATATAAGATACAGCACCCTTGTGGTGTCCTTCATTTTGGCCGTAAGCTTGCCCACAACGGGCCCCGGGCTTTCCGCGCGCAGAAGATGCATGCTTTCCCCGTTGCCCTTTGCAAGCGGCACGACCGCCATCATGAATACCAGCACGCCCATGCCGCCTATCCAGTGCGTGAAGGAGCGCCAGTAAAGCAGGCTGTTAGGCAGCAGCTCAACATCGGTAAGTATGGTTGCGCCGGTGGTGGTGAAGCCGGATACGGTTTCAAAAACGCAGTCCACAAAGCGCGGTATATACCGGCTGAAATAAAACGGCAGGCAGCCGAATAGCGAGATGAGTATCCAGCTCAGCGACACGGTTATGAAGCCCTCCGCCGGCCTTACCCCGCCCGAGCCCGGGCGCTTGAGAAGGAGCAGTATGCATCCCGCGGCCATGGTTATGCCCATGCTCAGCGCAAACGCCGCAACCGTGCCCTCCTCATGGGCAAAAAAGGCAATCAGCAGCGGCGGCAGCATCATTGCCGCAAGCAGCCGCAGCACATGCCCAATATAGAATCCAACAGCCTTTATGTTCATACTTCGCCTTCAAAAATGTCCTTCAGATCGCGTATCGCGCGGTCCGCCTCGGTTACGACTATAACTGTATCGCCCTTCTGCATAACGTCCGCGCCGGAGGGGATTATAACCCTCCTCGCCCTTATTATGGCGGCTATCAGCACGTTCTTTTTAAGCCGCAGCCTGTATAGCGGCAGATTGAGGAACTTCGCCTCCCCCTTAACGGAAAACTCCAGCGCCTCCGCCTTGCCGTCAACTATTTTATAAAGCGTCAGCACGCTGCCGCCGGTTGTGTCCTCCATCGCGCGGACATAGCGCACAATTTCGTTCGCGGTCAAAAGCTTGGGGCTTACAATGCTGTCTATGCCCATGCTTTCGAATATGGGGTTATATTCGTTGCGGCTTATTTTGGTTATGCTCTTGGGCACGCCGACGTAGCTTGCGAACATGGATACGAGCAGGTTTTCTTCATCTATGCCCATCAGCGACACAACCGCATCCGCGGATGCTATTCCTTCGCTCAGCAGCAGCTTTTGATCCGTGCCGTTGCCGTTTATAACGGTTGCCTGCGGCAGCGCTTCGCTAAGATCCATGCAGCGCTTTTCGTCCTGCTCAACTATTGTCAGGTCTATCTTGTTGCGTATAAGCCGCTGCGCAAGGTACGCCGCCGTGCGGCTGCCGCCGACTATCATTACGCGCTGCGCCTTGGGCGAATATACCTTCAGGTTCTTTATAAGCTTTACCAGATCCGCCGCATCCGCCGCTATCGTTACCTTGTCCCCAAGATGCAGCGTAAAATCGCCCTTAGGGATGTGTATCTCGTTATCGCGTTCAACTGCGCACACAAGGGCGTTCACGTCCGCAACCGTCCTGAACTGCTGCAGCGGCTTGCCTATGAGCGGGTTGCCGTCCTTCAGCTTCAGCTCAACAAGCTCCGCATTGCCGCGGGCGAAGGAATCGCGCTTGAGGAAGGAGGGGAATTGCAGCAGGCGGAATATTTCAAGCGCGGCGGCCTTTTCCGGATTTATGACCATTGAAAGGCCAAGCTCGTCGCGCATGAAGCGTATCTGCTGATCGTACTCCGGGTTCCTCACGCGGGCTATGGTATGCTTGCAGCCAAGCTTTTTTGCCACCATGCAGCACAAAAGGTTCGTTTCGTCCCCGTTGGTCGCGGCGATGAGCAGATCCGCCGTGTCCACGCCCGCCTCGCGCTGCACCTCAACGCTGGCGCCGTTGCCGTCCACCACCGCCACGTCAAGCGATTCCTGACTGGCAAGCAGAATGCGCTTGTTATTATCTATGACCACAAGGTCGTGCCCCTCTTCGGAAAGCGATTTGGTGAGCGTATAGCCCACTTTTCCGTCGCCCACAATAACTACCTTCATATTATAATCAACAGTCTCCTGCATCAAATTTTACCGTATTATACACCGCTTTTTCCGCGTTGTCCACTTTGTTAAGCGGGCGCTAAAATTACGGCGTATATGCCGCGGCATGAAAAAACGTATTTCTAAACCAAAAGTTTATGAATACTATATTGACAAGATTCGTCAAACATGCTTTAATAACATGCGGCGGTTTAGAGATTCTAAACTTTCGGTTTACAATGTCTGTTTCGCAAATACGGGAGGCGATAATATGCTGGAAATAGGCGAAAAGATAAAGCGCAGGCGTGTGAGCCTCGGCCTTACGCAGGAGGAGCTTGCCGCGCGGGTGGAGCTTTCCAAAGGCTTTATCTCCCAGGTGGAGCGGGACCTGACCTCCCCTTCCATCGCCACGCTTACGGATATATTGGAAGCGCTGGGCATGAGCCTGGCGGATTTCTTCAGCCAGGAGGACACAAACGAAAAGGTCGTGTTCGGGGCGGACGATGTGTTCGTTAAGGAAAATGAGGACGCGGGCCATTCAATACATTGGCTTATACCAAACGCCCAGAAGAACTCGCTTGAGCCCATACTTGTAACGCTGCAGAGCGGGGGCAAAACATGGGAGCAGGACCCGCACGAGGGCGAGGAGTTCGGCTATGTCCTGCTTGGCGGCATAACGCTGCACATAGGCGGGGAAACGTTCAAGGTAAGGAAGGGGTCAAGCTTTTGCTTCAAGCCCACCGCCGTACACTATATTTCAAACGATACCAAGCGCGAGGCTAAGGTGCTGTGGGTTTCCACGCCGCCCAGCTTTTAATAATGAATCAGGAAGGTAACATGAAATGTCAAAGCATCTTATAGATCTTGTGGATATACGCAAAACCTACGGCGAGGATGACGCGCTCAAGAACATCAACCTTTATATAAGGGACGGTGAGTTCCTAACGCTCCTTGGCCCTTCCGGCTGCGGAAAGACCACTATGCTGCGCCTTATCGCGGGCTTCACCATGCCCACGGATGGCAAAATACTGATAGACGGCAAGGATGTTTCCGCCGTGCCGCCGTTCAAGCGCCGCGTAAACACCGTTTTTCAGAAATACGCGCTGTTCCCGCACCTTAACGTATACGATAACGTTGCGTTCGGCCTGAAGATACAAAAGCTGAGCGCGCAGGAAATAGACACCCGCGTGAACGAAATGCTGGAGCTTGTTAACCTGAAGGGCTACGGCAAGCGCTGGATAGATCAGCTTTCGGGCGGGCAGCAGCAGCGTGTTGCCATAGCGAGGGCGCTCGTGAACCGTCCGCAGGTGCTTCTGCTTGACGAACCGCTCGGCGCGCTTGATTTGAAGCTGCGCAAGGGCATGCAGATAGAGCTTAAAAAAATGCAGCAGCGCCTTGGCATAACGTTCATTTTCGTTACGCACGATCAGGAGGAGGCGCTCACCATGAGCGACACAATCGTTGTAATGAACGAAGGCCAGATTCAGCAGATAGGCACGCCCACGGATATTTACAACGAACCAAAGAACGTGTTCGTTGCCAAGTTTATAGGCGAAAGCAATATTCTGCCCGGCATAATGAAAAAGGATCTGCTCGTTAACTTCATGGGCAGGGACTTTGAATGCGTGGACAGCGGCTTTATGAAAAACGAGCCTGTGGACGTTGTGGTGCGTCCTGAAGATATAGACATGGTGAGCGATGCGGATGAAAACGCGCACCTTCACGGCAAGGTAAAGAGCGTGTTGTTCATGGGCGTGCATTACGAATTCCTTGTTGAGTGCGGAAGCGTAACGCTGACAATACATTCAACCGACTATGTTGCCCCCGGCAGCGACGTTGGCATAATAATCCTGCCTGACGCTATCCACATAATGCACAAGAGCGTTAAGCCGGAGGAGCTTGATTTTACCACGGCGGACGAACTGCTGGAGGCGGAGATGGACGCGGAGCTGGAGGATAAGGACGAATGAAGCGCAAGGTGTTCGCCTATCCGTACATAGTATGGATGGCGCTGTTTATAGCGGTGCCCATGGTGTTCATATTCTATTATGCGTTCAATGTGGACGGCAGCTTCAGCTTTTCCAAGGCCTGGGCAACGCTGAGCGACATTTCAAAATGGCGCGTATTATGGGTCAGCATAGAAATTGCCGCCGGAACCACCGTTTTCTGCCTGCTGCTGGGCTACCCCGTGGCATACATTCTTTCCAATATGCGAAAGTCCATAGCCGCGTTCATATCGGTGCTGTTCTTCGTGCCGATGTGGATGAACTTCGTGCTCAGAACATATGCATGGCAGGCCATATTGGAATACGCAATACCAAATATGCTCGGCTGGACGGATAAGACCCTTACCGGCAGCGTATGGGCGGTTATGATGGTGCTGGTATATAACTTTATACCCTTCATGGTAATGCCGCTTTATAATTCGCTTTCAAAGATAGACAGAAGCCTTATCGAAGCTTCGGGCGACCTTGGTGCGAACGGACGCATGACCTTCTTTAAGGTGGTTCTGCCGCTGAGCGTGCCGGGCATAGTTTCGGGCATAACAATGGTGTTTATCCCCGCCATAACGGCCTTCACCGTGCCCGCGCTTATAGGCAACGGCAACTATAATCTTTACGGTAACGAAATTGAGATGGCCTTCAAGCAGGCCGCGGGCAGCGCAGGCAGCGCGGATTATTCCGTGGGCAGCACGCTTGCGATAATTCTGCTGATATGCGTGTTCATAAGCACGGCTGTAATGAACCGCTTCGATAAGGATCACGAGGAAGGGGGCAACCTGCTGTGAAAAAAGTAAAGCCGTTCAGGTATGTTTACCTTGCGCTGATGCTGCTGTTCCTCTATCTTCCGATAATTTACCTTATAGTGTTTTCGTTCAACGATTTTTCGACCGGCAGGCGCGTGTCCTACGCAAACCTTGGCCGCTGGAACGGATTCACGCTGGAGAATTATACCAACGTTTTTGCCGGAGAGGCCGGCAGCGCCCTGCTGCTCACGCTTGAGATTGCGCTTATAACAAGCGTTGTTGCAACGGTTATAGGCACGTTCGCCGCAATAGGCATAAACTCCATGAAAAAGCGGCCAAAGAGCATCGTTTTGAATATATCTCAGCTGCCCATGGTCAATCCGGATCTGGTAACGGGCATAACGTTCATGATGCTTTTTGCCTTCGTAAACGGCGTGCTTGCCAACATGGGCGCGGATAGGCTGAGCGATATTGTAAAGCTGCTCATTGCGCACATATCCTTCAGCATACCGTATGTTATCTTTTCGGTAATGCCGCGGCTCAAGCAAAGCTCGTCCATGCTTTACGAAGCGGCGCTCGATCTTGGCTGCACGCCCATGCAGGCCATGTTCCGCGTGATAATTCCGGACATTATGCCCGGCATAACATCCGGCTTCATAATGGCGCTCACAATGTCGCTGGACGACTTTGTGGTCAGCTATTTCGTAAGCGATCTAAGGAGCACATTGTCCGTATATATGTATTCCGCCGCGCGCGGAGCAAAGGGCGTTAATCCCGCCCTTGCAACGATTATATTCATCCCCCTCGTAACGCTGCTGCTTATCGTCAACCTGAGGCGCATCAGCAAGGAGCGCGAGGATGAGATACAAAACAAAAAAGTGAAGATGAAAGGATAGGAGAAAAAATGAAAAAATTCTTTTGCTTTGCGCTTGCCCTCATGATGCTGTTCGCCTTTGCCGCGTGCAGCAACAGCAGCGACGGCCCCGCCGCTAACGGCGACAACGAGGTTTTTGCCGACGGCGATCAGTACGACGAAATAGGCGGAGAGCTGAACATACTCAACTGGGGCGAGTATATAGACCCCGAACTCATAACCCTGTTTGAAGAAGAAACGGGCGTTAAGGTGAACTACGTTGAAATGACCAGCAATGAGGAAATGCTGATAAAGCTTAAATCTTCCGATTGCGTATACGATATGTGCTTCCCCAGCGAATATATAATAGAACAGCTTATCGCAAGCGATTTGCTGCTGCCGCTGGATATGGACAAAATACCCAACGCCAAGAACATAATGGCGGATAAGCTTGAAATAACCAACTCCTTCGACCCCGGCAACAAGTATTCCCTGCCCTATATGTGGGGCACGGTAGGCATACTTTACAACACCACCATGGTTGAAGAGCCCGTAACAAGCTGGGGCATACTTTGGGACGAAAAGTACGCGGGCCAGATTTGGATGTATGACAGCGTGCGCGACTCCATAGGCATCACGCTGAAATATTTGGGCTACGATCTCAATACCCGCAGCGAGGCTGAGATAGCCGAAGCGCGCGACCTGCTCATCGCCCAGAAGCCGCTCAGGAAGGGCTTCGGCACGGATAACATGCGCGCCAGCATGATAAACGGCAAAGCCGCAATGGCCGTGATATACTCCGGCGACGCTTTTGTCTGCATGGATGAAAACGAGGATCTTGCCTACGCCGTGCCGGAAGAGGGCAGCAACGTTTGGTTCGATAACGTGGTAATCCCCAAGAGCGCGAAGAATATTGAAGCGGCGCATGCCTTCATCAATTTCTTAAACGATGGCGCAATCGCCGCGCGCAACACGGAATATATCTATTATTCCACGCCCAATCAGGCCGCCATGGACAGACTGGACGAATACTTCACCGGCAATGAAGCCTATAACCCGCCCAAAGAGGTGCTGGACCGCTGCACGGTGTTCCATGACCTTGGCGATTTTGTAAGCGTATATAACGAAGCCTGGAACGCCATAAAGATGAAATAAGCTTATGGCGGGCGTGATAGACAAATTATTTACACCGAAAAACATGGTAGCTCCCTCGCTTGTAAAGGGGGAGCTGCCTTCTGCTAAACAGGCATACGGCAAATGCCTTTCGATAGCATGGCCAAGCGCGATAGAAAGCGTGCTTGTGGCGCTTGTTTCAAGCGTGGATACCATGATGGTAAGCTCGCTCGGCCCCAAGGCCATATCCGCCGTGGGCGTAACGGGGCAGCCGCGTATGCTTATGATGACGGCCATAATATCGCTCAACATGGGCGTTACGGCAGTTGTTGCAAGGCGGCGCGGCGAAGGGGACATGATAGGCGCATCCAAAACGCTCAAGCAGTCGCTTTGGATAAACCTTATACTGGGCGCCATAATGGTCGCCATATCCTGCTTCTTGACGGAGCCTATAATGCGCCTTGCCGGTGCGCAGGCGGAATACATTGCCGATTCCGTGGCGTATTTCAGAATAATTATGAGCGGGCAGTTCTTCGCCTGCATAGGCATGACCATAAACGCCGCGCAGCGCGGCTGCGGAAACACAAAGGTGAGCATGCGTTCAAACGTTACGGCGAACCTTGTGAACATAGTGTTCAACTATTTCCTCATAAACGGAAAATGGTTCTTCCCAAAGCTGGGCGTTGTCGGCGCGGCTATTGCCACCGCCATAGGCCACATGGTGGCCTTCCTTATGGCGCTGTACAGCGTTGCGCATCCGCATAAGGGCGAGCTGAGCATTGTGGACGGCGGCAAGTGGGGCTTTGATAAAAAAACGCTTTCAAGCGTAACCAAGGTGGCCACCGGCGCATTTACCGAACAGATAAGCCTGCGCGCGGGGCTTTTTGCGTTCTCCAGCATTATTGCCCGCCTTGGCACCATTCAGTTCGCCACGCACCAGATAAGCATGAGCCTGAGCCAGCTTATATTCTCCTTTGCCGATGGGCTGGGCGTTGCGTCAAGCAGCCTTGTGGGGCAGGGGCTTGGCATGAAGCGGCCCGACCTTTCCACAATTTACGGCAAAATAGGCCAGCGCTGCTCCATGATAATAGGGCTTACGCTTTCGGCGCTGCTGGTGGTTTTCCGCCGCCAGCTTTACGGCCTTTTTACCGATGACGCAGAGGTGATAGCCCTTGGCATGAAGCTATGCTATTTCGTTGCGGCCGTTTGCATGATACAAACGTCGCAGGTGGTCATTTCCGGCTGCCTTCGCGGCGCAGGGGATTCGCGCTATGTTGCGGTACTGCGAGCACACGGCGGTTAGCGCCGCAAACAGCGCGCAGTAGATCATTTTTTTTACGGTCCTGTTCATGCAGTCTCCTTTTACAGCTCTATTCTTGTCCACCCTCCGCGATGGAATCGGGTATAGTTTAACACAAGCCGCGTGCATTGGTCTACAAGAAAGCCTATCCACGCGCCGTATACGCCTATGCCGAGCGGGTAGCACAAAAGATACGATAGCCCCACGCGGAACGTCGGCGTGCCTGTGTTCGCGGGGTTCCGCGGCGGGGTGCAGGCGCTTGTCGGCCCCACGGGCGGCTATCTCGCCGGTTATGTTGCGGCGGCGTTTGTTACGGGCGTGATGGTAAAGCATCTCGGCACAAAGCCGCTTAAGGTTGCACTTTCGTGCGCGGTTGGCATGGCGGCATGCTATGCGCTGGGCACGGCATGGTACTGCGTGCAGAGCGGCACGCCGGCATTGGCGGCGCTGAGCACGTGCGTATTTCCCTTCCTTCCGGGCGACGCGGTAAAAATAGCCGCCGCGGCGCTGCTTGTGCCAAGGCTAAAGGGGGCAATAAAGCTATGATGGATAAACACGAAACCAACAGATACTTAAAGCGGCTGCATGCGCTGGGCTACAGCCTTGCTCCGCTCGGCGTGGAGTTCAGGAAAGATAACGCGCCGTATTTCTGCACGCCCAAGTATTCAAACATAATAGGCTGGGCCGGTGTGGACGGGATACATTTCTGCTGCATATTCGGCTATTCGGATGCGGTATTTGCGGTAAGCCCCATGAACGCGCCGGGCGAATACATTCACATAGTTGCCGCAAGCATAGGGGATTTCATAAGCCTGCTGCTTGCCACGGGGGACAGCGCCGCGCTTGAGCAGGCGTGGCAATGGAACAGGGAGCAGTTTGAAGCATTCGTGCGGGAAAGCAAGGCCAACGCCCCGCGCGAGGTTATAGACATGGTTGGGCTGAAGCTGAAGCTTAGGCCGATGCGCGACCCGTATGGCTATATACATGACCTTCAGCAGAATTTTGATTACAGCAAAATTGTGCCGCGGAACGATGAAGCAGAGAAAAAAGCATCCGCGGACGGCGGCAAACCGCCGAGAAAAAAGCGTACCCCCAAGCCGGCGCAGGGAAGCTCCGAACCGCGAATGAAGGTATACTTTGAAAACAGGCGCAAGGGGCGCATAGGCCAGGAGATAAGGATAGAGCGCCGCTTTAACTGGGCGGAGCGAGAATGGTTCGTGCCCTGTATATACACTTTCCGCTACGGCATGGCGGTTGATTTGTGCATGAAGCTATGCGATGCGCACGGGCCTATGGACATTAGGCCGAGCATAGCCCTGAACGGCGATTTGATACGCTATTCCATGGGCAGCAGCACATGCTATTATGCGGAAAATGAATACAACGAGGATGAAGCGGTCGCCTTTGTCAGCAACTATGGGCTTGACCCCAAGGCGGACTATATGTTCAGCCGCTGGTTCTTCCCGTGGGTAACCACCCTAAAGCCCATAATAACGGAGCTGCGGATTCAGATGATAGCCGAGCCGCGCCCCATACCCGCGGGCAATTTCATGATACAGCCGCACGAAAGCGTGAAGCTTACGCATCCCGTAACGCACGATGTATATACCCTTACCGCGCTCAGCATAGAGCAAAAGACCATGGGCAAAAGGGCGTTCGGCATAAGCAACTATGAAATGCCCCAAAACATGACCGTGATGAAATACGCCGTTTCTCCCGATACCGGCAACTCCCTTATAGTAACCGATGCCGAGCCGGGAGACAACCCGCGCCCCCGCAGCGCGGACTTTGGCATGGGCAGCATGGCGGCGACGATAGGCGTGATAGGCGGCGCGGACGGCCCCACCACGCTTTATATGAACAACGATAAAAATATCCACGTGGCATGCTCCGCGCTGCGCTTTGAAAAAAGCTCCCGCCCCGTAAAATGGCACGCGGAGTTCCTCTATAAAGAATATAAAGACATGCCGGAGGGAGAGCTTACGAAGCTGCGTGCAAGCCTTGTCTGTGAACCGGCTCTTGCGTTTGATGCAAGGGGATTCGGACTTCAGGAGCATCTGCTCATGGGAAAAGGAGAGGAGCAGACAGGCGGAAGAGAAAGAGATTCCATAGTTTCGGATGCATGCGAGGCACTTATAGGAGCCATATTCTTAGACGGCGGATTTGAAGCAGCCAAAGCCTTTATACTTAAGTTTGTTTTAAATGATGCCGAGAATAAAAAACTGTTTTACGACAGCAAGAGCGTCCTTCAGGAGATGACTCAGAAGATATATGAAAAGGCTCCCGAATACTGTATCGTGGATGAGAACGGACCGGCTCATGCGAAGGTATTCAAGGCAAGGGTATCTATCAACGGGGATATCTTAGGAGAGGGAACCGGCAGAACCAAGAAGCATGCAGAGCAGCAGGCTTCGTATCAGGCGATCATCAAGTTGAAAAACGGCAGGTAGAAAATGTTCTTAAAACGTATAGAGATGCAGGGCTTCAAATCATTTGCCGGAAAGATGACTTTGGAGTTCCACAACGGTGTAACAGCGATAGTAGGGCCTAACGGAAGCGGTAAGAGTAATGTTGCGGATGCTGTCAGATGGGTTTTGGGCGAACAGAGCGCAAAGCAGCTTAGAGGCGGCAACATGCAGGATGTTATCTTTGCCGGAACAGAGTCAAGAAAGCCTCTTGGCTTTGCTTCTGTCTCGATCACTTTTGATAACGAGGACAGAAAGCTGAATCTGGATTATCCGAATATCACCGTTACAAGACGCTTATACAGATCCGGCGAAAGTGAATACATGATAAACGGAAGCTCATGCAGATTAAAGGATATACAGGAGCTTTTTTATGATACGGGAATAGGAAAAGAAGGCTATTCCATGATCGGGCAGGGTCAGATAG
>OQWM01002086.1_pt1 | contig 13692 bp, 15 predicted proteins | sample 1691531 | NCBI WGS metagenome assembly OQWM01 (sample SAMN03418257, study PRJEB22391) | human gut metagenome | biome: human-gut; feature: organic feature; material: feces | host: Homo sapiens | place: Tanzania | collected 2013-01
GTTGTCATAAAAATCTCCTTTCTTCCACCTGCCGAATCCGCTCCTCCGGTCACCACACCGGTGTATGATTTGCAGACCAACCATCCGGACACGCCGTATATGACCAAGGACGGCAGACCGGCAGGCGCAACCATTTATACCTCCGGCTGCTGTCCGGTCAGCGTTGCCAACATCCTGCGCAATCTGTGCGGCATCACCGATGCCACATCGGAAAACATGTGTGCACTCGCCACGGAATCCGGCGCGCGCTATGACGGCGGCACCGATCCGCTCAAGATGCTGGACGCCGCCGCTGCCAAGTGGGGCGGCTTCACCTATCAGTATTCCAATTCTATGGATGAACTGCAGCAGTGTCTGTCGGAAGGCGGCATGGCACTCGCGCACACCAGCGGTGCATCCGGCGGCGCAACCGGACTGTTTGCAGACAACGGTCATTTTGTCGCACTGGTGTCCGGCGATGCTTCTGTGATTACCGCCGTCGATCCGTATTGGACGGAAACCAAGTGGACTGCCAACGAGACGCGCAAGGCAAATGCCGTTGAGACCGAAACCCACGGTGTCGTCAACGTGCAGACCGGTGCCGTCGGCGCCGCTTGCGACTACTTCTATCTGATTCGCAAGGCATAATCCTTTTAAACAGCAGCTTACCGCTGCTGTTTTTTGTTGTCCGGATTTTTTTGCAAATTTTCTCAAAAAAATGCTTGACTTTCTGTCCTGCACGCGGTATAATAAATTTCGTCGCTGAGAGGCGGACAACCAAATAGTGATGGAGAGTTGGCTGAGTGGTCGAAGGCGCACGACTGGAAATCGTGTAACGGTGATGAGCCGTTCTAGGGTTCAAATCCCTAACTCTCCGCCATAAAAAGCACAGAAACATCGGTTTCTGTGCTTTTTCTTTTCCGCAAACTGTCTCTATACATCGCCTGCCGTTTGTGCTATACTAACTAGACACATAAAAATATAGGAAAGGCAGGCAGTGATTTTGTCCCGTGCAGACCTGCATATTCACACGCTGTATTCCGACGGTTCCGACTCGACGGAGCAGCTGCTGACAACCATTCGAACCAATCAAATCACCTATTTTTCTGTGACCGATCACGACACCATTGACGGCGTGCTGCACATGCAGTCATTGGATTTGACCGGTCTGCACTTTTTCCCCGGCGTAGAGTTTTCCTGCTTTACCCCGTATAAAAAATGTCATATTCTCGGATACTGCTATGACGCCGCATGCCCTCCGTTTCAGGACATCCTGCTCGAAGGACATGACAAGCGCATGCAAAAGCTCCGGCTCCGTTTGAACTACTTGAAAGAAACATTCGGCATCGTTTTTTCCAAGCAGACACAGGATTCCTTTTATCAAATGACCAGTGTGGGAAAACCGCATCTCGCCAAAGCGCTGATTGCGCTCGGCTACGGCACAACCATACAGGAGGTCATGGACAAGTATTTGACCCTGCACACCCCGAACGACAAGGTAGAAGCCGCCAAAGCCATCGCAGCCATACGGGCATCCGGCGGAACCGCCGTTTGGGCGCACCCGCTCGGCGGCGAAGGCGAACGGCATCTGACACCGGAGGAGTTCACCAAACAGCTGGATATTCTGCTGCAATGCGGCTTACAGGGTCTGGAATGCTATTATTCCCGCTACAATCGGGAGGAAATCGACTTTTTATTACAGCAGGCGCGCAAGCACCATCTGTTCATCAGCGGCGGCAGCGACTATCACGGCGTCAACAAGACCATCTCTCTGTGCGAGCTCAACAGCTTCGGCGCGCCCGTTGATTCGTCTCAGCTCAGCCTGCTCACCTATCTGCGTCATCAGCACGCCGCTCCATCAAAATTCCCAAACGGGAATCGCACAGCCTGTGCTTTTTGATGCGGTATTCGGGTTGACATCCGCCGTGTTATACCATATAATAATGAGGAATATTGGCGATGACGAAGAAAAGTAACGCTCTTTATCGCTTCCAGTGAGCGGAGGACAGTGCGAACTCCGCAGAATTGAATGAGCGCGAAGAACACTTTATCAGCCGCAATCTGAACCTTCGGGAATGTTTCCGATCAGTAGGTGCGCCGACCTGCCGTGCGACAAACGGCTCTCTTGAGTGACCGGCTTTTTCCGGTAAATCAGGTGGTACCGCGGACAGTATACTGTTCGTCCTGAACCAATTGTTTAGGACTAGCAGTTTTTTTATGCTTTTTTCCCGAAAAATCAATCATATGAAAGGAGTTCAAACCATGAACACATCCAATGTTTATCGCAACAAGACAATGAATGTCATCACGGAAGCAGATGTCGGCTCCACCCTGCGCATCGCAGGCTGGGTAGAAAACATCCGTGACCACGGCGGCGTATCCTTCGTCGACCTGCGCGACATGTACGGCACCATGCAGGTTGTTATGCGCGACACCTCCCTGCTCAAGGGCATCAACAAGGAGGACTGCATCTCTGTTGAAGGCCCGATTCAGCACCGCGATGAGGAAACCTACAACCCGAAGATTCCGACCGGCACCATCGAGCTGGAGGCACACACGGTTACCATGCTGGGCAAGGTTCACCGTCAGCTGCCGTTCGAAATTCAGACCTCGAAGGAAATCCGCGAGGATGTCCGTCTGAAGTATCGTTACCTCGACCTGCGCAACAAGAAGGTCAAGGACAACATTGTATTCCGCTCTCAGGTTATCTCGTTCCTGCGTCAGAAGATGACAGACATGGGCTTCTTGGAAATTCAGACCCCAATTCTGTGTGCTTCTTCTCCGGAGGGTGCGCGTGACTACGTGGTTCCGTCCCGTAAGTTCAAGGGCAAGTTCTACGCTCTGCCGCAGGCGCCGCAGCAGTACAAGCAGCTGCTGATGGTTTCCGGCTTTGACAAGTACTTCCAGATCGCTCCGTGCTTCCGCGATGAGGACGCACGCGCTGACCGTTCCCCTGGCGAGTTCTATCAGCTGGACTTTGAGATGAGCTTTGCTACGCAGGAAGATGTTTTCCGTGCAGGCGAAGAAGTTCTCACCGCTACGTTTGAGAAGTTTGCTCCGGAAGGCGCCGCTGTCACTGCTGCTCCGTATCCGGTTATCAGCTACAAGCAGGCTATGCTGGAGTTCGGTACCGACAAGCCGGATCTGCGCAACCCGCTGCGCATCATCGACCTGTCCGAGTTCTTCTCCCGCTGCACCTTTAAGCCGTTCATCGGCAAGACGGTTCGCGCCATCAAGGTTCACGCGAACATGTCCAAGGGCTTCCATGAGAAGCTGCTGAAATATGCACAGTCCATCGGCATGGGCGGTCTGGGCTACCTGCAGGTAAAGGACGACATGTCCTACAAGGGCCCGATCGACAAGTTCATTCCGGACGACATGAAGTCGGAAATTGCCGAGCTGGCTGGTCTGGAAGCTGGCGACACCATCTTCTTTATCGCTGACCGCGAGAGCAAGGCTGCAAACTACGCCGGTCAGCTGCGCAATGAGCTGGGTGCTCGTCTGGATCTGCTCGAGAAGAACGCATATCGCTTCTGCTTCGTCAACGACTTCCCGATGTTCGAGTTTGACGAGGAAGAAAAGAAGATTATCTTCACCCACAACCCGTTCTCCATGCCGCAGGGCGGTCTGGAAGCGCTCAACACCAAGGATCCGACCGAAATTCTGGCATATCAGTACGATATTGTCTGCAACGGCGTGGAGCTGTCCTCCGGTGCTGTTCGTAACCACGATCTGGAAATCATGGTCAAGGCATTTGAGATTGCCGGCTACACCGAAGAAGATCTCAAGGAGAAGTTCGGCGCGCTGTACAATGCCTTCCAGTTTGGTGCACCTCCGCACGCAGGCATGGCACCGGGCGTTGACCGCATGATTATGCTGCTGCGCAACGAGGAAAACATCCGCGAGGTCATTGCATTCCCGATGAACGGCAACGCACAGGATTTGATGTGCGGCGCTCCGGGCGAAATCACCGAGCATCAACTGCGCGAGGTTCACATCAAGATTCGCGACTAATCTGCCGATTTTTTTCAAATCATTCGCAAAAAATTACACCCTGCCGTTCCGGTTTCCGGAACAGCAGGGTGTTTTGCTATGCAAATTTATAAATTTACTTGGCAGCAATGACATCCGACATGTCGTACATGCCCGGCTGCTTCTGCGCGCCCAGAAATGCAGCGGCATCGACAGCGCCGACTGCGAACACTTCACGGGACAGTGCCACGTGACGAATTTCAATCAGCTCATCACGGCCTGCGAACAGCACTTCGTGCTCGCCGACAATCGTGCCGCCGCGTACCGAATGAATGCCGATTTCGTTCTGCGGGCGCTTCATGCGGCGCTCGTGACGATCGTACACATATTCTGCATCATATGGCAGTGCTTCGCTGACAGCGTCAGCCAGCATCAGTGCCGTGCCGGACGGTGCATCCAGCTTCTGGTTGTGATGCTTCTCGGTAATTTCTACATCGTAGCCATCGCCCAGAACGGTTGCCGCCTTGCGCAGCAGATCCATCATCAAATTGATGCCGATGGACATATTGCCGGAGCGGAACACCGGAATGACGGCAGATGCTTCCCGAATCTTCGCCATCTGCTCCTTATCATAGCCGGTTGTGCAGAAAATAACCGGTGTCTTGGTTTTTACACAGTAATCCAGCAGCATATACAGCGAGGAAACGTTGGAAAAGTCAATGATGACATCACAAGCGCCGGTAAACTCATGCGGGTCTGCATAGACCGGATAGTCCGCCAGCTTCTCGGTGTACGCATCAAAGCCTGCCACAATCTGCATGTTTTCTTTTTTGGAGACAATATCCGTAATGACCTTGCCCATGCGGCCGTTGCAGCCGCAAAGTCCGATTTTCAACATCCTTGTATCTCCTTACTTTACCGGTGCGTAGCCTGCTTCGGTCATGGCCTTGCGCAGAATCTCGGTGTGCTCTGCACTCATGTCGCACAGCGGCATGCGCAGCTCGCCGACATCCCAGCCCAGCATACGAACAGCCATCTTAACCGGAATCGGGTTTACTTCTACAAACAGCGCGTTAATCAGAGCCAGATACTTGATCTGCATCTCGCGTGCTTCCGCATACTTGCCGTCCAGACACAGCTGCGCAATGTTGTGCGCTACGTCCGGTGCCACGTTTGCCAGAACGGAAATAACGCCCTTGCCGCCCATAGCCATCAGCGGAACGATCATATCATCGTTGCCGGACCAGAAGTTCAGGTCGTCGCCGCACAGGCGCATGGCCTCTGCCAGCAGGGAGAAATCACCGGATGCTTCCTTTGCACCGTTGATGTTCGGATGCTTGGACAGCTCAAAATAGGTCTCCGGCTTAATGGTCATACCGGTACGGCTCGGTACATTGTAAACAACGATCGGAGTCGGGGTTGCATCAGCCAGCGCATAGAAATGCTTAATCAGACCCTGCTGGGTGGTCTTGTTGTAGTACGGGGTAACGGTCAGCAGACCGTCTGCACCTGCCTGCGATGCAAACTTACCCAGCTCAATGGCGTATCTCGTGTCATTGGAACCGGTACCTGCGATAACCGGAACGCGGCCATTGACATGGTCGATACAAAACTGAATGGCTTCCTTGTGCTCCTTGTCGGTCAGGGTCGAGCCCTCACCGGTGGTGCCGCAGATGGTAATGGAATCAATACCACGAGCGATCTGGTCATCAATGAAGCGGCGGAATTCCGGATAATTGACACCGGTTTCCGTCATCGGAGTCACAATAGCAACGTTAGCGCCGGTAAAAATCGGCTTCTTCATAGGTTTTCCCTCCAATCAAACCATATATCTCTATTTCAGAATCAGAGAATGCTTTAGTCCATGTAGCCCTCAGCGCACAGCAGCTCTGCCAGCTCAACAGCGCCGCCAGCGGCACCGCGCAGGGTGTTGTGGGACAGGCTGACAAAACGATAATCAAAGATTACGTCGTCGCGCAGACGGCCGATAGAAACAGCCATGCCGCCTTCCAGATTGCGGTCGAGGCGAGCCTGCGGGCGGTCATCCTCTTCAAAGTAATGCAGGAACTGCTTCGGTGCGCTCGGCAGGTTCAGCTCCTGTGCACGGCCGCTGTAATTTGCCCAAGCTTCCAGAATCTGCTCCTTGGTCGGCTTATTCTTGAACTTGACGAACGCAGCAGCGGTGTGGCCGTCGCTTACCGGCACGCGCAGGCACTGTGCGGAAATAACCGGCTCAGCAGCGGATACGATCTCGTCGCCCTGTACGGAGCCCCAAACCTTCATCGGCTCCTTCTCGGACTTCTCTTCCTCGCCGCCGATGTACGGAATGACGTTGTCTACCATTTCCGGCCAGGTCTCAAAGGTCTTGCCGGCACCGGAAATTGCCTGATAGGTGCAGACAGCGACCTTCTCAATGCCAAATTCCTTCAGAGCGGTCGCGCTTGGTGCCCAGACGCTTGCGCTGTGCCGGAATGATCTCGACGTGCTCAGCGTTTACTTCCGGAATAATCATCGGAACGTCCTTGGTGAAGCGGTGTGCGCTGTTGTTGGAGACAACCGGGCACTCCAGCTTTGCGTACTTTTCTTCCAGTGCGCGGATGACGTCCTTCTTCATGTTTACTGCACAGAACGTGAAATCAACCTTGGAAACAAACTCCTCTGCGTCGTTTTCTGCGTCGTACAGAACCATGTCCTTTACGCTCTCCGGCATCGGCGTGCTCATCTTCCAGCGGCCCTCTACAGCTTCCGCATAGGTCTTGCCCTTGTTGCGTCCGCTTGCAGCGATAGCGGTAATGGTGAACCACGGGTGATTTGCGAGCAGGGTCACAAAGCGCTGACCAACCATACCGGTTGCGCCGATAATGCCGACCTTGTAATTCTTCATCGTTGTTATTTCCTCCTGAAAAGCAATTGCTCAAAATGACATATACCAATCAAAGCACACATCGTCCCGATTTGCCCGCGCATACAATAAAAAATCGGTCGGTAGAAACCGGCCGATGATGCGAAACAGCTCACTGCCTTGCGGCAGTGCAAAGTAGCGATAGCGCATCACGGGCGAACCGGTGACAGCCGGACAGATGTTCTCGTGCCCGTCCAGACAGACACCCGCGAATCTGGCATCTTCTTCGGCGGCCATCCCCTTTCCAGCCCTTTCACAGAAGGATTCGCCTTCTCCTGAACCATACTTATGTCGGCCGCGCCTCAATCGTACTAGACAATTTATGCTTTTTTCATTTTAGCACGGGACAATTTGCTTTGTCAAGGCGATTTGACGAGGAAAGCGCACAAAACGACGGAATTTTCCCGCCCTTCTTTCGTGCGGTTTTGTTTTTTCCCGATGAACAAGTGTCTTTCCACAAACGGCAAGCCCGCAAACCACGTTACTCTGTTTTGTCGTTGGCAAGCTCCAGCGCGGACAGCATCTGCGAAATGCCACGCTCGACCAGCACGCCCTGTTCGACAGGAAGCCCGCGCAGCTGCCGCAGCAGCACGTTGCCCTCCTCCGACGCGCTCCCGCCGAGCAGCAGATAATCCGCGGAGACGTCCAGAATCTCGCAGGTCTTTTTGAGCGCCGTCAGGGAAATGCCGACCGCCCCGCGCTCGATATTTGATACGTGCTGTACGCCTACATCCAACAATTCTGCAAACTGTTCCTGCGTATACCCAGCGCGTTCCCGTGAAAGCTGGATTCTGTGCCCTACTTCTATATTGATCTCTTTTTTCTTCTGCATAAACTCCGCCTCCTAGGCTTAGTTTATACAAATCTTGGCTTGACAAACATTGTCATATAAGCGTATAATATGTGCAATAGGCGTATATAAGAAGGTGTAACCAGTGGCATTAGAGCATGGCAGTGATGATTACTATATCTTTGACCGACTCGCAAACAAGATTTATTGTGCTCGTTTCTATCTTAGTTCCTCGGATTGGGCAGATACATTCGTGAGTGCAGATCTCGCAGACATCGCGCACACGCTCGCAGATATGATGCGCTTCAAGTACGGCGCAGATGACCCCAATGTAAAATCCTTAATTGAATGGTATCATTTATAATCTGAATTATCATGCAGAACTGTTCTTGATGGGCAGTTCTGTTTTTGTATGGAAAATTGTCTGGATTGTGAATTTCCAGTCCTCCAGCCCTCTCAGTCATTTGCTGACGCAAATGCCAGCTCTCCCAAGGGGAGAGCCAAGAAGCCGGTGCGAACTGCACACCTGACGAATCAGAGTAAACCTCATGCAGACCTGCCCGCGTGCTGCTCCTTCCGTCACGGCTTGCGCCGTGCCACCTTCCTCAGGGAGGAAGGCTTTGGTTTTCCGCACAACCCACCTTGTCTCTCCCTCTGGGAGAGATGTCGCGGAGCGACAGAGAGGGCTGAGATTGGCTCTGGTAGGAATTTGTCAGCGTCTTGCCCTCTCAGTCATTGGTTTTCTACCTGTTCGGCGGCATTTCCGATGACATAGAACGTATATGGGTTGACGTTTCCTGTAGGCGTCAGACCATAGAGCTGCTGAAAGGTCAGCACGGCATTGCGCGTCAGTTCACCGTAAAACCCCGTTGCGGGCACAGGCTCGATCTGCGGATAGACTTCAGACAACCGATTGAGCCAGTTTTGCAGGCGTGTGACGTCTGCCGAGCGGGAGCCGAGAACCAGTGTATTGGTCGGCGGAAAGACATCAGATGACAGCTTTTGTGAAGCGCGGATGGTTTCATAAGCGCGAATCAAATTGTTCCACGTGAAACTTCCGACGATGCCGTCCGGTGTCAAACCGGCGCTGCGCTGGAAGGCCTGCACGGCGGCGCGTGTATCAGCACCGAAAATTCCATCTATTGTGACAGGAGGAATATCGTTGCGAAACCGCCCGACGGTCGACAAAAAGAATTGCAGCAGGCGGACAGGGTCGCCGCGCATTCCTTCGCGCAAATCTTCCGGCAGCGTCCGAGAAATATCCTGTAACGTGATGCCGATGGCATTGAGCTCTGCCAGCCGCAGCACGGCGTTGTAGACCGAGGTGATTTGATACCACGTGGCAGGGCCGACAATGCCGTCCGGCGTCAAATTAAAAATCTCCTGAAAAGCCTTGACGGCGGATTCCGTGTTGGCATCAAAGACGCCATTCACCGGATAGATTTTGGGAATGGCGGGATAGTTGTTTGAGATGCGGTTGAGACGGCTCTGCATGATTTCTACAGAGATGGAGGCGTCGCCCAGACGCAGCGGCTGCCCCGGATAGGAGCGGACAGCAGGGCGCGTGGGAGCGGTGCGAATATCTAAGTCCTCGCCGTAATAGTGCGTGAGAATCTCATAGGGCGTCAAACCCTGATTGGCAAGATCGACTGTGCCCCATTGGCTCAGCCCATCGCATTGCACGCGCCGACCGTCGCAGTAAGCGGCAAACAGCGGCTGGATAAAATCAGGGCGGGCAAGATACTGGTTAAATAGCTCGTTGACGAGCACAGCGACATTTTCAAAAATATCCCGCCCATTGACAAAGGCCTGATCGTAGGCGGTGGAATTGGTGATGTCAAAATCGTAACCGCGCGAACGATACCATTCGGTGTAGATGCGGTTGAGGGCAAAGGAGACCTGCGCATAGATATTGGCACGCAGAGCGTTTTCCGGCCAAGTCGGATATAGCTCGCTGGAAGCAACATTTTGGATGTACTCCAAAAAAGGAACCGTGACGTTTTCCGCCGGTTCGTCCGGCCTGCCGAGATGGACGGTAATGGTCTCTGGGATGTATGGGTATTCTGGCATTTATTCCCTCCCTGAACCGGACGGGCCTTTTTCCGTGCTGTCGATGATGATGCTTTCGCGCAGTTCCTCAATGGAGCGCGGCGGAATCATAGCGACGGGCAGGACTGTGGTGAGGTCGGAAAAAATAGCGACATCCAGTACAGTCACCGGACGATAATCCGGATGGTCAATGCTGACACGGTACGAGGCAAATGGCGGTGCGGTTTCTGCATCGTGTTCGGTCAGTGCGGGTGCTTCGAGCGCAATCGGGGCGGTAGAGCCGCTGCTGTCCGTACGGACAGAGACACAAGGTGTTTGGTTGTTGTCTGCGCAAAAAACGGTTATCTGGGCGCCTGCGACCGGCACTGCACCGCGTGCCGCGCGTGTCTGTACGATGAGTGTTCCTGTGGGCATGGTATCACCTCTCTGCTGTTGTGAACATACAGAGCAGTGTATGCGGGAGAACAGACGGATATGAGGGAGAAAACTGGCTCCCTCTTTGAGGGAGCTGTCATTTGCCTTGCAAATGACGGAGGGAGTTGGTACGATTGACAAGATACGCATCAGATTTGCTCTACGGCATATCTGCCTATGTGCTGCTCCTTCCGTCACGGCTTGCGCCGCGACACCTTCCTCAAAGAGGAAGGCTTTAGGGCTTTTATCAGCAAAATAAAAGCACCGGCTCCGGAATTTTCCGGAGCCGGTGCTTGATTTTCGTGCGAAACAGGGTTTAGTGATACTTACTGCTTTTCGTACATATACATGGTGTAGTTGTTGCCGTTGAGCATCAAAAACAGATGACCCTCAAACATGCCCACGGTATATACCTGCTTGCTGTTTCCGTTGTCGATGGTCAGGCAGTACGTCTTTTCATCATAGGTGTACGTGCAGGAATCCATCTGGTCATCCTCGCCCATTTTGCAGGTGCCGTCATCCTTGAGCTTCAGCTCATAGGTGCCGCCGGTTGCATCCTTCCAGTTTCCCATGAAATCGGAAAGCGCAATCGGGGTGGTGCGCTTGTCGCGGAAGAAATAGCACTGGCTCTGGTCGTAAAAGCATACCATGACATCGCCGAGTACGGTGCCGAACAAGGTTTCCTTGCCCTTTTCGTTGGACAGTACGACGTATTCTTCGTTCTTGAACGTGTCTGCCAGCTTAAAGCTGTCGTTCTGAGCATAGTATACGTATTTGCCGGACAGAGAATCCGTAGAAAACTTGGTGGCGATGGTGCTGGTGTATGTGCCGTCCGCATTGAATGTCACGGAGCGATCGGCCTCCGGTGCAGACCAAGTACCGTCAACGGTGATAGATGGATTTTCCAACACATCGTAGGTCTCAGCTGCCGTCGGCGTATCGCCGCCGCGCGTACAGCCGGAAAGTAAGCCGACTGCCATCACTGCGGTCAGGGCAAGGGACAGTATTTTTTTCATCATAACTAATCAATTCTCTCCATTTCTGTGATTCAGATACAATCTATTATACTTGTACAGACAACAGAAATCAATAAAAAATCCGGAGAGACAGAAATTAGCCGTTTTTCTCCGCCTTGAGCTGGCGCAGTGCCTTGACGACAATTTCCTGATCATCCAGATGATTTGGCTCGCCGGAGACGCAGACAGAACCAATCATGCCGGTACCTGCGAGCACAATCGGCATACCGCCGCCGCCCGGTGCGAAGTCATCGGCATGCAGCTTGCGATCCTCCAGAGATTCCCCGCTCTCGTCCAGCATGCAGCCAAAGCAAAGAGAACCCATCTGCATCAGTTCAACGGCGTTGCGCTTGCGCTCCAGCCACAGTTCACTGTCCGGACGGGCGCCGTCCTGAAAATACCGATATACGACCACGCCATTGATGACGATTTCTGTGGCAACCGGTGCCGGATAGCCCTGCGATGCTTCGTTGATGAGCAGTCCCAGACGCAGCGCATCGGCGCGGGAAAATGAGGAGAAGGTCAGTTCCTGTTCCAATGCGGACAGAGAGGCAAACGTTTCAGACATAAAAATAGCCACCTTTCAATACTTATTGTATAAATAAGAATAAAATATACATAAGAGAAAAATAATGCTCTCATATGTTTCTATCGGTATCGTATCATGTGCGGGAACGCTTGTAAAGAGAAAGTATGAAATTCTTAAGAATCTAAAAATCGCCAAAATTGTTGTTTTTTTTACGCAATGTGAGTATAATAAAAGGCACTGAACAGCAAGTAAACCATTATGGAAAAAAATGGAAAAAGGAGATGGACATAGAGATGGCAGATGAATTTGAAACCAAGCCGGAAGAGGAGCAGAATAAGCGGGAGCAAGCCAAGCGAGATCTTGCCGATTTGCAGAAACTGATGGCACAGGTACAGGGCGATTCCTCCGCAAAGAGCGATCGCGATACACAGCCGGAGCCGGCAAAGCAAGAAGCCGTTTCTGTCGATGAACTCATTGACCGCGCGGCATCCGAAGCAGAACAGGATGCTGAGCCGGAAGACGCAGAGCAGGCAGAACAGGCGCCGGAAACACCATCTCAGATAGACGAAACACAATCCGATGACACGGAGACGAAGAAACCGCAGGAAGAAAAATCCAAGCCGGAAGAATCGGAATCAACGGAACCGGAAGCATCTGAGACGCCGGAGGAAAAACAGCAGGCGGAGCAGGAGCAGCGAGAGCAGGTGCTGAATCAGCAGAAGCGCCGCCGACAGGCTGCACAGGCCGCTGCCGGCACACCGATTGAGCTGGATTTAAGAAAAAAGACAGCGGAAAAAACGCAGAAGCAGCAGCCGCACAAAACCCATAAGACGCACAAGGACGCAAGACTTGCGCGCAAACGGCGCAGACAGCTGATTCGCATGGGAACGGTTTTGGTCGTGTTCCTCGTTGCACTGGTGTTGATTGTCTCTATTGTGCGCGGCATTGCGGGCAGTGGAAAGAAAGATTCCGGAGATGCAGGCAAGAAAACGACGACTTCCGCCGTATCCAAAAATGAGAACAAAAAGGACAACGACACACCGGCAAGCCAGCAGGAGAGCAAGCAGTACTTGGCAATCAAGGATGATACGACGCTGCCGGATTACGCAAAGAAATATCCGGGCATGTATGCAACGGCTGCCACAACGCAGAAAAAGCTCAGCGATAAAAAGGTATGTTATTTGACCTTTGATGACGGCCCATCGGATACCTGCACGCCGCAGATTCTGGACATCCTGAAAAAATATCACGTGAAGGCAACCTTCTTTGTGGTCACAAGCGAAATTGACGGCAATGAAAAACTGATTCAGCGCATTATTGATGAAGGTCATACGCTGTGCATCCATGCCAATGAGCATGAGTACAAAAAAATCTATGCTTCTCCGGAAGCTTATCTGGAGGACTTTGCAGCGGCATATGATAAGATCTATGCGCTGACAGGCTATAAAGTACAGGGCTTCCGTTTCCCGGGCGGCAGCAACGGTCAGCTCAATCACTATGGCAATTATGACGCCATCATAAAAGAGATGACGCGCCGCGGCTTCGAGTATTACGACTGGAATGCCTATGACCATGATGCAGAGGGCGGCAGCTATTCCGCATCGCAGCTGGCGCAGTATGCCGTACACGAAGTATCCATTAGCTCGCGCAACGATGTTATTTTGTTGATGCACGATACTTACGGCAAGGAAAACACGGTGAAGGCGTTGCCGAGCATTATTGAAGGCATCCAGAAGGAAGGCATTGAATGCCTGCCGATTACCAAGACCACGCGTCCGGTACATTTCAGTGTCAATGAAAACACACCGGCAGAGTATACCGAGGAGACGAGCAGCGAAGATTCTGCAAAGAGCAGTGATTCTTCCAGCAAATCCGGCAAGAGCAGCGAAAGCTCTGCCAAGAGCAGTTCCTCCAAGAGCGAAACGAAAAACTAAAAGCAAAATCACCAGTTCTGGGAATACCGGCGCTGGTGATTTTTTTCTGTTGCACATGATAATCTGTCGCACAAACCAAACTTGTCTCTCCCTCTGGGAGAGATGTC
>OQWM01002089.1_pt1 | contig 13678 bp, 12 predicted proteins | sample 1691531 | NCBI WGS metagenome assembly OQWM01 (sample SAMN03418257, study PRJEB22391) | human gut metagenome | biome: human-gut; feature: organic feature; material: feces | host: Homo sapiens | place: Tanzania | collected 2013-01
AGTTGTTTCAACTCATAAAGTGTCAGAATGATCCTTTCATCGGCTGCGGGGATGCGGAATGAAAGTTTGAGGCGTGGATATATTCTTGTTTATTAGAATTCTTTTCGTATTTTTACGAAACTATAATTTTATGAGTTATGAAGAGATTATTTATCCTATTGGCTTTATTAACCAGCAGCTTGTTCACCTTCGCTCAGACGAACAGGAACAAGGTGAATCTTAGTGACAAGGAACTTGTCAATTTCTTATGGGGTTTCGCCCAGGCCCATCCGGATGGTTTCACGATCGGAATCGACACCTTTGACCAACCGAGGGAAGGTATTGTGGTTTCTTACGCGGCCACGCAGAACAGCTTCGACAAAAAGAGTCTGCCGGCGGTCATCAAGCATGCCCGCGAGCATGAGGGCTTTGTGGGCGGATGGTACAATCCCGAGAACAAGAAGTATTATTTCGACAGCAACAGGATATTCCCGGAGGACAGTCTGGCCGCCGCTGTGAAGTTCGCCCGCGAGAACGGACAGCACACGGTGTACATTTGCTCGAAGGACATCAATGTCAAGTCGAACTACGACATGCCGGAGAACCGCATCATCTACGACTGCGACATGGGCAGCTCTACCGATGACCTCTTCGCGCTGATGATGCTCTACCGCTACATGGACATGGGGCGCTGCAACCTTCTGGGCGTGATGATCGACCGTATGGGGGCCGCCAACGCCGACGCGGTGGACGCGCTGAACAACTTCTACGGCTATCCTGACATTCCGATCGGGCTTGAGCGCTCCGGCATCGAGCGTCCGGTGGTGTTCATCTCCTACCACAATTTCCCTTACGCGCGCGACACCGAGGCCAGGCCTCTTTTCAAGCAGACCGTAAAGAGTACGGATGACTACATGGAGGGCTACAAGCTGTACCGTAAGATACTGGCGGCGCAGCCTGACAGCTCGGTGAAGATCTGTTCCGTGGGCTTCGTGACCACGCTCGCGCGCCTGCTCGAGTCCGGACCGGACGAGTTCTCACCGCTCACTGGTGTGGAACTTGTGGCGAAGAAGGTGACCGATGTCTATGCGATGGGCGGTGTGTTCGGAGAGTCCGTCGAGCCTGACTACAACTTCACCCAGGCCATCGACTATTCCCTCCGGTTCTTCAAGCTGCTGCCTAAGTCGGTCAACGTGATCTTCTCTCCTGGCGAGGTCGGCGACCCGTTGGACTACAAGCCGGAGGTCGTGCTGCAGGACATCAGCTGGACAGACTCCCATCCGATCAAGTGGATCTATAAGTTCACGCAGTGCGACACGGGGCAGAAGATGTGGGATCCGCTCGCCGTCATCAACGCGGTTGAGGGCGACAGCGCGTTCTACATGTCTGAGCGCGGCTGGGTCGAGCTGACACCTAAGGGCGAGACCATCTTCACGCCGGATCCTAACGGCAACTGCCGCTACCAGAAGCCGGGCGACGCCAGGTGGAACGATCTGATTCTGAAATATATCCGATTAATGAATATTCAGCATTAGTCTCGTTTACGAGTCATTTACGAGCCAGCCCGGATGCGGGGATCCTATTCGATAGTGAGTCCATCGTAGGCCGGGCTGACTATTGAGTGTATGTGTCGCCGGCGGCAAAGATCCTCAAGGTCTTTGGCGAACTGTCCGTGGCGTGGGAAGGTGTGTGACAGGTGGGTGAGCCACGTGTGTTCGGCGCCGATGCGGTCAGCAAGTGAAAGGGCCTCGTCGAGACTGAAATGCGAGTGGTGCTTCTTGTAGCCTACCGTGTTGAGAGTCACGTGCCTGAGACCCTTTAACTTTTCAAACTCACTCTCCGGGATGAAGCTCATGTCGGTGATGTAGGCGATGTCCCCGAAGCGGAATCCGAGCACCGGGAGCCTGTCGTGGAGTCCCCGGATCGGGATGATCTCCACGCCGCCCGTCGAGGCGGCCATCGATGCGGGATCCGCCTTGTCGATGATGTCCTCCAGTTTCCGGCCGGTAGGGATCAGCCTTCCGTCCGGTGTCTTGTAATGGTAGCCGACATCGTGCACCCAGACCAGCTCCATGTCCTTTGCGTTCGGATAGACCAGAAACGGATTCTCGTCAATGACATGCAGATGCCACTCCGGGGCTCCGGGGTATTTCGGGAAAGCGAAGACGTAGGGATATTCCTTGATAAGATCGTCGAGGACGTTCCGCTCGCAATAGATCTCGGCGGCTCGCTTGTCGATGTAGTTGAGCGAGCGCACGTCATCAAGGCCTCCAGTGTGGTCCTTGTGGTTGTGTGTCAGCAGGATGGCGTCAAGGTGACAGAAATCATGGGCGAGCATTTGCATCCTGAAGTCCGGCCCGGCGTCCACGAGGATGCCAAGCCCCTCATATTCAACGAACACGGATGAGCGGAACCGCTTGTCCCTTGTGTCCGGTGATGTGCACACATCGCACTTGCAGCCGATGATCGGTACTCCCTGCGAGGTGCCGGTGCCTAAGAATGTCAGTCTTGCCTTGCGCATATAATTATTCTTGTTTCCGTAAAATAATCTTGGAATATTGTTCTATTGTTTTATAAACCCGTGTTATATAAACCGGATCGCCTGTCAGATCGTGATGTCCTCCACCATATTCACAAGCACCGGGTCGTAAGGTCTCTCGACGCGGATGTAGTTGCCGGTGTAGCCGCCCATCATCCCGTCCTTCTCGTCGGATTCCCACAGCACCTGCGAGCGTCTGCCCCTGTTCCTTTCCACGAACGCCGTGTGCAGCCCGCCGCACAGCGCCTCCAGCCTTGCCACCCTTTCCGTCTTGACGGCATCCTTGACCTGATCCTTCCACCCGGCGGCGACGGTTCCGGGGCGGCGGGAATAGGGGAACACGTGGATGAACGCCGGTCTGACGCGGTCCTTGAGGAATGAATATGTCTCCTCGAACAGTTCCTCTGTCTCTCCGGGCAGTCCGGCGATGACATCTATCCCGAAGAACACGAAGGGTTTGTCGTCCTGCCCGGCCTTAGGATCCATCCTGGAGCGGATGTAGTCGATCCTGTCGGCGAAGAATTCCGTCGTGTAGCGGCGGCCCACCCTTTTGAGGATCGTGTCCGACCCTGACTGTAAAGGAATATGGAAGTGTGGCTGGAACTTGGTGCCGGAGGCTATCCAGTCCACGATGTCCTCCGTTATGAGATTCGGCTCGATTGACGAGATCCTGTAGCGTTCGATGCCTTCCACGTCGTTGAGGCGTTTCAGCAGATCGAGGAAACTCTCGCCGGTCGTCCTGCCGAAGTCCCCGGTGTTGACCCCGGTGATGACGATCTCCTTGATTCCGGAAGCGGCTATCCTTCCGGCCTGCCCTATGATCTCGGAGATCGGGATATTCCTTGAGTTTCCTCTTGCGTAAGGCACTGTGCAGTAGGCGCAGAAGTTGTTGCATCCGTCCTGCACCTTGAGGAACGACCTCGTCCTTTCCTCCGACGAGAACGCCGCCATCGTCTCCTTCGAGATCTCCTTGTATTCCGCCGCGCTCATCGGTTTTTCTATGGTGATGTTTTCGGCGGCGGACATGGCACCGCCGGAACCATTCAGAAGAAGTTCCATTGTGTCAGGAACCACACGGGACTTCTCCTTGGCGCCGAACACAAGCGACACACCGTCTATGGCCAGCAGATCGTTCCGGCGAAGCTCGGCGTAGCAGCCTGTGACGATGATCCTGGCTCCGGGGGAGACCCTGTGCATCTTCCGGATCACATTGCGGCACTTCTTCTCGGCCCTCTCCGTGACAGAGCAAGTGTTGATCAGGTAGACATCAGCCTGCTCCTCCCACGGGACGACCTCAAGGCCGTTCGCCGTGAAACCTCTCTCGTAAGTCGATGTCTCGGCGTAGTTGAGCTTGCAGCCGAGTGTCAGAAACGCTATCCTCATCCTAAAATTTCCATATTGGCTCACCGTACATCACAGTGACGCGGGACCATGCGCATACTCCGTTCACAGGCGGATTCTTCTTGGAAACCCGGACTTTCAGAAAGAGAACATCATCGAATTCCTTGCGGATGGCATCCAAAATTCTCCCCGCGACATTCTCCAGCAGATTGGATGGAATGGCCATCTGCTCCGCCACAATGTCATAGACACGCCCGTAGTCGATGGTCTTGCCGAGCTCATCTGTCTTTACCGCCTTTTTCAGTTCTGTCTCGGCATGAAAGTCCACGATGAAAGTGTTGCCCTCCCGCCGTTCTTTCTCCAGGCAGCCGTGAAAGGCGTGGAATTCCATCCCTTCAAGTTCAATTATACCGTCGTAGTCCATGTTCAAGATCCTTTGGTTTAAACATCTGCGAAGTTAGGCATAAAACTGTAAAAAATGCGTCTTGCGGAACGAGACGGGTGTCGTTTTTTCTGAAAACATGGCAAAAGAGACGCGAAAAGCCTCTTTTTGCCATATTGTTTTTTGGTTTTCCCTCCTAATTTTGCAGACATATTTTAATACTGACTATAATTTTATTAAACGATGTTCACAAACACTCACACATTGCGAAACATGTTTTTCGCCACAGCGGCGGCGCTTTTGATCGCCTCCGTTTCGACAGGTTGCAAGAAGGATGACAAGGAGCCGGAGCCTGAGCCGGAGGCAAAGCCTTGCTTTGTCAGAGTGACAAAAAGCGGAATACGGGATGAGATGCCCGATGTCCTCACAGTAAGTCTTGGCAATGCTAATCCTGATGAGTATTACTGCCCGAGTGATGGGAAAAAGACCCTCCTTCCTTGTGATAGGGAAACAATCAAATTCGACTTCTTGACTAAGAAGGATTACTCAGACTTGACTGTCGTTTATGCTACGTATGATGGCTCTGAATACTCGTGCCCTGGTTGGAGATTCGGTTTTCATAGTACCAGAATTGCAAAGGAGGGAGACTCGGAAAAATTTACCATAGCCTATACTAGTCCTGATGGAAAATACACCATCAATAAGACCGTGACTATAAGAGTTGTGAAGTAGTCAGACACGGAAATCTGCGTTTACCCGGCGCTTCCTCCGGTCACCCGCGTCAATAATCGGAATCGGGAGGCAGCAAACAACCCGCCCGGAGGATCTTCTGCGTCCGCCGGGCTTTTCGTGTTAATCTTGCCTTTGGAGGCGCGGAGGAAAGGTTTTTTCTGAAAATATGGCAAAAGAGACGCAATTGGCCTCTTTAGCAATATTGCTTATGGATTCTCTTCGCCATATTTGCAGGTGATAGATTTGAGCGTTGGCCGGACAAAGGCACGCCTTGACACAGACCTGATTATTTTACAGAACCAAATTATTATAACTATCATGAAATCTTATTTTAGAATCCTGTCGGCATTGTCTGCAGTCGCTGCCGTCATCGCGTTCTCCGGATGCGGTGGAAAAGAGCAAGAACAGCCAAAGCCTGACTCGGTAAAGGTAAGCGGTGTGTCGATCGACAAGCCTACCCTTAGCATGACTGAGGGTGAAACCGCTAATCTAACAGCTATCGTTTTGCCGGAGAATGCCACCAACAAGGCCGTGGCGTGGAAGAGCGGCAATTCCGGCGTGGCCGATGTTGACGCCAGCGGAAAAGTCACTGCCGTGAAAGCCGGCACCTCCGACATCACTGTCACCACGGCGGACGGCGGCAAGACCGCTACCTGCAAGGTGACCGTGGCCTCCAAGGCCGTTCCGGCCACCGGACTTACCCTGAGCCTTTCGAGCGTCGCATTCGTCGAAGGACAGACGAAGTCCATCAATGCCACGGTCACGCCGTCCAACTCCACGGACGAGGTTGTCTGGCCGAGTCCTGCCCAGCTCACCTCCAACGGCGGAGGGTCGTACACCGCCAAGAAGGCTGACGATTCAGAGAGCTTCGACCTCGAAGTGAAAGCAGGTGCGGCGAGCGCGAAGGCCGGTGTGATGGTTTATCCGATGTGGTTTGTCCATTTTAGTAAGAACAAGTATGAGTTGGTACCTGATGGCTCCACGTATGAACTCGATAAAAACAAAATGATAGCTTGCTACTTCTCAAAGAAGAAGTCTTATGCCACTCATGAAGACCGAATCGATAGAGACATCCTCTCTGAGGGTGATTTCACCGTCACCTCCTCAGACAACAGCGTCGCCACTGTTAGAAAATCGACCGTTGGAGCCGGAGGCAGAATATACCACGGATTTGATGTGTCAGCTTTAAATAATGTAGGTAGTTCCACGATCACCGTCAAGATCGGCAACGTGTCCAGGTCATTCAATGTGACCGTGGTCGAGAAGACCGTGCCTGCGACGGGACTTGATGTCACCCCTCGGAATCTCACTTTTGTCGAGGGACAGACGAAGTCATTCAGTGCCGCCGTCACGCCGTCCAACTCCACGGACAACGTTGTCTGGCCGAACAGTTCCTACCTCACCTCCAACGGCGGAGGGACGTACACCGCCAATAAGCTTGGCTTTGACAACTATGTCGGCTTCGATCTCGATGTGAAAGCCGGCTCGGTGACCAAGAAGGCCGGTGTGATGGTCTATCCGATGTGGTTCGCCAGGTTGTATAACAATATGTATGAGTTTGTACCTAATGGCTCCACGTATAAACTCGATAAAAACATAATGATGATTTGCTACTTCTCAAAGCGGAATTTTTCTATCACTGATAATGACATAATCGATAATCGCATCCTCCCTAAGGGTGATTTCACCGTCACCTCCTCAAACAACAGCGTCGCCACTGTTAGAAAAGAGACCATGGGAAACGGAGAATGGAACGGATTCAGTGTGTTCGCTTCAAATGCAGGTAGTTCCACGATCACCGTCAAGATCGGCAACGTGTCCAGATCATTCAAGGTGACCGTGACCGATAAGACTGTCCCGGCGACGGGACTTACCCTGACTCCTGAGAGACTCGAATTCGTCGAGGGACAGACGAAGTCCATCAGAGCCACCGTCACGCCGTCCAACTCCACGGACAACGTTGTCTGGCCGAGCAGTTCCTTCCTCACCTCCAATGGCGGAGGGTCGTACACCGCCAAGCAGTATGACGGTGGCACCTCTATCGGCTTCGGTCTCGATGTGAGAGCCGGCTCGGTGAAAGCGACGGCCAATGTGATAGTCTATCGGATGCAGTTATACAGTTATGATGGGAAAAAGTTTGAATATGAACTTAATGATACCCAGAGATTACTCAAAAAAAACAAAAGAATAGTTTGCTACTTCGCGAAGTATAAGTCTCCTGCCGATTTTGATGGCATAATCAATAAAGGCATCCTCCCTGCGGGTGATTTCACCGTCACCTCCTCAGATAACAGCGTTGCCACTGTTAAAAAAGAGTCCATCAATGCCGGAGACCGAGAATGCAACGGTTTTAGTGTGACAACTTTAAATCTAGGTCGTTCCACGATCACCGTCAAGATCGGCAATGTGTCCAGATCTTTCGATGTGCTCGTGACCAAGTAGACCGTTCCGGCGACGGGACTTACCCTGACTCCTAAGAGCCTCGCATTCGTCGAGGGACAGACGAAGTCCATCAGAGCCACCGTCACGCCGTCCAACTCCACGGACGAGGTTGTCTGGTCGGATCATTACTTATTTGAAAACAAAGGTGGTGGCTTGGCACTCTCTGCAAGGGTCGTGACCTACGAATACAAATACGTAGGAATCGAGATAGAAGCTCTGCAGGATAATGGAGGCGAATTTTTCAGTGTCGGAATCGACGGCAGTGGAGGATTGAAAAAAAGTTTCTATGTGTCTTTGAAAAAATAACAAGGCATCATAAATACTCTACTCGTTGACTTTATTCGGAAGGAGGGCATGCAATGGTATGCCCTCTTTTCTTGTTGGTGCACCTCCCGGCCAAATCGGTCCGCTCCGGAGGCTTGCCCGGAAGCGTGCCCGGCGCGTGTTGGCTCCGTTCGCAAAATCTTCCGGCGGGGGCTGCGGAGATATTCAAATGAATTTGTACCTTTGTGTGCGATATGGCTAAAGGAAAACTTTATTTGATTCCCTCGCCGTTGGGGGAATATGATCCGGCCCAGGTCATTCCGGCTCCGGTGCTGGAGCGTCTGAGGTCGATTCGGAAATATGTTGTCGAAGAGGCCAGGACGGTGCGGCGCTATCTGTCCGCGGCGGGGCTTAGGGGACACATCGGCGAATTGGAACTCAGGGAGCTGAATGAGCACACTCAACCTTCAGAGGTCGAGAGTCTTCTGTCATTGTTTTCCGATCCGGACGGATCGCCGTCCGATGTCGGGCTGATCTCCGAGGCGGGACTGCCGGCTGTGGCGGATCCGGGGGCTCGGCTGGTCGCGCTCTGCCATATTCATGGAATACAGGTCGTGCCGATGGTCGGGCCCTCGTCGCTGATGCTCGCGCTGATGGGGTCGGGGCTCAACGGTCAGTGTTTCGCGTTCTGCGGCTATCTGCCGGCTAAGACGGACGAGCGGCGCAAGGCCATCCGCGAGATCGAGCGGCGCTCCTCACAGTTGAACCAGACGGAGATGTTCATTGAGACGCCCTACCGCAACGATTCGATGATGGCTGATCTGCTGGCCGCGCTGCAGCCGAAGACCCGCCTTTGCATCGCCGCTGACATCACCATGCCGGACGAGACCATCATGACCCGGACGGTCAGGGAGTGGCAGAAGTCTCCGGTCGTGATCGGCAAGCGGCCGTGCGTGTTCCTTATACTTGCTTAATTGACAGTTAGTGTGTTATTTTTAATAAGATGAAGAAGATTATCTCATTTGTTTTGTTGGCGGTGCTGATCGCCGCTCCGGCCAGAGCCGGGGTAAAGGCTCCGAATGATGAAAAGGTAAAGAACGTTATCCTGATAATCGGTGACGGAATGGGACTTGGAGCCGCTGCCGCCTGGATGGCGAACAACGATTTCGGGCCGACCTGCTTTGACCGCTCGCAGTTCGCGGCGATTGTCAAGACTTATTCTGCCAACAGCAAGACCACTGATTCCGCCGCCGCGGCCACGGCGATGGCCACCGGGTACAAGACAAACAACAGCATGCTTGGAATGCTTCCGGATGGCACCAAGCCGGAGAGTATCGCTGAATTAGCTCAGAATAAAGGGCTTTCGACAGGAATCGTTGTGACATCCTACGTTCTTGACGCCACACCGGCTGGATTTTATGCCCATGTGGACAAACGTGGAAAAAGGAAGAAAATAGCAGAGGATCTGATTGAATTCAAACCAGATGTGATAGTCGGCGGGGGCAGGAAGTATTTCACGGAAAAGAAATATACCGATGAGAATCTTGTCGAAAAGGCTGTGAACGCCGGATTCACCTACGTGGAGACTCCCGAGAAGTTCTATTCCACATGGACGACCCCGATCCTTGGCCTGTTGGACGAGGGAAAGCAGTTGGATGAGGCGGAGATCAATTCTGATCTTCTGACTGATCTGGCCGGGCACACGTTTGAGATTCTGGAAAAGAACAAGAAAGGGTTCTTCGCCATGATCGAAGGATCACACATTGACCATGCGGCACACGCCAACAATACTGACGGGGTGCTTTGGTGGATGGAGGAATTTGACAAACTGGTCAACTCCGCGTTTGACTACGCTGACACTCACAAAGGAACCCTTGTGATTGTCACGGCCGACCATGAGACAGGTGGAATCACTCTTGTGCCTGGCAGCAAGGATTTCACGAAAGGGGAGAGCGGACTTGAGGTGAACTATTCGGCCACAAGCCACACCGCGTCCCCGGTTATCCTTTATTCCTATGGCGCTTCCGCCTGGAGGTTCGGCGGCGTGATGGACAACACGGACATATTCAAGGAAATTAAAAGTGTCTTGATTGACAAGTAGTTCTACTTACATCAACCAGCTTATGAAAAAGAAACTTATAGTGCTTGCGACGCTGATGGCCATCGTGCCGTCGGCATTCGCCGCTTCGGGGCCACAGGACATCATTCCGGTTCCGGTCAAGTACGAGATGTTCATGGAGGAATATTTCCCAAAGGTGGATGGCAGTGACGTGCGTGTTCATCTTGGCAACAAGCGTTTCCTCAAGGAAATCAATTCTTTGAATATTCCGGAGTTTGCCAGGAATGAGGCTTATAAGCTGGCTGTAGGAAAGAAGGGCATAGATATTTTCGCCGTTTCCGAAGCTGGTGTTTATCGCGCGAAGACAAGCCTTGGGATGATGATGGATAAGGATTCCATCTTGACGCGATGCGTCATTCTGGACTATCCACGGTTCCGCCACAGGGGACTGATGCTGGACATCTCCAGGAACTTTCGGGACAAGGATTTTATCCTGAAGCAGTTGGACGCTATGGCCGCGGTCAAGATGAGCACCTTGCATCTGCATCTGACCGATGATGCGGGGTGGAGGATCCAGATCGACGCATACCCTGAATTGACCCGCAAGGCGGCCTGGAGGGTAGGAAGGAACTTCGAGGAATGGAGGGAACTGGGGAGGCAATATTCAGAGGAAGGCTCTCCGCTCGCATCCGGAGGCTATCTGACCAAAGCCGATGTGAAGGAGATTGTTGAATATGCCGCCGCAAGGCATATTGACATCATTCCGGAGATAGAACTTCCCGGGCATTCCGGTGAGGTGCTGGCCGCATATCCGGAACTGGCCTGCCTTCGCCATGACGGCGGGCGGCGGATTTCCGGCGACCTTTGCCCTGGCAAGGACAAGACCTTCGAGATGTTCGAGAGGATTCTTGATGAAGTGATAGAGATGTTCCCTTATGAATATGTCCACATCGGGGGCGATGAGGCTTCGAAGAGCGGATGGAAAGAGTGTCCGGACTGCCGCCACCGTATGGAAACCGAACATCTTAAGGATGTGGATGAACTGCAAAGCTATCTCGTGAACCGAATCACAAGATTTCTGGAGTCAAGAGGCCGTCACGCCATCGGTTGGGACGAGATCCTGGACGGAGGTCTGGCGGAAGGCGCGGCTGTGATGTCCTGGAGAGGCACGCAAGGAGGCATAACGGCGGCAAGTATGGGCCACGATGTGATTATGTCTCCGGGAGACTACTGCTACTTCGATTCCAGCCAGGACGCTCCGTTCTCCCAGCCAAAGTCGTTCAGCGGCTACCGTCCTTTGGAGCAGGTCTATTCGTTCGAGCCGACCGATGGAATAGCTGATGAATATGTCAGGCATCTTCTCGGTCTTCAGGCCAATCTCTGGTCTGAGTTCGTTCCGACAGGGGAGTATATGGAGTACCTGCTGTATCCCCGTGCGTTCGCCATCGCGGAGATCGGCTGGAGTCCGGCCGGAAGCAAGGACTATCCTCGTTTCAGGGAGAATGCCGTGAGGCTTGCGGAGAGCCTTCGCTCAAAAGGTTACAACGCATTTGATTTGAGGAACGAGATCGGCCCGAGGCCGGAGTCCCTGGTTCCGCTTGAGCATCTTGCCGCCGGAGCGAGGATCGCCTACAATGGCCGGAAATATTCCGCCGGCTATCCCGCCGGAGGTGACAACGCCCTTGTGGACGGCCTTCGCGGAGGCTGGTTCTACAAGGACAACCGCTGGCAGGGATTCCTTTGTGATGTCGATGTCACGATAGACCTCGGAGCGGTCAAGGATATTCATTATGTAGGGGCCACGTTCCTTTCGCACACTTCCGCCGATGTCGGATTCCCGGTAAGGACCGAGGTCTCATTCTCGGAGGACGGCGTCAATTTCAGCGATCCTGTCGTCTGCCTGTTGGAGATCCCGGACAACGATTCCTGCGCTCTCCTGCACACCTTAGGCACTACCGTCACCGCCAAAGCCCGCTACATAAAGTACAAAGCCGTCCGCGACGACGTGACCAAGAACCGCAACCACGCCTTCATCTTCATCGACGAGATTGTGGTGAATTAAGAGACATTATCCTATTTTGGAAAGTGGATGCTTTTTTCTTGTGATGCGGCGTTATCACCAGTAAAAACTTCAAACCTTTGGGATAACAGAATATGTCTTCTGTGCCCAAAGGTTCTTTATTGTGACTGGTATTGGTATTTCGTTACTCGCTTACTTCAAGTATTTTCTGAATATATTCAATACTCTGTCCGGCGGCGGATGCGATGACTTCCGCTGAAACTCCGGCCTTATGCAAACCTTTGATAAATGCGACTTTTTCTTTCTCGCCTTTCTCAAGCCCTTCGGCCAGACCTTTACGGTAGCCAAGTTCGTGTCCGCCTTCGATGTAAGGCTCCATATCTTCAAGAGTCATCATATCGCTGAAATATTCTTTAATTTCCTGTTCGCTGAGTGAGCGGATAGTCATCGCCTCCACAACTCGTTGGAAATGACCGTAGTCTCCGTTTCTCAATGTGACAAAGTTAGTTATATTTCTGAATATTCCGCACCATCCTGCCACCGGACTTTCAAAATTTTTCGTAAGTCGCATAACTCTTGGAAGTTCAAAGAAATAGATTGACATTTGATTCCCATATAATTCTCCGGTCTCAACTTCTGTTGTGCGATATTGGAATATGATCTTGCCATCCGGTACCGTTGTATGAGGTTCCTCATAGTTCATTATGCAAATGATCTTGACCGGGTTAACGTGATACGTCTTACCCCCTGATTTCAACTGATTGCGGATCAATGAAGCCCCATAGTAGAACAGACGATCCCGCTGATCCTTTCTATATGTCTTCTGCATTTCAACAATCAGTTCTCTGCCATCGCTTGTACTGCACCACAGATCGAATACAACCGTCTTGTCGTTCTCAAACACTTTCGTTAGCTCAGACTCGCGAAACTCAACGTTGGTTATAGTCTCGTCAAGAATGTCATTAAGCAGCAGAACCAACAGATCTTTGTGGTTGTAGAACAGGTGTTTGAAAGCCCAATCACTGGTTAGATTGAGATATTGTGATTGTGAGAGCCGCTGTGCGATCGCATCCTTCTCCACCTCTGGAAGGTTCCTGTACCGATCTTTTTCTTCCATCAGCTCACGACAAAGGACGTACCTCATCCTGAACATCTCCTCGGCGCTTAAGTCAGTGCCGCTTCCCTTGCTGCCATCAACAATTGTTGTCTCATCTGCCGTGTCATTAACAACGCATAGTTTGTCAGAATCTTTCATAGTTTGAAATGTTGAAGTTAACATTCGTCTCCGAACCGTTCAGAGACACGTCTGCAATATCGGTACACTAAACGTAAAAATTGAAAAGAAACAGAAAATTCGTCTTAAAAAACAGAAATATTTTTCTTTATGCATCCGAATGATAAAGCATATGGTATTATTGAATTTTTTTCTTGCATCACAATTGATGAATATATGACATATATGCTTATATTTGTTTAATTTAAGTATATGGCAGAGATGGCACTAATCAAATATCACTATGCGTATGATGAAAGTAAGCAGGTCATAAATATTAACGATGTGTCTTCTATTGAACGGGCTATTGCGTTGGTTGTGGAGCTGAAATGATACCTCGTTTAGGAAAAATTAAGGGAGCATGGTTGCCTTTTCAAAGGACTAATGTATTGCCATTTTGTAAAATAGCGGCATACGATCACGCTTCTACGCCATAGTGAGACACGGTAGTATGCCGCCTATGGTTTCCAGATCGGTAGGCGGCATATCCGCGGGCATCTCGTCGCACTTAGGGCGTGTTTGCGTGCCGCCATATTCACAAAATGCTGGTGTCGCCAGCTCGTAATAGTTCAGTACGGTTTGTGTACTATCCAACGGATGGCGTTTCAGGTGCGTATGGTTTTACACACCTGGAAGTCCGGAACACC
>OQWM01002094.1_pt1 | contig 13659 bp, 13 predicted proteins | sample 1691531 | NCBI WGS metagenome assembly OQWM01 (sample SAMN03418257, study PRJEB22391) | human gut metagenome | biome: human-gut; feature: organic feature; material: feces | host: Homo sapiens | place: Tanzania | collected 2013-01
GTTGCCACTCTTGGTAAGCGGATAACTGGTGGAAACCAGCAGACTGGTTGGAGCACCAGCAAGGGCGGCGCGGCGTTTGCTGGGTCGAATGCCGGAATGTTCGCGGAAAACGCAAAGTACGGTGCACAGATGGCTGGCATCGGAGCACAGCAGCCAGCAACGCGCCTGGGCAAGATCGGGCAGACGTTGGACGGCGCTGGCGTGGGCATCTGGGCAACAATGAAGAACTTCAAGGGACTGCGCAGCGGAACCAAGAAGGGGCAGACCGGCTTTGTAAATGACGTTCTGGAAGCCAGCACGAACGGCGGTGTGTTCGGTCTGCTGAAAAACTCTGGCCCCGGAAAGTACATCACGGGTGTAGGCAGCGCTATAAGCGCACTGGGCAACACGGCCATCGGCAGCGGATTCGTAAAGGCGGGCGGCGTTGCAAAGCAGATCCTGTCCGGCATAGCGGGACCGCAGGGCATCAACTTCCCCGGCATCTTTGCCGGCATGAAGTCCTTTGGCGGAGCAACCTTGTCTACGATGGGTGGACTTGGAAAGTCTGCACTCGGAAACATCGGAAAGGCCGGAGTGGGGATCCTCGCAAAAACGGGCATCGTACAGCCAGGCAGAGGTAGAGCGCTCTGGCGTATGGCAACCAGCACGGTCGGTATGAACGGTCAGGATGCTCTTGCGCAGATGGGGTATATCTTTAGCCAGACGAAAGGTCCGGCAATTCTGGCGAACACCAAAAACAAGGTGGTCGGCGGCGCAACAAAGCTGGCAGGCGGTGCAATCGGCACGGTCAAAAACGTTGGTCAGTTCGCTGGCGCGGGGTTGAATGTGCTGGGTTCTACCGTTGGCCCGGTGGCTGCGAAGCTGGGCGGCGGCTTTATGTCGCTGCTTGGAACGTTTGGACCGGTCATTACCGGTCTGGGCACGATGATCGCAGTGGTTTCCTTACTGGGAGACCACTTTGAAGATATCCGCAACATTGTCGGCACGGTATTTGGCGAAGGCGGCCTTGCCGTGTTCGACAAGTTTACCGGCAAGATCGCGGGTATCGGAGACCTCGCAAAGCAGGTGTTCGGGCAACTCTCCACCCCGGAGGGCTTGCAGAGCATTCAGGAAAAGCTATCCGGTTTCAGCATCGGAGGACTGAACCTTGGCGATGTATTCGGCGCAATGACCCCGGCTATCCAGACGGTCATGCCGCTGGTCCAGTCCTTTGCCGGTGTGTTCTCCCAGATCGTGGATTTGGGCGTGAACCACATCAAGCCGGTGCTGACGGAGATATTCGGGTTTGTCATCAATGAGGGCATCCCGGCGGTTATGCCGCTGCTGTCTACGGTGGTAAGCCTGGTGGGCACCACGCTGGTCAATGCCATCAAAGTGGCTGTGGACATTGTGGGCAAGGTACTGCCGGTGGTGGAGCCGGTGATCTTGGGTGTCATCGGATTCTTGAAGCAGGTGGCGACCGTCGGCGTGAAAGCGGTCAACTTCATCATCGGAGCGCTGAACAAGATCCAGCTTAAAATCCCGGAAACACTGTTCGGCATCCCCGTCCCGGTCATCGGCGGCAAGTCTTTCGGCTTCAACCTCTCGCCCGTGTCCGTACCGGCGTTTGCCAACGGCGGCATGACGAATGGACCGTCCATCGCTGGCGAGGCTGGTACGGAAGCGGTCATCAGCTTCCGGCGCGGTGTCCGGGAGAAGAACGTGGATACATGGCTGACGGCTGGAAAGATGCTGGGCGTCGGTCTGGGCGACCTGCTGGAACTGCCCGGCAGAAAGCCGAAGATGTTTGCCGATGGCGGCTTTACGGACGAAGGCACCAACCTGATCGACTTCCGCAAGGCACAGCGGCAGCAGCGGTTTAACCAGATCGCACAGAGTTTTGGCACTATGTTCCCGTCCGTTGCGGCGGGCATGGTGCTGGGTTCTGACGCTGGCGTGGCGTTCAGCCGCATAACGGAGTTTGCGAACTATGCGGTGGATGGCTTGGAAGCACTGGCAGCCGTGCAGGCTCCTGCCGTGACGGGCGACCAGAGCAAAATCGTCCAGAACGTGAACACGGGAATCGGCAAGGTGGTCACTGGTGCCCAGACCGTCCTTGCAAATGAAAATGCTCAGAAGGTCATCCAGTTCATCCGGGGAGCGGACGTAGAGAAAGCACAGCTTGAATATGCCGCAAACCCCGACCACTACGACCTGAGCAACGTAGACTTCTTCCCGACAGTCTACGGCACGGGCACGACGGAGCAGGATCTTTCCATGCTGGCAGACCTGCAGGCGTCCCGGCAGAACGTGGTGGAACTGCCGTCCATCGGCGGCGGTGGCGCATCTGGAGGAAACTCCGGCGGCTCTGGCGGAGGCGAGAGCACAAGCTACCAGCGCACCTACACCAGTTCTTCCGGCAATACATACGTCTACGCACCGAACTTTGTTATCTACGGCGGCATGACCGCAGAAGAACTGCACTCCATCCTTGCTGATGACTACCAGCGCTTCTGCGAAAACATGGAGCAGTACGAACGTGAAATGAGGCGCAAGAAATATGGCACTTAATAGCACGAGTACAACATACACAACGAAGTCCGGCGACACATGGGACCTGATTGCGCTGAACGTGTACGGAAGTGAGCTGAAGGCCGACTGGCTGATGCAGAACAACCCTGAACTGATCCACATCGTCCGGTTCGATTCCGGCACTGTGCTGTCAACACCTAAACTACCTGAAGAAAAGAGCGGCGACCTGCCGCCCTGGAAAGCAGGTGCGTGATGGTGCTGACAGCAGTGAGACCCAAAGGCCGCGAGGCAACGATTCGGCTGAAATACGAAAAAACCGATATTACAGCCCGGATCGAGAATGATGTGGAGAGTTTCCATTACACGGATGTGGCTGCATCCCAGAGCGACAGCATGAGCATTACCATCAACGCCAGTGGCAGAAAGTGGAAGAACGAATGGATGCCGGAGAAGGGCGTAAAGCTCTATCCGACCATCGTAGTCAAAAACTGGGGAATCGGCGGTATCGGAAACTACAACCGCGATTACAGCGCCGAGTGCGGCGCTTTTGTGCTGGATGACCTGGACTTTTCCGGTGCCCCGGACACGCTGACCATGGGCGGCGTGGCGAAACCGAACGACAGCAGCTTCAGCGAGAGAAACCGTACATTCACATGGAAGAAAACCAGCGTGAAGAAAATTGCAGAAGCCATTGCAGGGCGGTACAAGCTGGAACTGAAGTTTGAAGGCGACGACCACGACATTGATGCAAAGGAGCAGGACGCTACGGACAGTGCGTTTTTGCAAGACCTGTGCAAAGATTACGGCCTGGTCATCAAGGTCTACGCATCGAAGCTGTGGGTGTATGACCGGGAAAAGTACAAGGAAAAAGCGGCGGCCTGGACGGTATACGAAGAAGCGCAGCCGCTGAATCCGAATGCCCTGTGCATCGAACCGGGTAGTTTTAAGTGGAACACCAAACTGACCGGGACGTATACGGGCGGCGTGTATACCTACACCAACAAAAAGAAAAAGATCAACATCAACGTCAAGGTGGGCACAGAAGAACGTCAACTTAAACTCACCAGCAAGGTGAACAGTGAAGCGGATGCGAAGGCAAAGCTGGTGGCAGCCATCAAGAACGCCAACCACGGCGCAACGACCATCAGCTTCACGATTCCGGGCTACCCGGCGGGCGCATCGGCGCAGTGCATCAATCTGGTGGGCTACGGCAAAATGGCGGGAAAATACTTCATCGACGAGATGGAGCACACCTTCTCGCCGTCCGGCGGTTACAAAACGCAGGTCAAGGCCAGCAAGGTGGAAAAGGGGGATTTCACATGAGCAGCGAAGTGCGGCTTGGAAATGTAAGCTCCATTGACTACGAAAATGGTCTGTGTGAAGTGACGTACCCTGACCGGGACGATACCGTAACGGAAATGGTGCCGGTGCTCTCAAACCGGGAATATCGGATGCCGGAAGTGGACGATCTGGTGGTGGTGCTGCATCCGGGCGACAGCCCGGAGGACGCTGTGATTCTGGGCACGATCTGGAACGAGAAGATTAAACCTGCCGAGGGCAAGGAGAAGGTATTCCGCAAGGAATACAGCAACGAGGATGGAAAGGCATACCGGAAGTTCGATGCAAACGCAAAGGAACTGCTGGACTTTGTGGACGGGAAGAAAATCCTGAAAGCCAAGAGCCTGGAAATCAAGATTGGCAGCGCTACCGTGACCATCAGCGAAAGCGGAAGCATGAAGGTGGATTCCCCGGCGGGCATCGAGATCAAGGCATCTGGCGAGTTGAAGTTGAGCGCAACGAAACTGACGGCCAGCGCGGCCACGGTGAACATCACGGGCGGCGGCGGGGATGTGACAGTTTCCGGGAAGTCGCTCGTGCAGCACACGCACACCGGCAACCTCGGAAAACCGACTACTCCGCCGGTGTAAGGAGGCGCAGGAATGTATGTAGGAATTTTTGGCGATGTGGTCTTTTCCGTAGGCCATTTGCGGGTACTCACTCCATCCAACTTCAAAGGAAAGATCGAAGCGAACTGGGCAGAGCATGAAGTGCTGAAAGGCAAAGCGAAGCCGGAGTTTCTCAATCCAAAACTTAGGGAGTATGAGTGCGACATTCTGCTTGATTCCAACCTTGGCGTGAATCCTAGCCGGATGAAGAACAGGCTGGAAGAGATGGTGGAAAACGGAGAACTGCATTACCTGATTATCGGGTTTGCACCGGTATCAAAGAACAAACTCAGGGTAACGAGCATGAGCGAAAGCTGGGACGTTGTGCAAAGACACGGCCTGCTGATGCAATGCAAAGTGAGCCTGACGTTGAAGGAGTACACATGATCGACATAAGCAGTACGATGCTGGAACTGTCCAACGACAGGGCAACGCAGGAGGAAGTACAGGATGTTACCCGGTGCTTGCGCACGCTGTACTCAACCCCTCTTGGCAGTCAGGAGGGAGACCGAAGCCTTGGCATTGACCAAGGCGTTTTTCTTGATAAGCCCATGGAAGTGGCAAAGGCCCTGTATGTGCGGGAGGTAACAGAACGCACAGCAGAATTTGAACACCGGGCACAGGTGGTGCGGGTGGACTGGCTGGAAAGCAAACTGAAACAGGGCGAAGTGATCCCGAAGGTGGTGTACGAGCTTGTCTAAAATCAAAGAGTTTGAAAACATTCCAGAAATCGACATTGACGGTGCCGAAACACTGGAAGAAGCGGTTGAGGACTGCAAGGCCCTGTATGCGAAGTTCGACAAGGAGCTTGACGGAACGGAAAGCACCCCACTGGCGCGATGCAATGAGGCACGGCTTCTCCTACTGACGCTGGCGCACCGCTCCCACCATGTGATCGAGTATGCGACGGCAGCCCTGAAAGCGCAGCTGCTCCCTACCAGCACGGGCACCAATCTGGACAACGTGGCCGCTCTGGTTGGCACGGAACGGCTGCAGGCCGGGTGCGCCACCACGGTGCTGCGTTTTACGCTGTCCGCTGAAAGAACCAGAGTCACCAGCATCCCGGAAGGGGTGCAGGTGCGCACGGCGGATAAACGGTATTTCTACACGTCGGAGTATGCAGAGATTCCAGCCGGTGAGCTGACGGTGGATGTTCCGGCGGTGGCGGCAGATGCAGGTGCAAACAGCACCGGCATTGCGGCTGGTGAAGTCAACGTGCTGGTGGACCCGATCCCGTATGTTGCATCCGTGGTGAACACGTCCGCCACAAGCGGAGGCACCGAAACGGAAAGCGACGATTCCCTTACCGAGCGGGCATATCTCGCGCCGTCCAATACGTCGGTGGCAGGGCCGCCTGATCTGTACGAATATTTCACCAAAAGCTGGCGCAGCGACATTTCGGACACGAAGATCATCTGCGAGGATGGCTATACGATCTACATCTATTTTCTACTGGCGAATGGCCGCTTGCCTACCACAGAGGAATGCCGGGAGCTGGAACGGTATTTTGCGGAGGTAAAGAAACCGATGGGTGACCTGGTGGTCGGAACGCCCCCGGCGGAAGTGCCGTACAACATCGACCTGACCTATTACATTGCGTTCAGCAATACGAAGAACGCTTCCACGATCCAGGCGAATGTGAAGCAGGCTGTGGAGGGATACCAGACATGGCAGAGGAAGATCGGCAGGGATATTGACCCGGCGGAGCTTATCATGCGTGTCCGGGAGGCGGGAGCCAAACGCCCGCACCTGACGGCCCCGGTGGATACAAAAGTATCTGAAATCCAGGTGGCGAAGATGGCAAGCTGCAACATCGTCTATGGAGGAATCGAAGATGATTAAACTCCAAGATACAGGCCTGATCGAGGGTCTGCCGCCCGGCATTGCAGAGCAGCATTGGGTGAAAGTGCTGGACGCGGTGTTCCGGGAGCGACAAAAGAAGGAGCTGGATGCGGTTCGCAAAGTCTTTGTCTACACGGCCATTGATTCAGCCCCGGAAAATATTCTGGATATTTTGGCGGTGCAGTTCAAGGTAGACTGGTACAGGGATGATTATCCCATCGACACCAAGCGCAGGGTCGTCAAGACGGCCATGGAGGTACGGCGGTACTGCGGCACCGAGTGGGCGGTGAAGCAGGCAATCTCCGCAATCTATCCGAACTCGGAGATCGTGGAGTGGTACGACTACAACGGCACACCGGGACACTGGCGGCTTCGAGTGAACATCACGGAGAACGCCGATATTGCCTATTACACCATCAAAAGGATGGAAAGCCTGCTGGGGTATGCCCGTCGCTGCACGGCGCATTTGGAACATATTGGATACCTTATTGAACCACATAAAACGGCACCTTTGCACGTAGCCACGACCCCTTGCTCCATAGCTGTCCAGATGTGTGTGCGTCTTCCAAAAATTAAAAAAGGAGGGGTTAAATGAGTTGGGAAAAAACGAATTATACCGAAGCCGGTGTGCAGATGCTGCTTGACTCCATTGATGGTAAACGGCTTACCATCACAAAGGCGGTCGGCAGTGCTGAGGTCAGCGATGACATCTCCACCCTGACTGACATTGTCGGCAAGCGGGAGCTTGAGCTTATCGGTATGGATAAAGTAACTGCCGAGGACGGTGAACCTTACTGCCGCATCAAAATCCGCATCGGCGGAGCGTCCGCCGCTTATGTACTACACCAAATCGGAATCTATGGCCGACAAGAGGGCGACACGGCAGATACCCTGCTGATGGTCACACAGGACGACCACGGTTTCGAAATCCCGTCCGAAGAGGACAATAAGGACTTCGAGATTATCTTTGTGTCCGCCATCGCAATATCGCGTCAGGCTAAGATTTCACTGACCATTGCCCCGCAAATAAAAGCGTTCCAGCAGTTGCTAAAAGACGAGCTTGCCAAGCACAACGCAGACAGAACGGCGCACCTCGAAACAGTACGGAGCGAAGTGCTGGCATACATTGAACGGCTGAACCATCCTGCAAAGGTAATTGCGGAGATGGATGACACCTATCTGCGCTTGACCGAGATCGTCCAAACGCCGCTCTATACGGCATCAGGCGACGCATTGGAGACTGCGGATGGACAAACCATCGAGGCCAGCATCCGCGTTATCCGCACGGCCCATACACTGGGCGAAGCAGAGTATCTGCCGGTATCGCTGGGGCTGCTCAAGCAGTGCCTGGGCGGGCTGACACCTGCACCGACCCCCGGCACCACCACCGCGACCCTCGGCAAGGCCGTGGTCGGGCGGATGGTGCTGGGCACAACTTAACACAAGGAGGACAATGATATGAGGATTACAGACCTACCCGAACTGAGCGTGGAAGACCTTGCACTTGATGACGTGGTCGTGGTGGACCACGATACCGGCAACGGCATCGAGACGAAAAAATTCCGCGTGGGGAAGGCGCTGAACGATAAGCTGGACAAGAGCGGCGGCGAGATGACGGACTATATCCGGTTCGGGACACACACAGCCGGACTATCGTGGACGCTGAACAACGGAGACATAATGGAGTGGAGACCTTACGTCGGCGGCGACCGAGATGTTTTCCAGCTCGTGCGGGTACCGGGGGACGGCTCCGAGCCGAGGGGCTATGGCATCCTGAACGTAGATATCCTGGACGGAAAAGAGCGCATCTATGCGGCGCTCAACGAGAAGCGTGAGAACTACTTTCCTCTGTGCTCGGCAGAGTCGATGGACATCACCGGAACGCTAGTGTCTGTCTCCGGGCAGGGCACGATGTTCAGCTACACGCTCCGGGATGGGTACAAGGTTGCCAATATCACGCTGGAGACGGTCGGCTGGATCGGTGCGGTGTATGCGACCGCCATTACCAGCACCTCGTTCCAGGTGTTCTGTGCGGCAGTCCAGAGTGAACCCAGTGTATCGGGAGCTTATACGACAGTCGCACACATTACCACCATAAGGACGTTTGGCTGACAGGAGGAAAACAGCATGTATAAGATTGGCGACAAAATCAAGAAAGCTGCGCACATGGACGAGCATGTCGCATTCTCGCAGGCCGTGAACGACCACAATGCCGCCTGCAAGGCTGGCGATACGCTTTGGGCCATTGGTGACGAGGGTGACGAGTACGTCATCGTGGAGAACGGCATCCGGGAGGGCTGAATGGCATGAAGTACGAAAAGCAGAGCTGGACCGACGGGCAGACCACTGTGTGCGCGGCCAACATGCAGCACATCGAGCAGGGCATCGTGGACGCGGTTACTGATATCGAAGCTCTGAAAGGCGGAATCTCGGACGGCTCTGCGAACTTATTCAGCGTGGACGGCGAGACCGAAAACCAGAAGCTTTTCAACGCCATCAACGCGGGCGGACGGTACAGCGGCGGAAATAACACATTGACCCTGACCTATGCGGACTGCGACCCGCCCGGTGACGGCAAGGCAAGCTGCCAGTGGTATCTGCTCTACCGGCACAACTATCCGGAGATGAACGACAACGTGGACACCGTCATCAAGGACGTGGTGTTTGAGCCGGAAGGCGACAACCCCGTGCTGATGCAGCTCATGTTCGGCGTTGGCGGAAGTTTGACCTTTGAGAATTGTGTGTTCCGGAACGTATTGTTCTATTTTGGCCGGGCCGGAAAGTACACCTTTACGTTCAAGAACTGCATCATTGAGGACAACCAGTACCAATTCATTCAGTGCAGCGATTGGCACAACGGGGCGGAGTATCACATCGAGGGTTGCACGTTCCGGCACATGCGGCCCCGGCTGGAAGAGTACCGCAACGACATTCACTCGAAATATCTTGTAGGTTGGGCGTATGGCTTTATCCGGTGCCTGGCCTATGACGTGAAGTGGTTTATCTCGGACACCATTTTCGAGGACAATATGGGCGCCTTGGTCATAATGTTCAAAAAGAGCGCCCAATTGAAAGAGACGGACCCCACCAAGCTGGAGCTGTACATGGAACGGTGCATCGTCCGGAAGACGAACGGCGCAGGCATCTCCTTCGACGGCCAGCCCGCGACCGGCTGGATCAAGGACTGCAAGTTCTACGATATCGGCGCGAACCGCTGCAACGGCGAGGGATACGACCTGCCGACGGACGAGAAAGTCGTATCTGGCACCGGCACCGAGGACGACCCCTATGTGTACAACTGCGGCGTCGGCTCGAACGGCATCTTCAGCTACAATGGCCGCTGCCGCCACGAGCTGGTCATCACGGGGAATTACATCCACAACGTGATGGAGAACGGCATCGAGGGCGATTTCCGGGAAGTGAGCTACAACCACATCGAGAATACCGGCTACCGGATGGACGAGGGCATGTATAACCCTTCCACCGAGGGGCTGTACGGCACCTTTGCGGTCTGCAAAGGAAACGTCATCCGGAACCCGACCCGGCACGAGCAGGGCATCGTCATCACGGGCACGTACCAGGACGGGCAGACGCTCATCTACGAAGACAATGTCATTGAGTTTGAGAAGGACGGCGAGACCAACGACTCGACCGGCATCCTGCTCATCGTGGAACAGGAAGCGTTCACCAGCCCGCTCATCATCCGGAACAACACCATCCGGGGCTTCCGGAAGAAGTATGATATTTACAACAAACTCGGCGTGAGCCTAGAAAACGTGCACATCGAAGATGTGGGCGAGCAGAACAATGTTCTGTCCGGCGCGGACTATTACCAGAAAAACCTTCTGGGCGTCTCGTTCGGCTCCAATCAGGAAGAGAGCATCGTGCGGGACCCGAAGTTCGCTGAGCTGGACGAAAATGGCCAGCCGACCGAGTGGCATGTGTTCTACGGCGAAGGGGCCGTCTACAAGACCCAGAACGAGCGATTTATACGGATTCAGGGCACCAGCACGAAATCCTGCGCGTGTCTTGCACAGGACTACCATCTGGACAGTGCCATTTACATTGCCCGCATCCGCTGCATGGTGCGCTCGTCTTCGGGCAAGATCGGCTTTGCGCCACTGAGCCTGAAAGATGACGGCGGCGTGACGAACGGCTACGAAAACTTCTCGTTCAACCCCAAAATGGGCGCGTTCGACCTGCTGAGCACCGGACTGGACAATGAGTGGAGGGAAGTGACCCACTCGATGGTCCTGACCCACAACTGCCGGGTGAACATCCTGAACCCCGGTTTCGACGATGCGGAAGGCCTGACCTACCGCAGCACCCTCGACGTGAAGGACATCGACATCCGCATCACCCGTGTGCAGACCTATTCGGACACGGAGAACCAGCCGGAAAAGGTGACGGCCGGTGAGCTGTTTGATTTTAAGGATGTGAGCAGCTCCTATTTGCCCGCCAACGCGATGAGCGTGGAATACTGGATTCCCGGCAAAGACTGGTCGTATGCGGGAAGCTGGCAGGACGCGACCTGGATGATGGGCAAGAATACCGGCGGCGATCTGGGACGCGGGCGTGTCCGCATCAACAAGGATTTCAAGCAGTACACGAGCCTTGTGGTCTGGGACAAAGCAGATTTCGATTTGGAACTGAACGGCCATACGCTGGAATGTGCAGGTGCGGACGAGTTCGCCTTCCTGACGCTGTGCAACAAAGCCAAGGTGCGCGTGGTCGGCCCCGGTACGCTCAAGGCGAAAAACTTTGCAGTGAGCGTTTCCAGCGGGTGCGAACTGACCATCGCCAAGGGCGTGAACATTGCGACGACCGGCGAAAGCTACGCGCTGATCCTGAACAAGGGCAGTGAAGAGGGCCGCACTGTGCTGAATGTGCAGGGCGGAACGTATGGGCCTATTCTGGGTCTGGCGTATACGGCGGTGAATTTCAAAATGGAAGAAGGAAGCACAGCCAGCATTGCAAAGATGATCACCTCCGGCACAGTTACGGTAAACAAGGATACCCTCGTGACCAACAAAGGCAAAGAGATCACGACCATCAAAGAGCTGACCAGCCTCGTGGCATGTGAGAATGTGGAGGCCAGTTACCAGGCCGGGCACACCGAAGCGGACCTCGCGATGACCGGCGATGAATCCATCACAACCTGCTGCTGGACGGACGAGAAGGGCGAACCGCAGAAGATGGAGTGCAGCCTGACCGAGGCATTCAACAAGGCCCGCAGCACGAAGGACACCCGGCAGGGGACCCTGACGGTTGCCCTGAGCGGAGATATTTACACCTACACCGGATTCTATTTCAAGGACAGTGGCCCGGTGGAGCTGAACCTGAACGGCTATGCCATCAAGAACGACCACCAGAACTATGCGCTCTATTTTGCAGAGGGCAGCAAGGTAACGCTTTGCGATACGCCTGACCGCAGCGGTGTAACCGGCTCAGTGGAGAGCACGACCTATTCCACCATCATCGTGAACGGTGCGGAGACCAGGCTGAACATCAACGGTAGCATCATCCGCCAGACGACCGGCATTGCAGTCAACGTGATTGACGGTGCAGCGGTGACGCTTTCGGGTGAAGGAGCCATCGAAGGACAGATCGGCTTGCAGGCGGGCACCAATGTGGCCGTCACTCTCGACGGCGGCAGCATCACGGCAACCAAGATGGGCATCCAAGCAACGCCGGAGGATGCTTCTACCACTGCTGTCACCGTACACAGCGGCACGATTACTTCTGATAATATTAGCATTTATGCTAAGGACCTGACCCTTGATGCAGTGGATGGCAAAACGGCCACCTTGACCGGCAATCTCAGCCTTACCAAAAATGCCACCATCACAGAGGGAACGTCTGTGCTCACCGGAGGCAAGCAAGTTACCGAATTGAAGCAATTCACAGGTACTATAACAGTCAAAAAAAGTTCCGCTTCATAACGACTTGAAAGAAAAGTGAACATCTAAATGTTTAAGATGGAGGTGGATAGAAATGATTTCCCCGTATAAGAACACTTTCAGAGTATCGCAAGCGTATAGGCATCTAAGGTCGGATGGTACATATCACCAAGGCTATGACCTCGTGGGTATCGGAGACAAGTACATTTACTCCCCTGTATACGGCACGGTTATTCGCGCTGGATGGGAGTGCGCAATGCTCCCCAGAAAGGGCTTTGGCCAGCGCGTTGTGCTTCGGGTAGGATGCACGGACTACTATATGTATTTCGGGCATCTGTCGCAAATCAACGTGGCCGCAGGCCAAAAGCTGAAGCCGGGGGACCTGATCGGTGTTGAGGGAAGCACGGGCCACAGCACTGGAAGCCACCTGCACTGGGAAATCCGTATCAACGACATGAAGACGGGCTATGTGTCGGTGTATCAATATGCAGGAATCCCCAACATGCCCGGTTCGGCAGCGTATACGTCTAACTGGGCGGCTGAAATCTTCGGCCCCGGAAATCTGAAAAAGCCGACCAGCGGTTATCCGCAGCGGCTGTATAATTCCGCGCTTCAAGGGGCGCTGGGCATCAACCAAGACGGCGTCTTCGGTGCAAACACTGAAAAGGCCGTCAAAGAATTCCAGACGGCGCACGGCCTGACTGCGGATGGTATCGTTGGAACGCAGACAAAGGCAGCGATTTCCAAGCTGTTTTGAGAAAGGGGATAAGGTATGAATACTGCTACTATCATTACGGTTGCCATTATGGCCGTGGCGCTGGTCGTTGTTGCGGCCTGCATGATTCGTTTGGGGTATAAAGCTCTGCTGGCCGAATGGGCGATTGAGGCCATCACCAAGGCTGAAAAAGAGTTCGTCGGCACCAAGTTGGGCGAAGCACGTCTGGCGGTCGTCGTATCGTGGCTTCGTGAAAAGGTGCCGGCCCCTCTGCGCTTTCTGGTCACGGACAGCCTGATTCAGAAAGTTGTGCAGGTGACCTTTAATGCAGCCAAGGCAGGGTTGGAGGTGCTGAAGGATGCTTAAACGGTGTGTGGAATGGCTCTTAGACCGTCTCCCCGTTACGAGATGGATCGAATTGCTGACACTCACCGACGACTGAAAGGAGGATACAGGTGCTTGCAGGAACAGCCGAAGTGTTTACTGTCACCGTTCCGGCGTGGCTTTTGGCGGCGCTGGCGTTCTTGGGAACTGTTTTGGGCGGCGCGATTTCCTTTGCCGTGAATCAGCTTCTTATCAAGGGCGCGGCAGACCGTGCGGCAAAGAAGCGCGAAAAGGAAGATGAACAGCGCCGTGAACGGTATATTTTGCAGATGGACAGCCGCAAGGCTACATTCGACCTGCTATCCTGCATTTGTGCCGGCATTGAGCGGATGGATGTGTACAAGTATGTGGATGACGCTAT